>Ga0310893_10000078_pt1 | contig 15215 bp, 9 predicted proteins | sample C0D2metaG_FD_203910 | JGI IMG/M metagenome (GOLD analysis project Ga0310893, IMG submission 203910) | Lab incubated soil microbial communities from West Virginia University Organic Research Farm, Morgantown, WV, United States - C0D2 | ecosystem: Environmental > Terrestrial > Soil > Agricultural... | reverse complement strand
CTACGGGTGCTACGGGTGCTACGGGTGCTACGGGTGCTACGGGTGCTACGGGTGCCGCGGGTGCCGCGGGTGCTACGGGTGCCGCGGGTGCTACGGGTGCTACGGGTGCCAGGGGTGCTACGGGTGGCAGGGGTGCGGTCGGTGGTGCGCCGGGCGCCGCCGGGGAAGAGCAGGCGGTGACACCGCCGCAGCAGGCGGCAGGGGCGTTCGGCGGACGCGGTGGTCCGCCCAACGTGTTGAATGCAGGCCCGACCGACGCGTACCGATTCAACTGGAACACGCCCTTCATGCTGTCTCCGCACAACCCCAGCATCGTCTGGCTCGGCGGCAACCGGCTGTTCAAGTCGTACAACCGCGGCGACACCTGGGTCGCAAGCCCGGATCTGACGAAAAACATCGATCGCAACAACGTTGCGATGATGGGCGTCCCGGGCGATCGCACGCAGCTTTCGAAGAACGATGGTGTCGTCTCGTACAGCACGATCATTTCGGTCTCGGAATCACCGGTGCTGCCTGGCGTCGTGTGGGCGGGGACCGATGATGGCAATGTGCAGGTGAGTCGGGATTCAGGCGCGACGTTCACGGAAGTCGGCAAGGCGATGCCGGGTCTTCCGGCGGATCATCAATACTGGATCTCGCGAATCGATGCGTCGCACTTCGATGCGGCCACCGCGTATGTTGCGGTCGATGGCCACCGCAGCGACGATCTCAAACCGTATCTCTTTGTCACACACGATTACGGCAAGACGTGGACGAGCATCGTCAACGATCTTCCCTCGTTGGGCAACATCCAGGTCGTTCGCGAAGATCCGAAGAACAAGGATCTTCTCTACGTCGGCACCGAGTTCGGGCTCTACGTATCACTCGACGGCGGCAAACAGTGGCAGCGATTCATGAACAATCTGCCAACCGCGCGCGTCGACGACATCCTGGTGCATCCCCGCGACAACGATCTGATCGTCGCCACCCACGCACGCAGCATCTGGATTGCTGATGACCTCACACCGTTGCAGCAGATGGCGTCAGTCGGCACTCAGGACGTTGTGTTGTTCGACATCCGTCCCGCGATCGCGTATCTGACCGACCGTCAGCGTGGACAGCAGACCGGCGGCCAAAAGGCGTTCGTCGGCGAAAACCCGCAGCGCGGGACGTTGATCAGTTACTTCTTGAGGTCGCCGGCGACGGGTGATGTGAAGATCACCATTGCCGATGCAACGGGAAAGACGATCCGGACGCTCGACGGAACCAAGGATCAGGGGATCAATCGTGTGAACTGGAACCTGGGTCCGCAGCCGCTCGGCCGCGGCGGCGCCGGATTCGGCGGCGGACGTGGCGGCGGTGCCAGCGTTGATGCGGGCACCTACATCGTCACGCTGGCCGTCGGCGGCAAGACGTACACGAAGCCGCTCACCATCCTGAAGGATATCTGGCTGAACGAGCGCTAGCGCCGTAGAGTACGCAACCATCGACCGGCGTCTTGACCCTTGGTACCAGGGGTCAGACCCTGTACTGAATCCGCATTAAATCCATCCAAAACTCAGGATCGCCCGTCCCGGAATCTGAAGTCCATGGCCGGGACGGTCGGAAACCTTTGCCCTTATTACACTTTCGTCCCCCCGACATTTGTGACGATCCCAATTCCTTGGATCGTCCCGGCGTTCGTCCCTAAATGTCCGAAAAACTGAGAGATCTTGCACTTTTGGCGGTTGACGACCGCGACAGGGAGGAGTAGTGTGTCCACCGGCAACGGCCCCAGCATTCGTCACAACGCGCTGTGACAAGCGGTCCGGTAGCCGCGCGTGTCGCGTTTGTAAGTCTTGCAAGTTGTCTCGTTCAAGGAGCATGAGATGAAACACAGGCTGATGCGTGTGATCGCGCCCCTCTTGTGTCTTGCGACGATCACGTCTGCGACCATGGCCTACGGGCAGGTTACGACGTCACTGTCAGGGACCGTCACCGATACTTCCGGAGCCGTTCTTCCTGGCGCCGACGTCGTGGCGAAAGCCGACGACACGGGCACCACCTTTACCTCGGTCACGAATGAGCGTGGCCTCTTCCACATCCCCGGCATGCAAATCGGTCGATACACCGTGACCGTGTCGCTGCAAGGGTTCAAGACCGTCGCGCTCTCCGACATTCGCCTCAGCACCGCGACCGCTGCGGAGATCAACGTCAAGCTCGAACTCGGCCAGCTTAGCGAGACGGTCACCGTCAAGAGCGGCACCGAAGTGGTACAGACGCAGACCAACACCCTCGGCGCCACGCTGACGACGGAACAGATCACGAAGCTTCCGCTGGTCACGCGCGACACGCTGTGGGGCGCCGTGCCTTACCTGCCGGGCGTCGACACGACGACTGGTCCACGCGCATCAACCATCAACGGTCTTCCCTCCGGCGCGATCAACATCTCGATCGACGGCGTCAACACGCAGGACAACAACAATCGATCGGCGACCGGCACCGGCGGCGGCTGCGGATTCTTCTCCCTCATCAGCCCGCGTCTCGACGCGGTTGAAGAAGTGACGATCGCCACCGGTGCGCAGGGCGCGGACTCCGCGGGCCAGGGCGCGGTTCAGATCAAGTACACGACGAGGTCCGGGACGAATCAGTACACAGGCAGCGCGTACTTCTACGATCGTGATCCACGTTTCAACTCGAACTACTGGTTCAACAATCGTGATCGCGCACCAGACCCGTCGACCGGCAAAGCGCCGAAAGATCAGGTCAAGGTCTATCAGCCGGGATTCCGCATTGGCGGTCCGGTTCAGATCCCCGGTCTCTACGACGGCCACGACAAAGCGTTCTTCTTCTTCAACTACGAACAGTTCCGTCAGCCCAGCCAGGTCTCGCGCACGCGCCGAATCCTGACGCCGAATGCGCAGCAGGGACTGTTTACGTATGGCAGTAACACAATCAACCTGCTCAACGTGGCGGCGGCAAACGGACAGACCGCGGTGATCGATCCGACGGTGAAGAAGCTGCTTAGCGACATATACAGCTCGACGTCGGCGGGCACGCTGCAGGCGCGAACCGATCCAAACTCGCTCGACTTCAACTACCAGGCCGATGCGAAGCAGCTGCGGCAGTATCCGACCTGGAGACTCGACTACAACCTGACGACGAACAACCGCTTGTCGTACACGAGCTATTTCCAGAAGTACGAGAGCTATCCCGACACGCTGAACAACGCTGAGCCGCGGTTCCCCGGATTCCCTGTCGCCGGCGGTCAGAATTCGAACCGCTGGAACTGGAACATCCAGGCGCGGTCGACGATCGGGAAGAACCTGGTGAACCAGTTCGTGACTGGCTACACGGCGTCGCACGTTTTCTTCTTCACGGAAATCACGCCGCAGAATTTCATCGGCGTGCCGGTCGGCGACCAGGCGGGTTTCAATTTGAACATCGGCTCGTTCGCGACGACCAACAACAACGACATCACGACTCCGACGGCGAGCACTGCACCGCAGCAGCGCGAGAACCCGACAATCGACGTCACCGATACCGTGACCTGGTTGAAGGGGGCGCACAACATCAGCTTTGGCGGACAGTTCACGCACATCGGCCTCTGGGCGTACAACCAGACGGTCGTTCCGACAGTGAATTTCGGCCTTCCGACCGGCGATCCGGCCGACGCGATGTTCACGACCGCGAACTTCCCCGGAGCGTCGACAACGAACTTGAATGACGCGCGCGCCCTCTATGCAATCCTGACGGGCCACATCAGTTCGATCAACTCGAACGCGCGTCTCGACGAGAACACCGGCAAGTACGTCTCGCTCGCACCCGGTGTCCAGCGCGGTCAGTTGCATGAATTTGGCGGTTTCATCCAGGACCAGTGGCGCGCTCGCGACAACCTGACGATTAACGCAGGACTGCGCTATGAATACCAGCTGCCCTTCGTGGCTCGAAATGACAGCTACGCGACGGCGACAGTTGCTGACATCTGGGGGGTGTCTGGCGTAGGCAATCTGTTCAAGCCCGGAACGTTGACCGGCAAAGTCCCGCAGTACCAGAACCTGACGAAGAACACGAACGCGTATAAAGCGGACGGGAACAACTTTGCGCCGACGTTCGGTCTCACCTACAGGCCTTCTTCTCAGAAGGGGCTATTCCACTCGATTCTTGGCAACGATGGCGATACCGTGCTGCGCGCCGCTTATACGCTCGCGTATAGCCGCGGCGGGATGGGCGACTTTACGGCCGTTTACGGCGCCAACCCCGGGATCACGATCACGACCAACAGGACGCAGGGGACCAACAACCTGGTATTGGACAGCCAGGGATTGCCACTGCTTCTGAGTCAGACTGGCAGGCTGGGGCCGCCGCCGTTCCAGGAAGTGCCAATCTACCCGAACTCCGGCATCATCACCGATCAGATCAACACCTTCGAGCCCAACCTCCAGACGCCGTACGCACAGTCGTACACGGTGGGTTGGCAGCGCGCGCTGACGCGGAACACTGCGATGGAAATCCGGTACGTCGGCACACGCTTCCTCCAGAGCTGGACGGACTACAACTTCAACGAGATCAACATCAAGGAGAATGGCTTCCTCGACGAGTTCCGCAAAGCGCAGGCGAACCTGCAGGCCAACATCGCGGCAGGGCGCGGCAATACCTTCGCGTACACCGGCGCAGCCGGAACATCACCTCTGCCGATCTTCCTCGGCGCCTACAATGCGCAGCCGGCAAGCCAGGCGGGGAACACGGCGGCCTATACAGGCACGAATTGGACGAACACGACCTTCCTGGGTTTCCTGGCTCTGTACAATCCGAACCCGGGCGGATTTGCCAGCACGAATACAACCAACGGTTTGATCGGAAACAGCACTTTCCGCCAGAACCTGGTCACGGCCGGATATCCGACGAACCTGTTCATCGCCAACCCCGACAAGAACGGCGGCGCGTTCATTCGCGGGAACGGCGGTGGCACGAAGTACGATTCGATGCAGGTCGAACTGCGGCGGCGTCTCTCGAGAGGACTGCTGATCGAAGGTAACTACGTTCTCGGCAAACAGCAGAACGCGACGCGCTACTCGTTCCGCGTTCCTCGCGAGTTCACGCTCGACGATGGACCGCGGCACGCCTTCAAGATGAACTGGGTGTACGAGTTGCCGTTTGGCCGCGGCCGTGCCTTCGGCAGCAACGTCAATGGCTTCATGGATCGCGTCATCGGCGGATGGGAGTTTGCCGGCGGCGGGCGCGTTCAGAGCGGTCTGATCCTGAGCTTCGGCAATGTCCGCCTGGTCGGCATGAGCGACAAGGAACTGCAGAAGGTCTACAAGATCGAGGAACGTAACGACTCGGCTGGCAAGCAGTTGCTGTTCATCCTGCCGCAGGACATGATCGACAACACGATCAAGGCGTTCAGCACCAGTGCGACGTCGGCCACGGGCTATGGATCGCTCGGACCACCGACCGGCCGCTACTTCGCTCCTGCCAACGGTCCGGATTGCATCCAGATCGTGAACGGCGACTGCGCGCCGCGCGACCATTACGTCACGGGACCGAAGGTCACGACCTTCGACCTCAGTCTCGTCAAGCGCATTACCCTGTTCGGACGGACGAACTTCGAGTTCCATGCCGACATGATCAATGCGTTCAACAACATCAACTTCACACCGGTAGCACAGACCGGCAGCGGTGCGACGATCAATCAGGTCACCGCCGCCCAGCGCGACGTCAACAACACGCAGAACCCGGGCGGACGCCTGGTGCAGTTCGTGTTCCGTGTGACGTTCTGATCACGCCTCAGGGCTCAAGCACGCCGGCGATGCTCACGCGTCGCCGGCGTTTTGTTCTCGTTTTCAGCTCCCAGCTCCCAGCTTGCAGCTCGTACCGGATCCCTGAATCCGGACAACCGATCCCGCTAGATGTCTTCGATCTTTACCTGGCGCATGTAGTAACCAGAATCGAGCCGCCGTTGCGGCACCGCGCGATCAGGTACGGCGAGCGAGATGTCGTAAACGCCGGGCGCTGAAGGCCTCCAGCGGTGTTCCCATAGCGACCATGTCTTCGAGCTCGTCGGGGCGGGACAAATCGAGAATGGGAACCATTGATCCTTCGCGTTGAACCGAATCGCCAGTCGATCGACAGGCTTCTCTCCGCCCCACACGAGACCGATGATTCGATATTCGACGCCTTTTTGCGAGCGTCGCTTCTCTATGCGGACAGGCGTCGCAGCGACTTGAATATCGGCAGGCGTGTAGTCGCGCGCGAGATCGTGGCGCGCGTTCTGATGCGTTCGACCGGCGAACTCTTTCATTTGACTCGTGGCAGGTTCGTCGGCACCGGCGACGCGAATGTCGTTCACCCATTTGATCCACGTGCATCCGTACCATCCAGGGACGACGAGACGAATCGGAGCGCCGTGATCGGGCGCGAGCGGCTCGCCATTCATGCGGACGGCGAGAAACGCTCCGAGACGGTCGATCGACGGCAGAGCAAATACCCAGCTCGCGCCAGCGACTGAATCCGCCGAGCGCTCATCAGGATCCATTCCACTGACGACGACGCTGGCTGCGTCGTCGGATTTGCGGAGTCGCGAAAGAACGTCCGAAAGGAGCACGCCTTCCCACTCACAGACGCTCATCAGCCCGAAGTTCGCGGGATTGTTGTTGCCCGAGCATTCGAGCAGGTGTGCTCCCATGGGGCGCGCGCGCCGGGTCAAATCCGACAGGGTCAACGAGGAGGGCTCGCCCGCCAGCCCGGAGACTTTGACACTCCATTCCTTCTGACGGGTCAGACCGATGGGACTCTCGGTGCGAATGAATGCCAGAGCCGTCGGCGTGATCAGATGATCGCGATCGAGCCTGGAGAGATCGGTCACAAGCCGTGCGTCGAGTCCGCGGCCTCCCAGCTTGACGGCGAACGGCTGCACCTGCGCACCAGTGCGAAACAGCGGAACCGTGCCGAGAAGCGTGCCCCAGTCTTCGGACGTACACGGCTGTAGATCGAGCAGATGCGCGAGCGCCGGGCCGCGGTCGACGAAAGCCGCCGCACTGGCAGCTGCGAGCCCACCGAGCACCTGGCGACGCGTCGTCATCAATTGATTCACACCTTGCCTCGCCGTAGCGCACCGTCCGATCCGAGGGCGGGACCAACTAGAACCGCGACGTTGTGATCGGTGTGTCCGAGCGCGCCCAACTGGTCCGGAAGTCGGCGTCGACTTCTGTCATGGCCTTCCCCTGTTCTTTGAGCGCTCGCTGCAGTCCGACCAGCGACCAGCCGTTGTGCGGATGGCGTTTCAGGTCCTCGCGGTAAACGCGCTCCGCGTCGGCGAATCGCTTCGCGTCCAGCAGCGCGGCACCGAGCCAGTGACGTGCGGGGAAGGGCAGCGGCTCCGGATCATCGATGACGATCGAGTCGTCGAGTGCGACTGCCCGTTCGAATGCGGCGATGGCGCTCTTGAGGTCCCCGGTCGTCCGATGAATCTCGCCATCGAGGATCGCCGCCAGCGTTCCGAGCAGCACCTTGGCGGTGTGAAACTTGAAGACCGCCGTCGAGGTCTTGATCGTGCCCGACATCCGCGTCAGGTGTGCGCGCGCGCTTTGTGTGTTGCCGGCTCGGAGCGCCGCATATCCATGCGCGAAGTCCCACATACCCCCAGGGATATCACCTGGCGGTCTCTCACCCAAGGTCGCGATATCGTTGAACTTTCCAAATCGCACAAGCGCCAGCGCGAGGTACATCGGATCACCGGTGAGCTTGGCGATTCCACGCGCGGCGGAAATGGCGGGCGCGCTCTGGCCATCGAATGACGCGGCGTAGACGAGCATCTGGAGATCATGTGCAGGGTAGCTGAGGAAGCCCTCGCCCTTCGCCGCTTTTTGATCCGACTGCCAGGCCTGCAGGCTGGCGCGCACCGCGTCCCCCCAGCGTCCGACCCGGGTCCACGTGTGCGCCGGCATGTGATTGAGGTGGCTCGCGCCGGGAACCGCATCGCCGAGAAACTGCACGCACTGTTCGGCTCTTTGCGGTTCGCTGGTCAACTCGGTGGTGTGCACATACAGATGACAGGCACCCGGATGGCGGATGTCGCGTTTGAGTGCTCTCTCGAGCACGTTCAATACGCGCGCCACGTTCGGGTCGGTGATGTCGAAGGCGCCGGGTCGTGGAAGCAGCAGGAATAGCGCTTCGGCATAGAGAGTGGCGACGTCGAGATCGGCAGGGTAGGTCCCCGCGACCCGCGCCATCGCTTGCGCGTAGGCGCGATCCGCAGCGGCGCGTCGTTCTCCCTCGAATTTGCCGGTATACCGTGCGCGCATGGCGTCGATCAGCGCCTTCTCCTTCGCGTCCGCGTGTGTGCCGGCGAGCGTGCTCGCTTTTTGAATTGCCGCATACGCACGCGTCTCGTGCTCGGGCGTGCGCCCCTCGCTGATATATGGTCCCCAGACCCAGGCTTCCCCCCAGTAACAAATGGCGCAGTCTGGATCTCGCTTCTGAGCCTCACGAAAGGATCGTCCCGCTTCAGCGCGCGCGAAGGCATACGTCAGTTGAAAGCCCTGATTGAAGTAGGCCTGCGCTTCAGCATTCTTCGATGAGATTGGTCGCGTGAACGTGCCGAGGCCGACTTTGTACAGTTTGATCGATTCGTCAAAGTCATGCGGCAGCGCACCTTCGGCGTGTTGGGCCAGCGCGCGGTCAGCGACGACGCTGATCGCGATGAAGACGATCAATCGAAATACATGAGGGAGAGTCACGCTGATTGAAATGCTGCCGCCAGAATCCGGTCGTCGTCAGGATCGACTGTGCGCAGATCGAGCACAACGCGATCGTTGTCGATACGAGCAATGATCGGCACATCGCGCTCACGCAGCCATCGCTCGGTCTGCTGTGCGCTCGAGTGTTCGATAGCCACGAGCTTGGTCGGCAGCGTTGATCCAGGCGCGCTGCCGCCGCCGATGGTGGACTCACCGTCGACGACGCTGGCGCGAATTCCCATCGTGTTCAGTGTGGTGGCAAGAACGCGTGCGCGACGCTCGATCGCGTCGAGCGGCATCGCGATCATGGCCGCGACCGGCACGGTCGACTGGGCGCGACCGGCTGCATACTCCTCCAGGGTCGCTTCGAGCGCCGCATAGGTCATCTTGTCGACCCGCAGCGCGCGCATCAACGGGTGCATCCGGATGCGCGCCAGCAGCGCCTCTTGCCCGACGATGACCCCCGATTGCGGACCGCCGAGAAGTTTGTCGCCGCTGAACATCACGGCGCCGGCGCCCGCGGCTATGCTCTCAGCAATGACCGGCTCGTCACGGAGTGCGGTATCCCGCATCTCGAGAGAGCCTGACAGGTACCCGCTTCCTGCGTCCTCGACGACAGGCAGATTGAAACGGCGGCCGACGTCGATCAATTCGGTCAGCGATGGACGTTCGGTGAATCCTTCGATCCGGAAATTCGATGGATGTACCCGGAGCATGAGCGCGGTGCGATCTGAGATCGCCGCGGCGTAATCAGCCGCACGCGTGCGATTGGTCGTGCCGACTTCACGCAACACGGCGCCCGACTGCGCCAGCACGTCGGGCACGCGGAAGCCGCCGCCGATCTCGACCAGTTCCCCTCGCGAAATGATGACCTCGCGGCCGATCGCGAGCGCGGCGAGCACGAGGAGCGTGGCCGCCGCGTTGTTGTTCACCACCACTGCGGCCTCAGCGCCGGTCAGACGACAGAGCAGCCGCTCCGCATGAATGTCGCGCCGGCCGCGTGCCCCGGCGTTCAAGTCATATTCCAGATTCGTATATCCGGCCGACAACTCGGCCACGCGTGCGCCGGCGGCGCGGGCAAGTGGCGCGCGGCCGAGATTGGTGTGAACGATCACGCCTGTCGCGTTGATGACGCGACGCAGCGACGGCGCGCACTCGCTCGTCAACCGCACGATCGCTGCCCGCTCAATCGCATTCACGACATCGTCTGGTGCTTGGCCGTCGGCCGGTTCCGCGCGCAGCGCCGCCGCCTCCGCACGGAGCGCATCGACGATCGCAGCGCGGCCGTAGGTTGGCTCGAGTGCCAGCAATTTGGGACGCTGGCGGAGCTGTTCAATTGAGGGGATAGAGCGCATGGGCCCATTTCAGGATATCATTCCGTTTCCCGACCTTAATGAAGCCGACCGATCCTGTCGTGACGCCAACGATCGACAACACTCCCCCGAACGTGCCGGTGCCTGATTATCGGCCGGTTGAACGGTTCTGGCCGTATGTCGATTTGCCTGAGCAGCCGACCAACGAGGAACTGGCTGCGCTCAGTCCTGAATTGTCGGAGGCGCTCTTCGGTACGCCGAAGCTGCCGTTTTCCGTCTCGATTGATTTTGCGAGGTTCGAGGGTCCCGATTATGCGCGTGCACTCGAATTGGCACGAGCATCGGCCGAGTATCGCGAATTTGGTTCAGAAACCAGCATTCGCCACCGGGCCCGCTTCTATCCGGAAGACGCGGTCAAGTTGCGCGATCTGTTCGAGGTCGTTGGCCGATTCGATGCCACAGAAGTGCTGATCGACGATCGCCCGGTGCCGTACGCGCGCGAACTCTGGCTGCCGCTGATTTGGTTTTTGATCCGGTAATGTCCGACGAGCCCGACGTCAAGCGCGACCTCGAAGCGCTCGAAGTGGACCTCAAGAAGCTCGAGGCTGAGTACAACATGTTCTTCTCAGGGCGCGCGCCGCGCCCGCCCTGGGAGACCCGTCGCCGCGTCGAGACGCTCGTGAAACGATGGGACCGCGACCATATCGAAACCGCGGGGGATCGATTTCGGTTTCAGACGCTCCAGGCACGATTTCAAAAGTTCGTCGAGCTGTGGGATCGTGGACTTCGCGCGCGTGAAGAGGGCAGGCCCGGACCATTTGCGCAGCCGCCGCCCAAGGCGCCGGCGAAAAAAGAAGAGAAGGACAACAAGGTCCTCTACGTGACGGCGTTCAAGGATCCGATGCGCGAAATGGACAAACTCCATTCGCTCTACGACACCTTGATGGATGCGCGACGTCAGATCGGCGAGGACGTCGTGCCCTTTCACCGGTTTGCCGCGCTGGTGAAAGATCAGGTGAGCAAGCTGCGCGACACGGGTAGCCCTGAAGTCGCGTTCCGTGTAGCGGTGAAGGATGGAAAAGTAAACTTTACTGTGCGGGGGATGAAAGGAACCGGAGAGCAGTAACGATCCGAGGCCGGAAGCGCCGAAGCGCTCCCGGCCCGGTTCGGGATTAGTTCGGTTTGGTGACGTTGCCGGCCTGCGGGCCCTTCGGACCATCGACGATCTCGAACTCGACCGCCTGTCCCTCCTCGAGCGTCCGGAAGCCGTTGCCCTGGACCGCTGAGAAGTGGACGAACACGTCGCTGCCACCTTCGCGTTCGATAAATCCGTAACCCTTAGCGTTGTTGAACCACTTGACCTTGCCTGTGATACGCATCGTACTTTTCCTGCCTTGCAATGGCGCGGCGCCGGAGCGCCGACGTGACACCTGTCCTTCGCCTATCAGGTCTCGTCCCGCCGACGCTCGCGCAGCGAGCGAAGGCGGACGGAGCTGAGAGGCCCGGACATAAAAAAAGACCGCGAGTACGCGGCCTCGGCTTACGACGCTGGCCCCGCCAACGTCGGGTGCATAGTAGCGGCACCAGTCGGGCCATGTCAAGAAAATCAAATCGATATGCGTGCAATCTTGAGTGTTTCGGACAAGAACGGCCTGGTCGAGTTCGCGCGCGGGCTCGTGGCCTTGGGGGTCGAACTCATCTCTACCGGCGGCACGGCGAAGGCAATTGCTGCAGCCGGACTGCCGGTTGTCAATGTTTCAGACGTGACCGGTTTTCCTGAAATGATGGACGGCCGAGTCAAGACGTTGCACCCGGCAATGTTTGCCGGGATTCTGGCACGACGGAATCGGTCCGACGATCTCGCGGCGCTCGAGGCCCAGGGGATCAAACCCGTCGATCTGGTGGTGGTGAATCTCTATCCCTTCGGCAAAGCCGCCGACAACCCGGACACGCCGTTTGATGCGCTGGTGGAAGAGATTGACATCGGTGGACCGAGCCTGCTGCGTGCCGCGGCCAAGAATTTCCGCGACGTGCTTGTTGTGGTGCATCCGGAAGACTATCCCCGCGTCCTGCAGGAGCTCGCGCGCGACGGTGGACCATCGCTCGAGTTCAGGTTCGATTTAATGAAGCGCGCGTTCATGCATACCGGTCAGTACGACGGGATGATCGCAATGACGATGGCGCATGTCGATGTGACGGAGGGCGGCATGTCGCGCCGGCCCCTGAAGCGGCCGACGAGCACACCGCATGGCGGCCCGCGGCCGCTGCGCTACGGTGAGAACCCGCATCAGGTCGCTTCGTGGATTCAGTTCCCGCCCGAGTCGGGCCGCACGTGGCAGGTGCACCAGGGCAAGGAACTGTCCTACACGAACCTGCTCGATCTCGATGCCGCGCTTCGTATCGCTCTCGAATTCACCGAGCCGGCTGCCGTTGTCATCAAACATACCAACCCGTGTGGGGTTGCGACTGGCGCGACGATTGACGACGCGTACGTTCGCGCCCGCGAAGCGGATGCAAAGTCAGCGTTCGGGGGCATCGTCGGCCTGAATCGTCCTGTTGATGTCGCGACTGCACGTGCATTGACTGCCACGTTCATTGAAGCGGTCATCGCGCCGGCTGTTGAGCAGGAGGCGCTGACGGTGCTGGGTGCAAAGCAAAACATGCGTGTCGTCACGACCGACTTTGCACAAGCGTACGAACCGATCGCCGGGCGCGATCCGGCGGAATCGCGATCGTTCCTCGGCGGCGTGCTGCAACAGGGGTGCGACAGGGTGACAGAAGCACTGCAGGCTTGGCCGTCGACCGACTTTCCGAAGGTCGTGACCAAGCGTCAGCCGACAGCGGAGGAATGGACCGCGCTGCGCTTTGCGTGGCGCGTCTGCGCGCACGTGAAATCGAACGCCGTGATTTTCACCGGCGCGGATCGTACACTCGCGATCGGCGCCGGCCAGATGAGCCGCGTTGATGCGGTGAAAGTCGCGGTGATGAAGGCGGAGGTGCCTCTCGCCGGGAGTGTGGCGGCGTCGGACGCGTTTTTCCCATTCCGTGATGGCCTGGATGCGCTCGCCGCCGCCGGTGCGACAGCGGTCGTGCAGCCCGGTGGCTCGGTACGGGATGCGGAAGTGATCGCGGCCGCCGACGAGCACGGGCTGACGATGGTCTTCACGGGCAAGCGGCATTTTAGGCATTAGTATTCTGGCGGCTGGTGGGATCGAAGGTCCGTGGTGCAGGATCCGATGATTCGTGGATTCGATGATTCGTGGATTCAATGATTCGTGGATTCAATGATGAGGGATTCGACGATCAGGGATTGAGCGATTCAGGATTAGTGATTAGTGATTAGCGATTCAAGAAGGTGTCTCGCGCTATTCGTGTTGTTGACCGCTGCGGTCGTGCCCTATCTCATCGATTTGGGCGGTTCGTCGATTTGGGATGCGAACGAAGCGTTTTACGTGGAAACGCCACGTGAGATGCTGCAGCGTAGCGATTTCGTCAGCCCGACGTTCAACTACCTCCCGCGTCTGAATAAGCCCGTTCTCAGTTACTGGATCGTCGCCGCGTTCTACAAAGTGTTCGGTGTCTCGGTCGGCGTGCAACGGCTGCCGATCGCCCTTGGCGCACTCACCATGATTCTCGCGGCGCTGCTTCTGGCGCGCGCGGCAGGTAACCTCGAAGCCGGACTCTGGGCGGCGACGGGGCTGGCGGTCGCGCCACGATTGGTCATGTTTGGCCGCCGCATTTTCATCGACATCTACATCTCGATGTTCATGGCGCTCACGCTGACCTTCTTCGCACTGGCAGAGCGCTATCCCGAACGCCGACGGCTGTTCCTGCTGCTGATGTACGCCTGTGTTGGGCTCGGCGTGCTCACAAAGGGCCCGGTGGCCGCAGTGCTGCCGGCGTTGGTGTTTGGCATCTACCTTCTGCTCCACCGCGAGCTGAAGCGCGTGACGGAGATGATGATTCCTCTCGGTCTCCTCATCGTGCTGGCAATCGTCGTCCCATGGTACGCGGCTCTGTATCAGCGTTACGGCTGGACCTACATCACTTCCTTCATCGTTGGCGAAAACATCGCCCGATACACCGAAGGACTTGGTGTCGAGCAGCGGCGTGGACTGTCGTTCTACCTCCCGGTCATCTTCAGCGATTCATTCCCGTGGTCGCTGTGCCTGTTTGGCGCGGCGGCTCTCTGGATTGCTGATTGGCGCCGGCGGCGGGGTCTGAAGACCGCGCCCGACACGTCTGAGCCCGACATTCCTGACGAGCCCGCATTTCGCATCCGGACGCTCCTGTGGCTCTGGCTTGTCGTCATCGTGATCTTCTTCACGTTTTCCGCGGCGAAGCAGGACCTTTATATATTCCCGATCGTTCCAGCGGTCGCCGCCCTCGCGGGCCTCTTCATCGCCCGCCACGATGGCACCGCGACGTCTCCCCTGCCGCGCGGACTCCGCGCGACGGCTGCCCTGATTGGTTTGCTGCTGGCGGTCGCCGGCGCCGGGACGTTCTACATCTTTGAAACGGTCGGCAAGGTGTACGCGCTGCACGGGGCGGCATTTGTCGGCGGTGCGGCCGCACTCGGCGGAACCGTGGCGCTTGCGCTCGCCCTGTTCAACCGCGCGCGCATGGCCCTGGTCGTCGTTCTGATGTCGCTCGTGACCCTCAACTGGGTCTTCATCATCTGGGTTCTGCCAAGTTTCGAACGCTATAAACCCGTGCCTCCGCTGGCGGCCGCGATCCACAGCCGCCTCTCCGATCAAGATGTTGTTGCGCACTACAATGTCGCGCTTCCGAGCATGGTCTATTACCTCGGACGGCACGTCGAGATCCTGTTCGACCGGGCCGCCTTTCTGACGCTGCTAAAAGGGGAGAAGCGTGTCTTCGCCGTGCTTTCCGCTGGCGATTACGAAGAGATCGCTCGTGAGGCAGCCGTGCCGACTTGCGTGCTCGATCGACGGCCGACAGTGAACATCAAACTGAAAGCGGTCCTGGCGCGGGATCCTTTGCCCGAGGTCTTGCTCATAACCAACCGTTGTACACAGTCACGCAGTCTGCGATGACTTAGGAAAAACAGAAGGAGAGTGGAGAACAGAGGATCATTTGTGTTGTGTTCCTCCCTTCTCCCTTCTCCTGTTTATCTCTGGGCGATTGATGGCAGCGTGAGTGTGACCGCCGTTGATGGATCGAACGCGACCGTACCAATCTA
>Ga0310893_10000072_pt1 | contig 15631 bp, 15 predicted proteins | sample C0D2metaG_FD_203910 | JGI IMG/M metagenome (GOLD analysis project Ga0310893, IMG submission 203910) | Lab incubated soil microbial communities from West Virginia University Organic Research Farm, Morgantown, WV, United States - C0D2 | ecosystem: Environmental > Terrestrial > Soil > Agricultural... | reverse complement strand
CCATTGCCGATTGTTGATTGGAAAAGAAAATGCGGCCGATGTAAACACCGGCCGCTCTTTCCGAAATCCGAGATCCGAGATCCGAGATCGGAACGTTAGCCCACGAACGGATTCAGGAAGAACAGAATCAGCGAGATCAGCAGCACGTAAATGACGAGCGATTCGATGAGCACGAGGCCCAGAATCAGCGCGCCGCGGATTTCGCCCGCCGCGCCAGGGTTGCGCGCGATTGCTTCGGCCGCCGATGCGACCGCCTTGCCCTGGCCGAGCGCCGCGCCGAGCGCCGCGATCGCGAGCGCAAAACCGGCGGTGATGATCGACCACTGCACTGCGGCGCTTCCGCCGGAAGCGGCTTGCGCTTCCTGGGCGAAGGCGGGCGAGGCAAGGCCGAGGACAACGAACGTGACGCACAACGACAGCAGCAACCGACTTGTTCTCACAGAAAACGCCTCCATCTCAAATCCCTGAGCGCTTCGACCCCTACCGCGATGCCGAGCGAGGTCACACCAAGCAGCACGCCCAACGGGTCGACGTGCAAACGCACCATCATACCGTAGGCCGCGAGAGCCACTATACCATGCCTTGTGAAAAACTTCACTAGCGCGAAAGGCGAGGATTTCCGGCCCGTTTCGTCCGCCTTCGCCCCTTCGGGGCTACGGCGGGACAAGCCCCGTTCACGCGTTATCAGCGTGTCTACAGTGCCCCGGATCGCCCAGAACGACAGGCCGATCAACAGTCCTCCGCCGAGCACGCCAAGCGGCGCCGCAAGCGTGCGTTTGAAGAGGAAAAACACCAGCGCGATCGCGAGGCACGCGAGCGCCGTGTCGCGCGCGATGCGATTAATCACAAGGTTCCACGGGTTCCACGGGTTCCACGGGTTCCACGGGTTCCACGGGTTCCACGGGTTCCACAGGTTCCACGGGTTCCACAGGCATTGTTCGAACTGGTTCAAAACCTAACTATTGGAATCAGTGGAACTCTTGGAACTCGTGGAACCGGCTAGCTGCATGACTCGATAGACGTTGAGCACGCCAGCGGCAAGTCCGACGAAGAATCCCACAAAAGCTAGCCAGGGCTTCGTGCCGAGCACGCCGTCAAGCCAGTATCCCCCGAAAAATCCGATGACCAGCGCGAACACGAACGACATCCCGATCGTGCTGAGCTGCCCGATGAGCTGCCACGTCGACGGCGAAGTCGGCGCCATGAGCTCAGTGTATTGCAGCGGTCCCGGGAGATATACTGCCCTTTAGCTGCCGGACGCGCCTACGGCGGCCAGAGGAATTTATGACCCTTCGTCTCTTGTCCGGAGGCGCGTTAGTCCTCCTGCTTTCCGTCGCGGTCTTCGCTCAGGCGAACGAGCGGGTCCTGTACGTCAGCGCGTGGGATCAGAAAACCCGGGCGCCGATCACGGGCCTCGGCATCGATGCGTTGTCGGTGCAGGAAGACGGCACACGGCGCGAAGTGCTGCGCGTGACGCCGGCGAGCTCGCCGATGCCGATCGCGATTCTTGTCGATAACTCGCAGGCGGCGCGCAATCACATCGCGGAAATCCGGCGCGCGCTGACCTCGTTCGTGCGGGCCGTCGACAACCTCGGGCCGATTTCGATTATCGGCATCGCCGATCGCCCGACGATCCTCACCGATTACTCCACCGACCTGAAGCAAATTGACGCCGGCATCGGCAAGGTCTTCGCGATGCCGGGCTCGGGCGCGACGCTGCTCGACGCGATCGTCGAGGTCAGCAAGGGTCTCGCCCGCCGCGAAGAGGACCGCGTCGCGATGGTCATGCTGACGACGGAAAACGTCGAGTTCAGCACGCGGCATTACCAGGACGTGCTCGAGGAGCTGAGAAAGGGCGGCGCGCAGATGCACGCCGTGATCCTCAACACGCCGGCCGGCACGTCGCTCAGCGATGAGGCGCGCAACCGCGCCTCGGTGCTCGATCGCGGCCCGCGTGAAAGCGGCGGCACCCGCACCGACGTGCTCGCCAGCCAAGCGTTCCAGACGAAGATGCTGGTGCTCGCGGCGATCCTGAAGAGCCAGCATCGCGTCATTTATGCGCGGCCGCAGCAGTTGATACCGCCACAGAAGATCGAAGTCGAGTCGACGAAGCCGGGTGTCGAAGTGAGCGGCGCCCCCGCCCGCGGTCAGGCGGTCAGATGAGTCGTCGCGAGCTCGCACTCGCCGCGATTGCCGCGTTGGTGCTGGTCAGCACACCGCGGGCGGATCAGGCAGTCCCGGCGCCGGCACCCCAGGCACCCCAGGCACCCCAGGCACCTAAGGCACCTCAGACGCCCCAGACCGAGAAGCCACAGGTATTTCGCGCCGGCATCGAGGTCGTCTCGCTGAACGTGACCGTCAGCGATACGCAGGGCCGCTACGTCACCGATCTCGGGCAGGATGATTTCTCCGTCTTCGAGGACGGCGCGAAGCAGGAGCTGACGTATTTCAACCGCACCAACCTGCCCATCGCGCTCTCGCTGCTGATCGACTCGAGCGCCAGCATGGAGCAGCGCATGGAGAACGCGCAGGAAGCGGCGATCGGCTTCGCGAAGAAACTGCGGCCGCAGGATCTCGCGCAGGTCGTCGATTTCGACAGCCGCGTCGAGATCAAGCTCGGGTTCACCAACAAGGTCGACGAGCTCGAGTCGGCGATCCACGCCACCTCCGCGGGCGGATCGACGGCGCTGCACAACGCCGTCTACATCGCGCTGAAGGAGCTCGCCAAGATCAAGGCGAAGAACCCCGACGAGATTCGCCGACAGGCGATCGTCGTGCTGTCGGACGGCGAAGACACGTCGAGCCTCGTCACGTTCGAAGAAGTGCTGGAGCTCGCGAAGCGATCGGAGACGGCGATCTACACGATCGGCCTGCAGCCGCGCGAGACCAGCGCTCTCAAGGGATTCCGCGAGGCCGAGTTCGTGCTGCGCCAGCTCGCACAGGAAACCGGCGGCCGCGCGTTCTTCGCCAGGCAGATCGATGAGCTGAAGGACGTGTATGGCCAGATCGCCGACGAGCTCTCGAGCCAGTATTCGATGGGCTACGCGTCGAAGAATCCGCGCCGCGACGGCGCGTTCCGCCGAATCGTCGTGCAGGTGTCACGTCCGAACTCGACCGCCCGCACAAAGCGCGGCTACTACGGCCCCGTCTCGCACTAGTCTTTTGAGACCTTAGGACCCTAAGACCCTAAGACCTCCTGTAGTATTTCCCCGTGCGTGCCACGGTCTACCTGATCGGCGCCGGTCCAGGCGCTCCCGACCTCATCAGCCTCCGCGGCTACCGCTGCCTTCAGCGCGCGGACGTCGTGATCTTCGATCACCTCGTGCATCCCGATCTGCTGGACGCCGCGCCGGAGCACGCCGAGCGCATCGACGTCGGCAGCGCCGCGCCCGAGCCGCGCGATCAGGATGCGATCTGCTACCTGCTCGCGGAGAAGGCGCGCGAAGGCAAGACGGTGGCGCGGCTCAAGTGGGGCGATCCGTTCCTGTTCGATCAGGGCGGCGAGGAAGCGTTGTTCCTGCACGAGCAGGGTGTGCGATACGAAGTGGTGCCGGGCGTGCCGCATGCGATTGGCGCGACGGCGTACGCCGGCATTCCGATCACCTATCCCGGCGCCGGCGACACGGTCACGTTCGTGCGCGGCCACGAGGACGAGGGCCGCGAGAAGGCGAAGATCGACTGGACCGCGCTCGCCTTGCTCGATGGCACGATCGTGTCCTATGCGGGACCGCAGCAGCTGCCGAGGATGCTCAACGCGCTCATCGAGCACGGGCGATCGCCGGACGAACCGGCCGCGATCATCCGCCAGGGCACGCTGTCGTCACAGAAAACGATCACCGGCACGCTCAGCTCCCTCCTCGAGCAGTTGAAGGAGGAACCGATCGGCGCCGGCCTGCTGATCGTCGGCAAGGTCGTCAACTTCCGCGATCACCTGCGCTGGTTCGATTCGCGCCCGTTGTTCGGCCGTCGCGCGCTCGTCATGCACTCCAAGGAGCAGCCCGACGATCTCGCCGATCTGCTGGGCGCGCAGGGCGCCGAGGTCGTCCTCGACACCGACACGCACGTCGACGTCTACCGGCAGCTGCTCGATCGCAGGATCGATCTGGTCACCTTCACGAGCGCCTCGGCGGTGCTCAACTTCGCGGCGAACTTCGGCGCCGATCAGGCGTCCGATCTCCTCGCGCACACCGTGGTCGCCGTCCAGGGCAGCTCCGCCGCCGACGCGGCAACGCGCGCCAACATCGCACCGGCGGTCCAGGAGCCGGCCGGCCCGCTCGCCGCGTTTGCCGAAGCCATCGTGAATCGATTCAAGGGCAACTAATGATCACGTACGGGCCACGGAGTCACGGAGACACGGAGGAATTTCTTCTAAACGCCAGTGCCCGTAAGCGGCAATTGCATTTAGAAAAAATGTTCTCCGTGCCTCCGTGCCTCCGTGGCGTGTTCGTGGCCGCGGTCGCGATCTTGGTTGCTGCCTGCTCGACGGCGCCGCCGAACGCGCCGTCGTACGACGTCCTCATCACCAACGCGCAGATCGTCGACGGCACCGGCGGCGTGCCGCGCAAGGGATCGATCGCGGTCGTCAACGGCAGGATTGCCGCGGTCGGCGACGTCAGCGGCACGGCGGCGCAGACGATCGATGCCAAGGGCCGCACCGTCGCGCCCGGCTTCATCGACATGCACAGCCACTCCGACATGCCGTTGATCACGGACGGCAACGGCCAGAGCAAGATTCGCCAGGGCGTGACCACGGAAGTGATTGGCGAGTCGGGATCGGTGGCGCCGCGCAAGGCCGCGTCGGCGACGGCGAACTGGACGGATTTCAACGGCTACTTCGCCGCGATCGAAAAAGGCGGCATCTCACCGAACCTGCTGTCCTACATCGGCACCGGCACGGTGCGCGAGCTGGTGATCGGCGAGGACGACAAGAAGGCCACGGCGAAAGACATCAAAGACATGCAGCAGATCGTGTCGACGGCGATGAGCCAGGGCGTGTTTGGCGTGTCGTCGGGACTGATCTATCCGCCGAATGCGTTTGCCAACGTCGACGAGCTCGGCGAGGTCGCGAAAGCCGCGGCGGGCGGGCTCTACGCGTCGCACCTCCGCTACGACGGATTGAAGCTGCGTGACGGCATCGAGGAAGCGATCGCGATCGGCGAACGGGCCGGCATTCCCGTTCACGTGTTCCACATCAAGGTCACCGGCCAGAAGAACTTCGGCCGCATGAAGGAAGTGATCGAGCTCGTCGAAGCGGCCCGCGCGCGTGGCGTTCGGGTCACGGCCGATCAATATCCGTACGTCGCGAGCAGCACCAGCCTCACCGCGACGATTCCGCCGTGGGCGCAGGACGGCGGCAGCGAGAAGCTGATTGCCCGATTGAAGAATCCGCGGGAACGCGCCCGCATTCGCAAAGAGATGGAGAACACCAATCCCACGTGGGAGAGCCGCTATCAGTCGGCCGGCACGTGGCAGAACGTGCAGCTCGCGGCGATCGGCCGCACCCGCGGCGGCACCAACGATGCGGTGTCGCCAAACCGGAAATACGAAGGCATGCGCGTCGCCGAAGCGGCGAAGCAGGCCGGCAAGGATCCGTTTGATTTCGTTTTTGATCTCTTGATTGAAGAACGAGGATCGGTCGGCTGTGTCTATTTCATCATTGACGAAGCGGATCTCGCGCTCGCGATGAAGCAGCCGTGGGTCGCGGTCGGCTCCGACGGATCGTCACTGGCGATCGAAGGTCCGCTGCGCGCCGGCGTGCCGCATCCGCGCAACTTCGGCACGTTCCCGCGCGTCCTCGGCCGCTACGTGCGGGAGCTGAAGGTGATTCCGCTCGAAGACGCGATCAGGAAGATGACGTCGCTGCCGGCGAGCATCCTCGGCCTCACCGATCGCGGCACGATCAAGGACGGCCAGTGGGCCGACCTGGTGATCTTCGATCCCGCGACCGTCGCCGACAAGGCGACGTTCGAGGATCCGTTTCAGTATCCGGTGGGAATCGACACGGTATTGGTGAACGGAAAAGTCGTGCTCGATGAAGGAAAGCACACGAACGCGCGCCCCGGAAAAGTGTTGAAGCGTTCGGGAGGACTAAAGTCCTCCCCTACGACCCACTGACTACGACCCGCGAGACGTAGGGGAGAACTTTAGTTCTCCCTCAGCGCCAGGGCATTAAGTTTTCAATCCACGCGATTCGCGTCAGATCGTTGTAGATGACCGTCACCATCAGCGTCATCAGCAGCACGAAGCCGACGAACAGCATCTTCTCTTTCATCTGCAGGCTGAAGTCGCGGCGTGAGATGGTCTCGATGGCCATGATGAAAATGTGGCCGCCGTCGAGCACGGGGATCGGCATCAGGTTGAGCAGTCCGAGGTTGAGGCTGATCGACGCCATCAGTCCGAGCAGCGCGAGCCATCCGGCCTGCGCCGACTCACCGGACACCTGCGCGATGCCGATGGGCCCCATCAGCTGCTTCGGCGACGCCTGACCGGTCACCAGATCCTTCAGCGTGTTGAGGATCATCCCGGCCATCTCGATGTTGCGCTCGACGCTCATGCCGATCGCTTCGATCGGCGTCGGCTTGTACGATCGGATAGCGTCCCCGGGAACCACGCCGACCAGCGTCCGGTCGCCCTCCTTATACGGCGTCACGGCAATCGTCTGATCGACGCCGTCGCGGCGAAGGCGGAACTCGATCGGCTTGTCTGCCGGCTTCTCCGGTATCGCCTTGAGCACCTGCGATGAGGAAACCATTCGCTCGCCGTCGATGGCGAGGATAATGTCGCCCGCTTTCAGGCCCGCGGCTTCGGCCGGCTTGCCGGCCACGAGCGACACGACATGCGGATAGATATCCGGCAGCACGCCGATGGTGCCAACCTCAAACCGCGTGTTGTTGCGGGTGACCAGCTTGGTCAGAGCGGGCCGCACTTTCAGATGCTGTTCGGTGCCGTTGCGAGTGAGGGTGACATCGACCTCGAACTCGGGTCGGGACGCGACGGCCATCTCCAGGTGTTCCCACGTTCGAACGTTGGACGTACCGAACCTCGTGATTGTGTCGCCGGGAAGGATGCCGCCTTTGTCAGCCGGCGATCCGGGCTCCACGACTCCGATGACCGCGGGTTGATCGAGGTGAGCAAGGACGGTCGCGCCCCGCATCAGGATCAGCGCGAGCAGCACCACGGCGAGGAGGATGTTCATCACCGGACCGGCGATCAGGATCTGGAAGCGCTGCCACTTCGACTTCGCCATGAACTCATCGTCCGCGCCGGTCCGCGGATCGTCGGGGTTCTCGCCGGCCATCTTCACGTAGCCGCCGAGCGGAATGGCGCTGATGCAGTACTCGGTGTCGCCGCGCTGCACTTTCAGCAGCTTGGGGCCGAAGCCGAGTGAGAACGTAATCACGCGGACGCCGTTCCACCGCGCGAGCAGGAAGTGGCCGAGCTCGTGGATGAAGACGAGCACGCCGAGCACGAACAAGAACGAGAGGAGCGTTGTCATACGTTCAGACTTCCAATTCTAACTCTCGGGCCAGCTCGGCCGCGTGCATCCGGGCCCAGGTGTCGACCCGCCGGACGTCGGCCAGCGTCGCCGCCGGCTCGGGCGTGTGCGCAGCCATCGCCTGCGCAATCACTTGTGGAATATGTGTAAAGCTGAGCCGGCCTTCTAGAAAAGACGATACGGCGACCTCGTTGGCCGCGTTCAACACGATCGGCAGGCTCCGCTCCGCTTCGAGCGCGCGGTAAGCCAGGCGGAGGCACGGGAAGTCGTCCCACGCCGGCTCATGGAATTCGAGCGGCTGTTGCCGGGTGAGATCGAGGAACGGCGCCGGCGCGTCCCAGCGATCGGGGTACGCAAACGCATATTGAATCGGCAGCCGCATGTCGGTGATGCCCATCTGCGCGATGATCGATCCGTCCTTCAATTCGACCATCGAGTGCACGATCGACTGCGGGTGGACGACAACTTCGATCTGCGCGGCGGCCACGCCAAACAGCCAGTGCGCCTCGATCACTTCGAGGCCCTTGTTCATCAGCGTCGCCGAGTCGATCGTGATCTTCGGGCCCATCTGCCACGTCGGGTGCTTCAGCGCGTCGGCGGCGGTGACCTTTTCGAGATCGCTCAGCGAACGGCCGCGGAACGGGCCGCCCGAGGCCGTGAGGATCAGTCGTCGCAGCTCGCCGCTGGCGCGGCCATGCAGGCATTGATGGATCGCGTTGTGCTCGCTGTCGACGGGCAGGACCGCGACGCCCTTCTTACGCGCCGCGTCCATCACGAGGCCGCCGGCCATCACCAGCACTTCCTTGTTGGCCAGCGCGATGGTCTTCCCCGCCTCGATGGCGCAGAGCACGGCGTCGAGCGCCGCGGTGCCGGAGGACGCGCACAGGACGATGTCGACGTCGGGATGCGCGGCAATCTCGCAGAGCCCCTCGTTGCCGACGCCGGAGATCTCCGCCGGCGATCCGCCGAGCGCGGCGACCAGCTTGTCCATCGCCTCGCCGTTGGCCATCGCCACGGCGCGCGGGCGGAACTCGAGCACCTGCTTCACCATCGCCGCCACGTTGGTCGCCGCGGCGATCGCCACGACCTCGACGCGATCGCGATGCATGCGCGCCACGTCCAGCGCACTCGTGCCGATCGATCCCGTCGAGCCGAGGATGGCGATGCGCTTCATGTCAAATGGTCCACAGATTACACGGATTCCACGGATGCGCGGTCGACCCGTCCGCCGGGCTTCGCCCGGCGAAGGGATCAGCGGTCAAGCCGCGTGCGAAAGACCCGCGGCAATCCATTGCGCTCAAAGCCGGGTCTTTCGCACGCCGCTTGATCGCTGATCCGTCCGGCCAAAGGCCGGACCGGGTCGACCCGCAGTCTCGTACGCGCATCGCGTTCATCAATCCGTGTAATCCGTGTAATCCGTGGACGATCAAACGTTCTGCAAGAAGAAGTAGAAGACCGGGGCGGCGAACAATAACGCATCGATGCGATCGAGGACACCGCCGTGGCCGGGGATCAACGCGCCACTGTCCTTCATGTCGGCGGCACGCTTCAGCATCGACTCGAACAAATCGCCGATGATGCCGGCGACGACGATGCCCATGCCGAGGGTGAGGTGCCAGTACCAAGGATACGCAGGCAGCCAGTACGCGCCGGCGACCGCGAGAAACGCCGGCGCAATCACGAATCCGCCGAGCGCGCCCTCGCGCGTTTTCTTCGGGCTGCGCAGCGGCGCCAGCGGCGTGCGCCCGAACGTGCGGCCGGTGTAGAACTGCGCGGTATCGCTGATCGCAACCGTGGCAATCAAGAGCAGCACCGCTTCCTTGCCGGCGATCGCATGCACACCCACGAGGCAACCGAGCGGCATGCCGATGTAGACCGGTGCCAGCACCGCTGCCGCGGTATCCGCAAGCAGCGGCGCGCCGGTGCGCGGCGACGCCAGCACGTTGAGCGCGATTAACAGCAACGCGCCGGCCATGACCGACTCGATCTCAACCCGCTCGAACGGCACCATCGCACAGACCAGCAGCGTCGCGAGGAGCGCAGTCCAGAACGGTATCTTCGCGCCGATCTTGTCGACGATGCGGTCGTACTCGTGGAAGGCCATCGCGGCAACGACGAGCGCGACACCCAGGAGCGCGATGGAGGTGAGGAACCAGATCAGCGCTAAAGCGACGGCGCCGAGGATGACGCCGCTGATGACTCGGGTCAAATCACCTGACCCCGGCGGGAACCGGCGGGGTGATGCCGCCGAAGCGGCGATCGCGCTTCTGATACGCGAGCACGCCTTCGAGGAGATGCTTGCAGCGGAAGTCGGGCCACAGCGTGTCGGTGACCCAGATCTCCGCGTAGGCGATCTGCCATAGCAGGAAATTGCTGACGCGCATCTCGCCGCTCGTCCTGATCAACAGATCGGGATCGGGCTGGCTGCCGGTGTAGAGCAGGCGCGCGAATTGATCTTCGTCGAGCGCCTCGGGCTTGATCCCCGATTCGATCGCGCGGCGCGCGGCATCGACGATCTCCGTGCGGCCGCCGTAATTGAGCGCGATGTTGAACAACATGCCGGTGTTCTTCGCCGTCTTGCGCTCCGCGTCGAGCAGCTCGGTGCGCACGTCGGGCGGGAGCGCTTCGACGCGGCCGATGACGTTGAAGCGGATGTTGTTGCGCAGCAGCGTGTCGAGCTCGAGGCCGAGATACCGCTTCAACAGCATCATCAGCGTGCCCACTTCCGCGGCGGGACGCTTCCAGTTCTCGACGGAAAAGGCGTAGAGCGTCAGGACTTCAAGGCCGAGGCGCGCGGAGGTTTCCACGACGTCGCGGACCGAGTCGACACCGGCGCGGTGGCCTTCGACGCGCGGCAGGTGGCGCTCGCCGGCCCAGCGGCCGTTGCCGTCCATGATGATGGCGACATGCCGCGGCAGCCGATCGAACTCGATCTGCCGGGCCAGCGCCTCTTCATCGCCGCCCTTGGGAATCCACTCCAGCAATTGATCGAAGCTCATGGAGTTTTTCGATAGTACAACGAAACGGCCGGCGGGTTTCCCCACCGGCCGTCTGAAACTCAGCGTTGTCAGGCCGTCAGGCAGTCAGGCCATCAGGCAGTCAGGCCATCAGGCAGTCAGGCCATCAGGCAGTCAGTTCCCGCTGCCGGGCCAGGCCGGAACCTTGCTGCTCTTCGGAACCGCGCCGAGGCCCTTGTAGACGAACTTCTGCAGGCGCTTGCCGGTGTAGGTTTCCGTCGTGTAGAGGTTGCCCTTCGAGTCGACGGCGATGCTGTGCACGCCCAGGAACATCCCGGGCTGACGGCCGCCGTAGCCGAAGTTATAGAGCTCGGTCATCGTCTTGCGGTCGAAGATGCGAACGTGCTCGTTCGCGCCGTCGGCCATGTAGAGGAACTGCTGCGCGGGATCCTTCGAGAACGCGATGTCCCACACCGAACCGTCGGAGCGGGTCTGCGGTTCGATGCGGTATTCCTGCACGAACTTGCCCGCCGACGTGAACACCTGCACGCGATCGTTCGGACGGTCACAGGTGTAGACCATGCCGTCATTCGACATTTCCGCGCAGTGCATCGGGTTGCGGAACTGGCGCGGCAGCGGCGCGGCGGGATCGTACGGTCCGAGCGCCAGGTCGGTCGGCGGCTCGCCGTAGGCGCCCCAGATCCTCTTGATCTTGCCGCTGTCGAGATCGATGACCGCGACGCGCTTGTTCAAGTAGCCGTCCGAGACGTAACCTTCGTTGGCCTTCGGGTCGATGAAGATCTTGGCGACGCGGCCGAAGCTCTCCATGTCGAGACTGTTCGACACATACGGACCGCCCGGCGTCGTCCCGGTACCTTCCTTGAAGTTGGGACCCCGGCGCGCTTCCGGCTTGCCGTACTGCGCCACGAACTTGCCGTCGCGGGTGAACTTCAGGATGTGCGAGTCGCCGGCGCCGTTGCCGCCGATCCACACGAAGCCCTTGTGATCGACGACGATGCCGTGATTGCTCTCGGGCCACTCGTAAGGCGCGCCGGCGACCGGCCCGCCCCATCCGCCGACATTGTTGCCGGCGGCATCGAATTCCATGACCGGCGGCGCGGGATTGCAGCATTCGCTGACCGGTGGCATGCCTTCCTTGGGTACCGAGATCTCGGTGCGATCAAGGTTCCCGGGATCGTTGCCGCGATGGATGATCCAGACGTGATCGTCGGCCGAGATGCCAAGGCCGATCGTCTGCCCGAACACGTAGTTCTTCGGCATCGGCTTCGGCCAGAACGGATCAACTTCGAAGCGCGGAACCTGTTTTGCCTGCGCCGCGGCCTTGTCCAACATGCCTTGCACGACGCCGAGCGTCGCGAGAACCGCGACCAGTGCGGCGCCCGTAAATAGTTTGCGATTAGTCTTCACGCGCTTCATCTTGGCTCCCCTCGCCCGGCCGGAGGCCGGGCCAAGCAACGCTGCCGCTGGCGAGGCCACGCCACGCCAGCCGTTTAGCGGGCGCCAGTATACTTGGGACCAATACCCGTGTCGAGTTTCGTAATTTCCAGCAAGTCATTGAGCCGATTGGCCGTGGTGGTGGTCCTCCTGATCGGGCTGGCCCCCCGGATGGCCGCCCACGAGGTTCCCAACGAGGTCACCGTCCTCGGATTCGTGCATCCCGAGGGCAAAACGCTCCGCCTGTTGATTCGCGCGCCGCTCAAGTCGATGCGCGACGTCGATGTTCCGACAACTACCGGCGGATTCCTGGACTTTTCGAAGATGGCAGAGGCGGAGCGGCACGCCGCGCAGGTATGGATCCGCGATTTCGTCGAGGTCTACGAGAACGGGCAGCAGCTGACCGTGCCGGTGATCGCGGCGACGCGCACCTCGCTGCCGTCGGATCGATCGTTCGAAAGCTACGACGCCGCCCTCGCCAACATCACGACCGGCGCCAAGCTCGATCAGCGCACCGAGATCTACTGGGAGCAGGGCATGCTCGACGTGATGTTCGAGTATCCGATTCAATCGGATCAGTCGGACTTCGCGATTCGGCCCGGCCTCACGCGCCTCGGCCTCCAGGTCAACATCGTGCTGCGATTCCTGCAGCCCGGAAAAACCGAGCGCGCCTTCGACGTGCATGCCGACACCGGCATCGTGCATCTCGATCCGCGCTGGCACCAGGCGTTTTACCTCTTCGCGCGCGAGGGCTTCTTCCACATTCTCGACGGCACGGATCACCTGCTGTTCCTGTTGTGCCTCGTCATCCCGTTCAGGAGGCTCCGCCCGCTGGTCATCGTGATTACGTCGTTCACCGTGGCGCATTCGGTGACGCTGATCGCGTCGGCGTTCGGCATGGCGCCGGACAGCCTGTGGTTCCCGCCGCTGATCGAGACGCTGATCGCGCTGTCGATCCTCTACATGGCCTTCGAGAACATCGTCGGCGCCAAGCTGCAGCGGCGGTGGATCGTGACGTTCGCGTTTGGATTGATCCACGGCTTCGGCTTTTCGTTCCTGTTGCGGCAGCGCCTGCAGTTCGCGGGCGATCACCTGCTCACTTCGCTGCTGGCGTTCAACGTCGGCGTGGAGATCGGACAGCTGGCGGTGTTGCTGGTCACGATCCCGGCGCTGGTGTTCCTCTTCCGCTACGTCGTCGCCGAGCGCATCGGAACGATCCTGCTGTCGGCGCTCGTCGCGCACACCGCGTGGCACTGGGCCGTCGATCGCGGCACGGCGTTGATGACCTATCGGCTGCCGGAGTTCACGCTGCAGGACATGGCGGCGGGCATTCGGCTGTTGATGGTGATCATCGCCGCCGCCGGGCTCGTTTGGCTCGTCAATCTGTGGATCGGTTCTCCACGATCGTTCGACACGAACGTTCGGCACGAAGGTTCTTCACGGCCGTTCGAACCTTAGTGAAGAACGATCGGGCAGAACGATCGTGAAGAACAATCGTGAAGAACTAGTACTGGACCTTCCATAACATCAATCCGTTCGGCGGCGCGGTCTGTCCCGTTTTTTGTCGATCGCGCGACGCGATGATTGCAGCCATCTCCTCGGGGTCCTTGTTGCCCCGCCCGATGTCGACGAGCGTCCCGACGATCGTGCGGACCATGTGACGCAGGAAACCCGTGCCCTCGATCTCGAATCGCAGCAATCGTCCGTCGTCGGGCGCACCGTCCAATGGCGACAGCGCGAGGGGCTGATCGGTGTGGATGTTCATCTCGACGATGTCCGCCGACAACACGCGCCGGACCGTCGTCAGCACGTCGGTGCCCCGGCCCTTGAACGCCGCGAAGTCGTGCTCCCCGACGAGCGCCGCCGTCGCGCGCTGCATGCGATCGATGTCGAGCGACTGCGGAACGTGCCAGACCACGTGACGGAAGAAGGGGCTCGGCGCGGCGCCCTTCCAGATCGCATAGCGATACGTCTTCGATTTCGCGAAGATGCGCGCGTCCCAGCGATCGGGCATCTCGTCGATCGAGCGAATGCGGATGTCGCCGGCCTTCAGCCGCGCGTTGAGGGCGCGCAGCAATTCGTCCGCTGGAATGGAATGATCGAGCGTGATGCTCGCGACCTGCGCCGCGGCGTGGACGCCGGCGTCGGTGCGGCCCGCGGCGTTCAGAGGGTTGTGCGCGCCGACAATCGCCTCGATCTCGTCCTCGAGAACCTGCTGAATTCCGAGCCCGTTGATCTGGCGCTGCCAGCCGGCATAGTTCGTCCCGTCGTACGAGATGGTGAGCTTCAGTGTGCGCAGCATCTAAGACCCTAGGACCCTAAGACCCTAAGACCTCACTTTGCAGCTCGTGATCCCGGTTTCACGACCGGGATTCCTTGCTTGCAGAGGGGACAATCATCCGGCTGATAGGTCTTGACGTCCATCGGCAGCAGCGCGTGAAAGGGCACGTCGAGTCCCTGCTTGCCGGCGCTGCGATCGACGATCGCGCACGCGCCGACGACGACAGCGCCCGCCGCGCGCGCCACGTCCATCGTCTCGCGCGTCGATCCGCCTGTGGTCACCACATCTTCGACGACGATCACCTTCTCGCCGGGATCGAGGGCGAAGCCGCGGCGCAGCGTCAGCGCGCCGTCCTGCCGCTCCGCGAAAATCGCGCGCACGCCGAGCGCGCGCCCGACTTCCTGGCCGATCACGATGCCGCCCATCGCCGGCGACAGCACCGTCTGCGCGCCGAGCGAGCGCACGATCGCACCGAGCGCCGCGCCCAATGCTTCCGCTTCTCGAGGGTGCTGAAGGACCAGGGCACATTGGAGATAGCCGGGGCTGTGCAATCCTGACGAGAGTCGAAAATGGCCTTCGAGCAGGGCGCCGGAGCGCCGGAACATGGTCAAAACCTCAGCTTCAGTCATCAATCCTTAAGTATAAGTGTGAGAAAACCATGGCCGCGCCGCCCCGGGTCGTTTGAAACGAACCCAAGGAAGGCCTGTCGCGTCTATCATGGTGGGCTGATGTCTCGGCCCGCGGCACCGCTTTTGCTGTTGCCTCGGTCTAACATCCGCGATTTTCCTTCTCATGGAGTGTAAGTGTGATGCGTTTTGACCAGCGTTTTTGTGCCCGCACGGCGGTAACCGCCGGCCTTTTTGCCGCAGCGGTGTCCGTTTTTGGGCAGTCCCCTGTTCACGCGCAGACAAAGCCGGCGGTGCCGCCGGCGGCCCAGCCGGCAGTCGTGCGCATGAACGCCGACGATGCGGTGGCCACCGCGCTCGAGCAGAACCTGGATCTGCAGGTGCAGCGCATCAATCCGCAGCTCCGCGATCTGGACACGGCGGTGTTCAAGGCGAACTACACACCGAACTTCACGACCAACATCGACTTCGTGGACCAGACGCAGCCGCCGTCAAGCTTGCTGTCCGGCAACACCAGCCAGATCACCAACGGCCGCAACGCCTACAACTTCGGGATCCAGCAGGTGACGCCGTGGTACGGCGGGCAGTATCAGGTGCTGTTCAACAACGGCCGTACGACGACGAACAACATTTTCACGAGCTTCGATCCGCAGCTGACGTCGAACATCAGCGCCACCTACACGCAGCCGCTGCTGCGCAACTTCAAGATCGACGGCACGCGCCAGCAGCTGCTGGTCAGCCAGAAGAACCTGGAGATCTCGCAGACGCAGCTGAAGCAGTCGATCACGCAGACCACCCGCACCGTCCGCAACGCGTT
>Ga0310893_10000064_pt1 | contig 16163 bp, 11 predicted proteins | sample C0D2metaG_FD_203910 | JGI IMG/M metagenome (GOLD analysis project Ga0310893, IMG submission 203910) | Lab incubated soil microbial communities from West Virginia University Organic Research Farm, Morgantown, WV, United States - C0D2 | ecosystem: Environmental > Terrestrial > Soil > Agricultural... | reverse complement strand
ATAATGCAACAGCCCAATCCAAATCACCTGCATTAACAGTATCCGATAATGCAACTGCAGAATCAACTGTGGATAACTTAATCGTAAATGATACCGAGGCGTCTAAGATAAAGCAAGTAGAGAACAGCCCAAATGTCAATAATGGCTTGATTAAGGTAACACTTGGTGCAGGAGAGAATCAAAGAGCAATAGAAGGATCACTAGTAAAGATCAAGGGTGTTTCAATTCATGATTCCGGTAACGAGAAATTATCATTTACTTGGAAGCAAACAGGAGGCAAACCTATCAGTCCAGAGGACGCACGCATATCTTCAGAGACGATTCCTTCAGATTTAGCACCACAAATAGCTGGAAATACTACGAATTTAAGCTTTGAAGTCACAGTTCCACACTTAACTACAGACAATAACAAATTAACGTTTGAAATTATCGCCAAAGATGACAAGGGCCATTCAGCAAGTGACTCTATTGATATTTTTGTAGATAAGGGCCCCAAACTGGTGGGTACAGATGACATCCAAAACAGACCAAATATACTTGAGAGTACAAATGATGAAAAGCAGAACAAGAGCAATTTACCAATAGCCACCAGACAAGACTTTGATAAATCTCATGAGGTATCCACTTCACTAAACAAAGGTTTTACTTTTGTTAATTCGTGGGGTTCATTTGGTAAGGGAAATGGACGGTTTGACGGACAGAACGATGTTGATGCCTTTAATGATCGTGTATATGTAGCCGATTATGCAAATCATCGGATCCAGGTTTTTGATACTAATGGGAATTATCTGACAAAGTGGGGATCTTATGGTGAAGAAAATGGTCAAATCCATAAAGCTTCAGCTTTAACAATTGTGCCTTCAGGAAAGGTATATCTTAGTGATCAATTTAATCACCGCGTCCAAGTGTTCACAGCTTACGGTACTTTTGTTACCACCTGGGGAACTAAAGGAGAAAGAGATGGACAATTCCTCCATCCACACGTACCAGCAGTAGATTCCCAAGGAAATATTTATGTAAGTGATAGAGATTTAGCAAACATTCAGAAATTTACCGGCAATGGTAAATTCATTATGAAGTGGTCTGAAGAAGGCACGAATAATGGCCAGCTATCAAAGCCAGAAAGTGTTATTGTCGATTCAAAAAATAACGTTTATGTAGCTGATTATGGAAATCATCGGATTCAAAAGTTTACCAATGATGGTAAGTTCATGTTAAAATGGGGATCTAAGGGTATAGGTGATGGCGAATTTAATGGCCCTGCTGGGCTATCAATTGATAGAAATGACAACATATATGTCACTGACAAGAACAATAATAGGATCCAAGTGTTTACAGCCGATGGGACATTTCTGACGAAATTTGGTTCGCAAGGTAACGCGAGAGGTCAATTTATTCTACCAGAAGGAATTGGGGTAGATATGAAAACAGGTCTTGTATACGTGGCTGATACTGGTAACTATCGAATACAAGTTTTCAGGCCAGTCGATTCAACCATTAGCGCTGCCTGAATAAAGTTAATCTAGTTGTTATGCCAATGAAAATACCTGAATAGCCGTCTAATACTCGGGAAGTTATTTAGAGCTTGGAACTATTCTAAATACAGCTCCTCCAGGAGATCCTGAAACCACATACAGATAGCCATCAGGACCAACCTTTAGATCTGTAATGATTCCAAAATTTTCGCCAAAATGTATCTTGCTTGAATCATCTTCCTTGCTGTTTACTAAATCGGCAAGAGTACCGTTTAAATCTAATGACTCTCGTTTGGGCGTTAGATCAAAGTGAAAAATCGTTCCTTTTTCCCCCGAACCTACAAACATATCATTTTTATAGTGTTGCCCTAGTTTTTCAGAATTTAAAAATACCAAGGCAGTTGGTACTACAGGCCTGTCCCATACAAATTCTGGATTACTGTATTTACCTTTACCATTGAAATCAACAAATTCTACTTCTTTGCTAGAATCGTTAAAAACACCTTCTTTCTCTCTTATCTGGTTTAATTTCCAAAATCCCTGTACTTTTTCCCATCCGCTATTGAATCCTGGCTTGACGAGGTTGATTTCATCTCCAAATTGAGGGCCATTCTCTGTGTCCCATAAATTACCCGTTAGTGAATCAATTCCAATACCAAAGCTGTTTTTTATTCCATAAGCGTAGTACATGTTAAGAGGATAATTGTCACCTAGGATTCCAGTTCCATTAGGTTTGCCGTCCTGAGTTATACGGAGGATTCCTGCACGACCATCTGGAAAAGTACCATTGATAATATTCTGCGCTTTAGTATCATAACCTTTCATGTTTTGATTAAATTTAGTTGTTTGTAAATCACCGATAGTTACAAAAAGATTTTTCTGCTTATCCGTCAAAAGCTTACCTCCGTTATGACTCGGTCCTGGCAAACCAGGTAGACTTACAATTAATTTAGGATCTATGAGTTTGTTACTCTTAAAATCAAGTTGATATTTGTATATAAAATTTCCACAATCTTGAGAATGAGTAATTTTATCCTTTGAGCATAGTGTATAGTAAAGATAAACAGAACTATTGTCTTGTGAACTCGTATTTTCATTTTTTGATATGGCAATTCCTAATAATCCACGTTCATCTTTAGATCCTACATCAATATGGATAAGTGGACCAGTGACGTTACCATTGAATATTCGGTATACGTTACCAGTATCTTTTTCCGATAGCAAAAAGTCATCTTTCCCCAAAAAATCAATGCCAGTTGGAAAATCCAAGTTCTGAGCAACTAATTCTACCCTAAGATTTGAGTCACTTACTGAAGGTGCAGAAAGTGTTCCGTTTTGCCCATGTATACTGTATTCTGAAATATAAGTTAATAAAAATAAACAGAATAGAAAAAACAGGGAAATAAATATCAAATACATGTTTTGACAGGATTACTCGAGTATTTCTAGTTTTGGACCTTGTACCTGTATGATTTAAGTTAAGAGATAGCAAATAGTTAGTTGTATACCCACAATGTTTTCATCTTTGAGATATTGAATCTCAAAGTCAGATTCCGTGTCAAATGTACTCAAGAAACTACTACGTATTTCTTTAGAAAAGATAATGTCTTTTCCCAAGCATCTTCAGTCTCTTTTGGCGCATAGTTATCTCCAGAAGGATTTGCAAAGGCATGTCCAACCCCATTGTATATGAGTACCTCATTTGTAACCCCACTTTGGTTCAATGAAGTTCTAAATTGGTTTATCTCGTCTAACGGGATGGACTGATCTTTGTTACCAAATATTCCTAGTAAGGGCCATTTTATCTTTGAAAGTGACGACTTGTCAGTAACTAAAGGAGTTCCATAATAAAGAATTGTCGCAGCTAATGGATGTTCTTTACTATTTAACGCTAATTGCAATGATTGACCACCGCCAAAACACCAACCAAGAGATACAATTTTTGAGCTGTCTACGTTTGGTAGTGAACTCAAATATTTTACAGCAGATTGTAAGTTATTAATGGAATTACTTTGATTATTTCTCACTGTCTGTACCAAGTCCATCGCGCGTTTCGTGGTATTTGCAACTTGTCCATTGTATAGATCTGCAGCTAATACAACGAATCCCTGTCTGGCCAATAGATTTGCCATATCCTTGATATTTTTATTTAGTCCCCACCATTCATGTATCATTACAACCGCAGGTAGTTTTTTGCTGACAGTATCATTTGACGGAACTGGATAAACTAGATATCCCTGTGAATGGGGATAGTATTCTTCCGTCTTATTTTGTAGGCTCACATTTCCAGCATTTAAAGATGCACCTAACTGTGAAACATTTGTTACTGTGTTACCAGATTCTGCTCTTACAAATGCAAAGTAGCTTGGGATAACCATCGTAGAACTCATAACGATAGATAAAACGATCGCCGGAGTTAATCTCATCATTAGTATTAATGAGGTCTTAGATCTATTTATGTCTAAATCGGTATTTGATTGTTGTTATAAAACTATCGACACATAGAAAACAAAAATTATAGATATTTGTTTTAATAGAACCACAAACTAGAATTCAGCCTTCCTTCTTAATAATTTGAATGCAATATTTGGCCCAAATTCTTGTCTGAGGGCTAGCTCTATCCAGAGGAGTGCCAAGTGTTCTAACATACGAGCGTTGACTAGCGGCCCTACATCGATTACGTCAAATCCAATTTCAGTTGCCAATTCTTTTACAACTTCTTTCGCATGACTATCGTCGCCACATAAAAAAAGATCAGCTCTGTACGAGTTGAATATCAAATTGTTTAGTGTCTTGGATCCTATTGTGTTAAAGGCCTTGACGACCTTACTAGTATTAGCTAAATTAGCAATTTTTTCGGCTACAGATGTATCGTGCAGCGCTAATCCTTTTAGATCGGGCGTTAGTGGATTGGTTGGGTCGATCAGTATTTTACCGGACAAATTTCCCGCCTTGACTATTGTTTCTTCAACCGACTCCCAAGGTATAGCCAATACTATAACCTCTCCGAATTCAAAGGCCTCTCTGATTTCTCCGAACTTTAAATTCTGGTCTGAATGAATCAATTTTTGGACGTTCTGAGATTGAAGATTGCGGACTCCAAACATGATTTCATGCTTCTTTTGTCCCCATCTTTTTCCGAGAGTACCCCCTACATCTCCCGCTCCAATTATTCCAATTTTCATCTCGTGATATATTATAACTGCATGTCTTTAAAAAGTATAATCTACAACTAACTTCTAATATGCCATCATATCTCTTTACAACAGTTTTTCAGGTCTGGAGTTACACGTAATCCAATTTCAAAATTCTCGTCATTTACTGTAAGAATTAGACACCCCACTAGGATAACTTGAAGAAATTATTCAAAAATGATAAATTAGCAAGCCGGTTTATAGCAAACTTTCTAAGCGATGATGACATATTGATATTGATAATAATAATGGATATGTCAGTTACCTGTTCAAGTTGCGGCAAAAAACTTCAAGATTATCCTACTTACTGTTACATGTGTGATGACTATTTTTGTTCCGACCAATGCCACATGAACAAGCACAACAAACAGTGGCAAAAATTTTAATCCTTATCTTATAATTTTGATTGGTTTATTGGAAGACAGATCAAATACATAGAGATTCTTGATCGTTACCATGCTTAATAGTCATTGCTATTTGGTATGATCCTATGGGAATCAACATGGCGCTTACCATCCCAAAGCTTTTGCAGATTTAGCGGCTGCATCATCCAATGCTTGCTTAGGATTTTTTAAACCGTAGTAAACTTCATCCAATGCTTGTCTTATGTGATCAGCTATTTGCGGGTATTCTGGAATATTAGGTCTACCATGTCCAAGTTCTATCATATTAACCAATTGACTATAATATGGTATCGTCTTATTTGCTTCTAGCGCGTAAGGACCTTGTCCTATAGTTATCTGCGTTGGAAGATTGGCATGTGACACTAAATAGTGAGAAAGGATGTGAGGGTCCAAAATTATTGTGATTAGTTCCCACGCAAGGTCCTTGTGATTCGAGGTTTCTGGAATACTTAATTCCCAACCCCCAATCAGAGATGAACTTTTGTAGCTTGGATTCGGTACGGGAAACATTGGTAAGAATCCAATTTTCTCTTCGAATTCTTGTTTTTGATCAGTTGTGTTCAGGTGCACATGATGTTGTAAAGCCTCTAGCATAACGGCAAACTTCCTGTCTAGAAACTCTTTACCCCAAAAATGATTTTTCTGTGGTTTTATTCCTGCATCAATCTGTGATTTGATGAATTCCATTGCTCTTACACCTTTAGTTTCGTTATAGATTGGGAAATAGTAACTTCCTTTGGTCGGATGTCCTGTCTTCATCGCGACTATATCGCCTCCGAGCATCCATAAATAAGGGTACCACATATCTGGAGAGTGGCTGGCGCCTGTGAGATGTATCCCCTCTATTCCTTGAGGTCTTAGTACGGCATTTAGTTTCTTTGCTGCTTGGATGTATCCGTCCCAAGTTTTCAAAGAATTTGCGTCCACCCCTGCTTGGTGAAGCATATCTTTCCAGTACCATAGACCTCTGATATCAGTCCACGCCCAGATTGCATACATCTTGTCTTTGTAAAAACCCCCATCCCAGCTCTCTTGATACCAATCGTTTTGCCTTCCCCAGCTTTTCGTAAAGTTTGTAAGATCAGTTAAGAAACCTTTTTCTGCAAATTCTCCAAGCCAAATCTGGTCAAGGGTGATTAAATCAATTTCTGTTTGGTTCTCAACCGCTGACATGAGCTTCTGCCTCATTTCATTGTATGGATATGTTGTATAGTTCATTTGAATATCCAAATCTGGATGTCGCTGTCTTAGCTCTTGAATGGCTGGCGGAATTAAGGTATTCCATCTTTCAGGATCTCCTTGATCCTCAAGGATTCCAGTAAGCATGACCTGCCTCTGAGCTGATACGCTAGTAAAATTTGGAGCCGTCACAATAACACCAACTAATAAGAGTAACGCTGAAAATATGCGGATTGTACTGAATAAGTACACAAACTCTTTTAACACCTTTGGGGTTTAAAGATTTTTCTCAGTATAATGCTGATAGCATTATGTTTTTTATAGTTAAAACATGTAAGGGCTTGGCAATCTCTTAGTAGCCACTTTAGTAAGGGTACGTCTTTTACATAAATCTCAGATATCCATTCTCTCTCGAGGACTTAAAATGCTCACTTTTGTATTGCCTAATTTATTAGATACAAACTGAGGAAAAATCTCTCTCCTATACGAAGTAGTTTGTTTTTCAGCCTCTATTATTCCAGCATGTGTCTCTGATATCTTTTTAAATAAAGTGATTAACTCAATTTATTCAAGTTTAAAGCACCGGCAGACAGTTACTCGCAAAATGACTCATTCAAATAAGGATTACCACTTAACAGTAAGTATTTCTTGACAACGCAGAACAATTCGACTTGTTTAGAACTAATAATGACGTCAAATTACTGCACAAGTTTGGTATATATGCTTGAGTGAGATGTTTATAGACTAGATTCTCTATAAGGAAATTTCATATACGAGAGATGATTAATAATTAGAAATGGCAGAGAGTATTGGCTCGTTTTCTTTCGATGTGACAAAACGGATACTCTGCACATTGTACAATGACGGTAAAATAAAAAAGACCATTTTGGCCACGAAAACTCGCTTAAATTACAACGTATGCTTACGGTACATTAACATGCTAAGAGTTCTAGGATGGGTAGATGTAAGCTCTGAGGTCTCGATAACTGAGACTGGAAGAAATGTTATGAACAGATTATTAAATCAAACTTCTGCTGGCATTGAGAGTACTGCAACATCCGATCTGAATCAAAGTTCTGAAAATGACATCAAATACATTCCTTACGAGCAAAAGTTAGAATCCACTAAAAAGCTTGGTAAAGGATCTTATAATCCAAATATCATGATTGTAGATGACGAACCCGATGTCCTCCTAACTTATGAATCATTTTTAACATATACAGGATTCGATGTAAGTACTTTTGAAGATCCCTATAGCGCGCTAAAAGCATTCGTATCGAAACCGACGTTTTTTGATCTAGTGATTCTGGATATAAGGATGGAAAATCTGAACGGACTGCAATTATATCAAAGTATGAAAGCGATGAAACCATCTTCCAAAATTATATTTGCGTCTGCTCTTGATGCTGCAAAAGAACTAACAAGTGTTCTTCCAGATATAAAACCTCAAGATATTATAAAAAAACCCGTTGACAGGGAATATTTTGTTAAGGCGGTTAAAATAGCACTTGGCGTCTAATTGCGGATCACATATACTCAAAATAACTAATTGCATAGCTCTTTGATTTTCAGCTAGAGGAGGTTATAATTCTCATATCAAAAGCTTGAAAAATGAACCATAAATTTGAATAAAATATGTGTGACGTTTTGTACGTAGTGTACTTGTTTCAGTATTCTTGGATAAAAAGCAAATAGGTACTAAAGCCAGAATTATTCTGTGATCAGTATTTGAAAAGTAAGCACTGTTTAAAAACTTCAATATTGAACTTGTACACATATGGTTGCCAACGTTGCTGTTAGGAGAGGAAAAGGAAATTAGTGTCATAATTTATTAATAAGTGTGTAACTAGATGTTCCTCTCATTACCAAGGATTTACAAGATCGGAATTGTCTCTGTGATATCAATAGTTATATTCTCATTTGCTTTATTTTATTACATTCAAACTGTAACAGAGACTAATCTAAAAAACAGTATCATGGCTGATCAGATTGATCGACAGCGGATCGCTGCAAAAAGTCTGTCTCAAAATATAGGTTCAGATCTATCGTTGGTTATGGCCGTCCTTGACGGTATGGCAAATTCTATGTACATTCAGGCTGGAAATATCTATGATACAAATGATACAAATGAATTGATAAAGCAAAAGTACGGATTAATAGATGATATAATAGACAAGATTTTTGTACTAGACAAAAATGATATTGTAACTACTGGCGTGTCTGGAGCTGGTATGGATAAATACCTTGGCGCCGATTTTTCACAAAGAGAATGGGTAAAGGATACCAGACAATATCAAAAGCCAGTGTTTTCTAAAGGTTTTGAAAGGCTGGGTATATTCTCAATCTATATTTCCGTTCCTATCATAAATAGGCAAAATGGTCAGTATGTTGGATTAATAGGTGCCTCAATACCAACTGAACGATTTTTTGCACGGTATGGAAACGTACATGATATTAATACTCAATTCTTAGTTGCATATGATAAGAATGGCACTATCCTTGCTGTGGGTGCTGATAGGAACCTTGTCGGAAAGAATTTTTTTGGCAGTACCGTTCAGGATTTAGTTGGTCACAACAAGATTCTAAACAATCTGACACGAACTCTTATTAAAGGTAATCCTGCCTTTGGTATATATGATTATGGAAGGTCAGAAAGGATCAATACTGGTGAGCCCATTTTTGTCGGAAATAAGCCAATATACTTTATTCAGGTAGTAACCCCAACTAAAGCAATTTTTTCAAAGGTCTCAGAGACGTTATTTACAGAGAGAGTAAAAGGTTATTCTCTACTAATCGCAGTTTTTGCTTCTGTTGGAATTTTGGTAATATTTTTACTGAAATGGAGTAATACTATGGAAAAGGAGGTGGTGAAAAGAACTAAAGCACTTAACAAATCTAATCTCAAACTCGGTATTATGTCCCACCAGCTTCGAAGATCTAATCTTTCATTACAGAACGCTAATGAACAATTGAAACAACATGACAAGATACAAAAAGAGTTTATAAATATGGCTGCACATGAATTGCGTACTCCAATTCAACCCATCTTGGGACTTACTGATGTTTTACGCGATCAGATAACTGACTCGCATCAAGCCAAACTTTTGGGAGTTATAATGAGGAACGCAAGAAGACTTCAAAGACTATCCCGTGACATTTTGGATGTATCCAAGATTGAAAGCAGTCTACTGAAGCTTTCCAAAACCTCATTTGAACTTAATGAGAAAATTAAGAGTGCAATAAATGATACGGAAAATGGTCATGATAATGGAAGTAATAATAATGTTAAGATACTTTTTCCACCTAAAGAACCAATTACTGTTTTTGCAGATAGAGACAGAATTTATCAAGTGCTTTCCAATTTACTGAATAATGCATTGAAGTTTACTAATAATGGGACGATTTCAGTAAATACTAGTTTGATTAGTAGTGATAATCATAATAAGGAGGTAATTGTTACTATAATTGATACAGGTATAGGTATTTCTCCAGAAATAATGCCAAAGCTTTTTTCAAAGTTTGTTACCTCTTCAAACCAAGGTACCGGTTTGGGACTTTTTATTTCAAAGGGTATCATAGAGGCGCATGGAGGAAAGATATGGGCAGAAAATAACTCAGATGGTGTGGGTGCAAGATTTTCATTCAGCTTGCCTATGACAGAACCATAATTAATTCGAAGAACCGTCTTTTCTGTTAATAAATTTGGATCTACTAAAATAAAAGATACAAAAGATATGACACAAGTTAGAAAATGCTTCAGGTTAAAAAATCAATGTAGTGTGGCATTAATGGTATCTAGAAATTCTGATATGAAGTAACTAAATCAAACAGTGACTATTGTGTATGCGATACTGTAGAACGAATAAGCATCTGTGGATATCCCGTCCATCAAAATCTATTGTCGACATCAATGGCATTCATCATTTATATTAATTACTCAAAATATCTGAATTTAAACCTGCACATTGCTAATTTTTCTAATGTCCAATAATGATATTACTCAGATCATCTGTATCAACTGATAGAAGAAGCTAAATATTTCTTGTATTAACCTTATTATAATGTTCAAGCGATCTATTAAACCATGCAAATAAAGCTTTATACCCAATCCGATCTTCCTAAATCACTCATGCCTTTGATATCTGAATTGGAATCACTGGGTATAAGATCAAAAAGGCTGAACGAATTGAATGATACCTACGAGGTTAAAAACCTTGTAGAAAACATCAAACAAACATTGTTTCAAGATTATAAATCGAGTTTTCAAGAGAATTATGTAGTATAATCGTTTACTTCTTGTTAGGCACAATACCAAATAACTAATTACAAAATAAGAGGTACCATAATCAGTAAGGAATTATTTAACTAGTAGGAATGCTTGTTAAAATTGTTTAAATATCCCGCTTCAATTAGGAATATGAATTTCGTATGTGTAAATAAATATCACACATTCAAATCAGCTTTCACAAAAGATTATGACGAATTTGGATTATTATCTATGGAGCTATGTATCGTGTGAGGATTAAATGTCGATTAGAGGTACAGTATGACCAAATTATATCTATACTTTTATATGAAAATGATTATTGACTAATGTGTCTCAATATTCAAATTTGTCTTGTATGAATTTCGATACCACAAAGGAGCAAGAAGAGTTGATTTCGAAGGTTGACAGTGTATGTAAATCGCTTAGAATATCTGAAGAAGAGTGCTATATTGAAGAGAGATTTAATGAAAATTTGGTTCCTCAATTTAGTAAAATTGGTATGCTTGGTTGTCCAATTTCAAAAAAGTACGATGGTTTAGGATATGATATTTTAACGTATTGCAAGACACTAGAAAGAATTGGTGAAGAGGGTAATTCTATGAGAACATTTTTTTCTGTGCATACTTCCATAGGGCAGATGGTTCTGCAAGGATGGGGAAATGAGGATCAAAAGAATAGGTACTTACCCGCAACCACAAGTGGTAAAAGTATCATGGCCTTTGCATTAACAGAACCTGAAGCAGGAAGCGATCCTTCATCTATGAACAGTGAATATGAAGACGTAGGAGAATGTTATTTACTATCTGGAAAGAAGCACTGGATTGGAAATGGAACGATAGCAAATGTAATCACAACGTACGCTCGGGATAAAACTACTGGCAAAATATCTGCCTTTATTTTAGATATGAATTCGTCTGGGGTTAGAAAAAAAGAAATGAAAAACAAAATGGGACTTCTAACTATAAAAAATGCTGAGATATATTTCGAACGCTGTCGCATACCAAAACAAAATCTACTTGGCGATAAAGGTCAGGGATTAAATATTGCCTACAGCGCATTGATTGATGGAAGGGTAAGTGTTGCAGCTGGTTCCATCGGAGTAATGAGAGATTGTCTTAATGAAACCTTACGTCACAGTAAGTCAAGAACTCAACATGGATCTCTATTAGCAAAAAAACAATTAATTCAACAACACATTTCAAGAATTGTTGTGGGTATTGAAAGCTCTAGATGGCTTACTTATAAGGCAGCCTCTGCAAGACAGAAATTGCATGATTATGTTGAACAATTCAAACTGGAACAAGAAGGATGGCAATCGAAACTAAATCGTGATAACAAAATTTACTCGACATTAAGGAATGAGGCGGATAGGTTAACTGCCATTGCTAAATTCTATGCTACAAATACAGCATTTGATTGTGCAAACAGATCACTACAAGTATTTGGATCTTTTGGTTACCAGAAGACTGCACGTGTAGCAAAGCACTTCCTTGATTCTCGTGCAACCATGATTTATGAAGGGGCAAATGAGGTGTTAGAACTCAAAATTGCTTCAGAAGTATTAGGAGACAATTTCAAAGCATACTAGTCTATGATATATTAAAATTAATCTGCCATCACATGGTTCTATTTATTATACTCATGTATAGTATCACTTATTAACGAAAAACCCTTCATAGCTTCCTCCTCATTAATTATTAATGGCGGCATTATCCTAATTGACTTCATTCCTGCAGGAAGTATCAGGAGTCCTTTCTTAAACAAACTATTGACTATGAAATCTCTAGTCACTTTTGTATCAAATTCCAGACCAATCATCAACCCAATCCCTCTGGCATCGATAAGTCCATTGATACCAACAATATCAACAAAATTTTTTAATAACACATCACCAATTTTTTGGGAATTGGATAAAAGATTATTTTTGAGAATGATCTCTATTATCTTAGTACCAATCGCCATATCGATTCTGCTTCCTCCTCCCCACGTACTCGAAAGAACTCCTGGTTCAGGAGGATCGTAACCCTTATCGTATACGGTAGCACCGACTTGCAGGGCTTTTGCGACTGTCATTATGTCTGGTTCTATTCCATAATGTTCATAGGCCCACCACTTTCCAGTTCTTCCCATACCACTCTGAACTTCATCAAAAATTAAGGGGACCTTATATTCATTTGCTAATTTCCTAATGTGATGAATAAATAATTTACTTGCTACATTTAATCCTCCTTCTCCTTGTATAATTTCAGTTATAATAAAGGCTACCTTGTATTCCTTTATAAGACTCTCTAATTGATTAATTTCAGGATCAGAATCACTTGTACAAAATTTAATTCTCTTAACTGGTAACTCTGGAAAGTTTGTTTTCTGTATTTCCTTACTCATCGTGAAGCTTAGAGCACCAAGTGTTCTACCGTGAAAATCACCATTACATGAGATACCTATAAGAGGACCCATTTTCTTATAGGCAATTTTTATAGCGTTTTCCACCGCCTCTGCTCCACTATTTATGAAAAAAACCTTGGAATTTTTCTTGCTTATTGAAAGAAGCTTGCTTGCAATATCAAAATGCTCTTCGCAATAAAAGTCTTGACCAGCTATTTTATGGACTCCCCTTTCACTACTACTGTACTCCTTTATTACGTCCAGTATGTCGGGATAGGAATATCCCAAAGGACAGGATCCAATATTGGATGTGAAATCTAAGAACTCAATTCCATCTATATCCTCAATTACACAACCTCTGCCCGTTTTAAAGACAAGGGGATACGTGAAGGTAGAATCATATGTGATATTTTTGAATTCATCTACTAATTTTCTTGATTTTGGTCCAGGGATATTTGTCACTAGTAATTAATTCATCTCCGAATAAATAAGATTTGTATGATAACGAAGCAGACTTGTATAATCATCATGAGAATTTTTTTCCCTACATCTCTAAGTCAGGCGCTTACATTCCACTTAAAATATTTAATTTTAAGGAACATCCAAGCTTATCTAAATTCAAATTCAGTTAGATTTTACGTGGTTATCTATAATTGCTTGTATTCTTCCACCATATTTTCTTTTATACTCAGATTTGCATGAAGAGCAGCAAAAGAACCGTTCATAGTCTGCAAATTTAATGACATGTGGAGAGCCAGCTATGATTCCATGACAAAAATCACAATCCAGCTGGATACGAATACCTTCCTTTATTTTTTTGATGGGTTGATTTTTAGTAATAGCATTTTGTAAATTCATCACAATAGTACTTTTTTGAATTTTTCGAAAATCAATAATAGGTTGCACTCCGCGAATAAATCCCACATTTACTAATCTTTCAAATCTTGCTTTGACAGTGGGCGTGGTAATTCCAGTTTCGCGAGACACTTGACGAAAAGATTTGCGACCATCCTCAAATAGCGATTTCAATATAGAGATGTCGTATTCGTCTAGTTCGAGAGGCATTAATAATTAAAAACACACTTAGCAATATTAAATTTTACATTTGTAAAGCATATGCCATGTTTTTATTACGCCATAAAAACTTGAACGTGAATATATTTCAGCTTAATTGTTTATGTATATAACAATTTTGTAGGATTTTGCTGAATAAGAATCTATTCATATTTTCAGATTTATCCAACTAGAAAAAAATCTCTTCTTTTGTTACCGCTTGTTCTTACCCAATCTACTTATACTTACTTTAGTATCATTTTACGATAAAAAAGATGAATACAAAAAATGTGTTGATGTTAGTAATGCTGTCTGCAGGAATGTTGACAGGGCTAACAGCAACAATGATACAAGCAGCACCAGTATATGCTGACACCAAAGATTGCAAAGACAATGATGACCACAACTGTAACACAAGCGAAAGAGACCTGAAAATAAAACAAGAAAATAATTGTAAAGTAGAGAATGGCGGAGGTAATGCAAATGGCGGTGACGCCAAGGATGATAGCGGAGATGGCGGTGACGGTGGCAGCGGTAGTGGTAACGACAATGCATTTGAATGCACCAACATCATAATACAACCAAATACTGGAAATAATGCATTCAACGGTCAAATACCATAGCATCTAATAGGTAACAATTTTTTGTTACCTACAACCTTTTTTCTTCAATTATATAAAGAATAGATTCTTTTCTTTAGAATCCAATTAAAAGGCTTTAAGATCTAATTCAAGTAAAAGACCTGAACTGGTGAACCCTAATAATGGTTAAAGACTAGGAATCCACCAGTCTGATTGAAAATATTCAACAACGAATAAAAAATTTAGACCTGATAGGAGGGAACAAATGCAAACGAAAAATTGTTTGCAAGATCCCAGAAACCGATAGAAAAAGCCCTCCTATCAGTATTGTATTCGCAATAAATGATACCGTGAAATTAATATAAAAAATTTCCTAATTCTTATATTAAAAACTGGTGGGCAAGATGGAAAGGCTGAGACTAGAGTACGAAGTCCACAAGCCGAAATTAATACTCTAAAATCATCTATACCAACAAGTTATAAATTAGTTAAAACGATAATGGGACTCGAGTGATGAACAAGAAGGTTCCTCCACCGTTCATATGAGTTCACCATAGAATGGTGTTCTTAATACTCGAATCCTAACGGGTGATTATTAATTTGAGTGATCTAAATTAAGCAATACTTAAGAAATGGTGGGACTAAAATCGTCTGGCATCACTAGCCCCACCACGTATGGATCAACCTTCGTAAATGTACTATAGTGACCAAATTATAAAAACTTTAGAGTCTATGGTGACGAGTTAGAATTTTAAAACACTGGTGGGTTCATGTGGATTGGCTCTCAGAATGAGCCCACCAAGAGGGATTCTGTTCTTACCGAGTGCATTATTTTCGTCATCATATTATAAAAAATCTTTAGTACAAGTATAAAATTAAGAAATTAACTAGTTTCTAATTCTTATAAGGGTCTGATTGAAGGATCAATTTCTCTTACAGACCACCATTTAAAATCAATATGACCACCGTACCATTTAATGACCATGCCAGCAGCACCCCATGCATATACTTGAAACGGTTCACCACCGCATAATGCCTTAGATTCACCCCACTTTAGACCTTTAAAATCGATAACCTCACCTACCTTTATCCATGTTTGTCTGTCACCATTTGGGCTTAACCAAAGTTGCAGTCTTATCTTTGGATTGACAAGATAATCTGATTCAATGAAGAATATGTACTTTAAACCAAACCATCCTGGTCCTCCAAAGTTTACCCTAGGATTTATAGTTTGAATGCCCTGTGGATGGGTTATAGAGCCATGTAGGTCCTTTGTAAACTTGAATGTTCTATTCGGCTTAATTTGTACATCGTAACAAGCCTCTTGGCAGCATACTCGACCAATGGGTGCTGGGTGATGATTCCAAGGACCTCGCATATAGATACCGTCGCGAGTAACTTTCTTGCTCATGTTAAAGAAACCCGTAAGTTCAACATTGGTTATAGCTGGTTGACTTGTATATCCTCTTCGAATACAATCGTCAAAATTCATGTTACAACCGCCTATAGCATCTTTTTGTCCGGGAGTGACCAATATATTGAATTTAACTTTGCCATTGGAGTTAGGTCTCCATGAACCATCTTTATTTTTAACTAGTTTTTCATATGTTGAACCCCCACCTATT
>Ga0310893_10000056_pt1 | contig 16554 bp, 20 predicted proteins | sample C0D2metaG_FD_203910 | JGI IMG/M metagenome (GOLD analysis project Ga0310893, IMG submission 203910) | Lab incubated soil microbial communities from West Virginia University Organic Research Farm, Morgantown, WV, United States - C0D2 | ecosystem: Environmental > Terrestrial > Soil > Agricultural... | reverse complement strand
CTCGGGGGCATCCAGCGGCGGCTGGAAGCAGGCCCAGGGGCCGGCTTCGGTTGGTTCGCCCGCCAGGAAGCGAAAATTGCTCTGGTGATCGGAGAAGGCAGGGTAAGCGACAATCGCTCCGCCTTTCTCGGCGATTTCCATCGCGGGCAGCGGGCTGATTTCGCTGGGTAGGGGTCTATATGCGCCAATTACGCGCGACATGGCGATCAGAGGCTGGAGATTGTCGGCCAGTGCCAGTTCCAAAGCGTCGCGTTCATCTCGTTCGAGCGATTCGATGAACTCTCGCCGTCGCTCGCGCGCCTCGCGGCGGAGCGAGACCTTGTCGGCCGGAAGAGTGGGATGTGACGGGACCACCATGGCCGTTTGCCGGAAATCCTCTGACGCCACAAACGTCAGGTGGGAACCATGTGCACCGGACCAGGGTCCGGACAGGGACAGTCCCCTAGGATATTTAATCGCCTCAGGGATTTTCGTGGCCACGTACCGGGCAGTACCCGTCTACCCCTATCTAGGCGTCCGCGCCCGATCTCTCAAGGGTGTCGGCCAACGATTCGAGCCGTTCGGCGAGACGGCTCGTCCGATTGATCAATTCCTCGTCCGGGCCCTTGGGAATCTCGAATTCCTTCCCGTCGACGATCTGGTCCGCCAGCAGCAGGGCGGCAAACAGCAGCTGGCGCGATTCGCTCAGCGTGCCAAGGCCGGCCAGCGCTTCCCGGCTTTTCTGGTCGACCAGCGCGCCGGCCCTGCGCAGCGTCTCCTCTTCGCCATTGCGGCACGCAACTTTGTAGGGCCGGCCGGCAATGGTGAGCTCAACCTCAGCCATGTGAAGCCTCCCGGATAATCACGTCCAGCTCGGCCAGCGCATCCGCCACCTTGGCGCGCAGCCCCTCGTCCGTGCGTGAATGCATGATTCCGCGCTCGATCGCGCGCTCGATGCGAAGCAATGCGCGCTCGGCCCGATCCATGGCTTCTTCCAAGGGCGTATTGCTCATGGTTGAGAGGGCGTAGCAGAATGGGAGCAGGCCGCAAGAAGGTCGCGAGGTTGACGCCACGCCAAGTCATGACAATAGGCACCAAACCATCGGCCAGCCGAATCTACCGCCGCGGCCGAGCCATGGAGAATTCATGCCCACTCAACGCCGACTCGCCAACGCTATTCGTGCCCTGGCGATGGATGCGGTCGAAGCCGCGAACAGTGGCCACCCGGGCATGCCGATGGGCATGGCTGACGCTGCAACCGCGCTATTCACACGGCATCTGAAGTTTGACCCTGCCGATCCCCACTGGCCGGACCGCGACCGCTTCGTGCTGTCGGCCGGCCATGGGTCGATGTTGATCTATTCGCTGCTGCACCTGACCGGCTACTCCCGGCCGACGATCGAGGAAATCAAGCATTTTCGCCAGCTGCACAGCCCTTGCGCCGGCCATCCGGAAAGTTTTGAGCTGGCCGGGATCGAGACGACCACCGGCCCGCTGGGGCAGGGCGTTGCCGCCGCCGTCGGCATGGCAATTGCCGAACGGCATCTCAACGCCGTCTACGGCGACGATCTGGTCGACCATCGAACCTTCGTCATCGCCGGCGACGGTTGCTTGATGGAAGGCGTCAATCATGAAGCGGCGGGCCTCGCCGGTCACTTGAAGCTCGGCCGGCTGATCGTGCTGTGGGACGACAACAAGATCACCATCGACGGATCGACCGAGCTTAGCCGCAATGAAGACGTCATCGCCCGCTACGACGCGATGGGCTGGCATACCTGCGAATGCGACGGACTGGATTCGGCCAAGGTCTCCAAGGTGATCGACCAGGCGGTTTCCGACCCGAGGCCGTCGTTGATCCGCTGCAAGACGATCATCGGCTATGGCGCCCCCCACAAGCAGGGCACCGCCGCCACTCACGGCTCGCCGCTTGGTGCGGACGAGGTCGCCGCGGCTCGCAAGGAGCTTGGCTGGGACGTTCCGCCGTTCGAAATTCCCGACGATGTTGCCAAGGCCTGGCGTGAGGCCGGTGGGCGCGGCGGCAAAGACCGCGCCGATTGGTTGCGGCGGCTGGCAGCCAGCGGCAAGGCCGCTGAGTTCAATGACCGCATGGCCGGGAAGCTCGATAACGGCTGGCTGAAGCCCTACCTGGACCAGCTGCTCGCCGATCCGCCCAAAGTTGCCACCCGCAAGGCGTCGGAAATGGCGCTCGAAGCGATCAACGCCGCGATCCCGGCGACGATCGGCGGTTCGGCCGACCTCACCGGGTCCAACAATACCAAGACCAAGGCGATGCAGACCCTCGACGCCTCCAACTATGGCGGGCGTTACATCTATTTCGGCATCCGCGAGTTCGGCATGGCCGCCGCGATGAACGGCATGGCCCAGCATGGCGGCGTGCTGCCCTATGGCGGCACTTTCCTGGTCTTTTCCGATTACAGCCGCGGAGCCATCCGGCTGGGAGCATTGTCCGGTGCCAAGGTGATCCATGTCATGACCCATGACTCGATCGGCCTCGGCGAGGACGGGCCGACCCACCAGCCGATCGAACATCTGCAGGCGCTCCGCGCCATGCCCGGGATTCACGTCTATCGCCCGGCCGACGCGGTCGAAACGGCCGAATGCTGGCATGCGGCGCTTGATAACGAAGGACCGAGTCTGCTGGCCTTGTCGCGGCAGAATTTGTCGCCGGTGCGGACCAAGGCGATGGGCGAAAACCTCTCCGCAAAGGGCGCCTACCGGCTTAAGGCCGCCGAGGCCTCGCGCAAGGTGATCCTGATTGCCACCGGGTCTGAAGTCGAAATTGCGCTCGGAGTCGCGGCCAAGCTGGAAGGTGAAGGCATTGGCGCCGACGTCGTCTCCATGCCCTGCACCGAAGCGTTCGACGCGCAGCCCGCCAGCTATCGCGAGGATTTACTGCCCGACGTCTCCAATCGCGAGATCCTGCGGGTATCCATTGAGGCGGGCACGACCTTCGGCTGGGAGCGCTACACCGGCCTCCACGGGCTTCGCATCGGCATCGACCGATTTGGCGCCTCCGCTCCAGCCCCCGATCTCTACGAATTTTTCGGGCTGACCGTGCCCAAGATCACGGGCCGAGTGCTCGACCACATCAAAGTTAGGGAAATTGCATGACCAAAGTCGCCATCAATGGTTTCGGCCGCATCGGCCGCCTCGTCGCCCGCGCCATCCTTGAGCGCGACGACCATGGCCTGGAGCTGGTCGCGATCAATGATCTGGCCGACGCCAAGTCCAACGCCATGCTGTTCAAGCGCGACAGCGTCCACGGGGCTTTCCCCGGCGATGTCAGCGCCGACGGCGATACGATGGTCGTCAACGGAAAGCGCATCAAGGTTACTGCCGAACGCGATCCGGCCAAGCTGCCGCACAAGGACCTAGGCGTGGATGTGGCGCTGGAGTGCACCGGTTTCTTCACCGATCGCGAGGGCGGGCAGAAGCATCTCGACGCCGGCGCCAAGCGGGTGCTGATCTCGGCCCCGGCCAAGGGCGCCGACCTCACCGTCGTCTACGGCGTCAATCACGACAAGCTGACCGCGGATCACACCATCGTCTCCAACGCCAGCTGCACCACCAACTGCCTGGCGCCGGTGGCCAAGGTGCTGAACGACCTGGTCGGGATCGAGCGCGGGCTGATGACCACCATCCACGCCTACACCAACGACCAGAAGATCCTCGACCAGATCCATTCGGACATGCGCCGCGCACGCGCCGCCGGCATGTCGATGATCCCGACCACCACGGGTGCCGCCCGCGCGGTCGGCGAGGTGCTTCCGGAATTGAAGGGCAAGCTCGACGGCTCGGCGGTGCGCGTGCCCACCCCGAACGTCAGCCTGATCGACCTGACCTTTACGCCGGGCCGCGACACCAGCAAGGAAGAGATCAACGCCGCGCTCAAGGCGGCGTCCGAGAAAGGGCCTCTGGCCGGCATCCTCGACTATAGCGATGAGCCGTTGGTTTCGATCGATTATAACGGCGCCCAGGCCAGCTCGACCATCGACAGCCTGGAAACCGCGGTGATCGAGGGCAAGCTGGTCCGCGTGGTCAGCTGGTACGACAATGAATGGGGCTTCTCCAACCGCATGGTCGACACCGCCGGCGCGATCGCCAAGCTGATCTGAGCCGATGGCGGCCTTCAAGACGCTCGATGATTTGCCGGAGGACCTGACCGGCAAGCGGGCGCTCGTCCGTGTCGACCTCAATGTGCCGATGGATGGCGCCAAGGTTACCGACGACACGCGACTACGGGCGATGCTTCCGACCGTGCTGGAGCTTAGCGACAAGGGCGCGATTGTGCTGTTGCTGTCGCATTTCGGCCGGCCCAAAGGAGAGTCGCGCCCGGACATGTCGACCGCGCAATTGGTTCGGCCGCTGGCCGAACTGACCGGCCGTTCGGTCCGCTTTGTTGAGGATTGCCAGGGGCCGCAGGCAGAGCGCGGCATTATGACGATGCTCCCAAAGAACATCGGCATTCTCGAAAATACCCGTTTCCATGCCGGTGAAGAGAAGAATGATCCGGAGCTTGCCAAGGGAATGGCGGCGCTCGGCGACTATTATGTCAACGACGCCTTCTCGGTGTCGCACCGGGCCCATGCCTCGACCGAGGGTATTGCGCACTTGCTGCCGTCCTACGCGGGCCGGGCGATGGAAGCGGAACTGACCGCACTCGAAAGAGCGCTTGGTAATCCCGAGCATCCTGTCGCGGCGGTGGTCGGTGGCGCCAAAGTCTCGACCAAGCTCGCCGTGCTTGGGCACCTGGTGAGCAAGGTCGATCATTTGATCATCGGCGGCGGCATGGCCAACACCTTCCTCGCCGCGCGCGGAGTCGATGTCGGCAAGTCGCTGGCCGAGAAGGATCTGATCGGCGAAGCGGAGAGCATCTTCGAGCGCGCCGATGCCGCCAGTTGCACCATCCATCTGCCGTACGATGTGGTCGTGGCGAAGGAATTTGCGCCCAATCCGCCCTCCGTAAGGACCTGCAACGTTCATCAAGTCGCCGCCGACGAAATGATTCTCGACGTGGGTCCGGCGGCGGTCGAGGCGCTGGCCGATGCGCTGAAAACCTGCCGCACGCTGGTGTGGAACGGGCCGCTGGGCGCGTTTGAAACCCCGCCGTTCGGCGCGGCGACGGTGGCGCTGGCCAAGACCGCCGCGGCGCTGACCCAAGACGGCAGCATGATCTCGGTCGCGGGCGGCGGCGATACCGTCGCGGCGTTGAACCAGGCCGGCGTAGCCGCGGAATTCACCTTTGTGTCGACAGCGGGCGGCGCATTTCTCGAATGGATGGAAGGCCGCGTCCTCCCCGGCGTTGCCGCGCTCCAGCGCTAGGGCTGTGGCTGGCGCAGAAGCGGGACGAGCATCTGGTTTAGTCGTTCCACTCCGAGCAGCCCCGATTGGGCGTACCGAACCTTTCCGTAGCGATCGATGACATAGGTTGTCGGCAAGCGATCGAGCGGCTCGAAGGGCCCGCGAATGCTAGACAGCGGGTGCACGCCCTTGCCCTTGAATGCCTTTCTCAATTGGGCATCGGTCAACTCCTCGGCGGGAATGACCAGCACCTGGAGGCCCAGGTTTCGACGCTGCCGATAATAATAGTCGAGCATCGCTACCTGTACGTCGCAAGCCCCGCAGTCGCTCGTCCAGTAGGTCAGCACCAAGACCTGGCCGCGCAGGTCGCCGATGCTGAGCGATTGGCCGTTGGCGGTGGTGAACGTCGTGTTGGCAACAGAGGTGCCTGGGGCAGGTGGTTTGGCGAAGGTCGCGCCAGCGATGAGGATGGGCGCTGCGGCAAGGATCAAGATACGAATGAAAATGGCCAGTCTCCCTCCCCCTGACGCAATGACGCTGCCCCCGTCGTTTGCTCCGGTCAAGCGGCTGGTTGCGAGTCCGCCGAGCGAAGTCTAGAGCGCGCCGCATATCAACCAGCCCAATTTCGCAGGGGACCCCATGAACGCCACCGTGACCGCCGACCGCCATGACGAAATGCTCCGCAAGATCGAGCAGGGGCAGGGCTTCATCGCCGCGCTCGACCAGAGCGGTGGTTCGACCCCCAAGGCGCTCAAGGGCTATGGTATTGAAGAAGGCGCCTGGTCGAACGACGAGGAAATGTTCGCCCTGATCCACAAGATGCGCAGCCGGATCATCACCTCGCCTAGCTTCGGCAGCGGCAAGGTGATTGGCGCGATCCTGTTCGAACGGACGATGGACGGAACCGTCGACGGCAAGCCGACCCCGCAGGCACTGATCGACCAGGGCGTGGTGCCCTTCATCAAGATCGACAAGGGCCTCGAAGACGAAGCCAATGGCGTTCAGATGATGAAGCCGATGCCGGAGCTCGACGCGCTGCTGACCCGCGCCAAGGGGCTTGGCGTGTTTGGCACTAAGGAGCGCTCGGTCATCAATCTCGCCAACGCTGACGGGATTGCAGCGGTAGTCGCTCAGCAGTTCGATGTCGCGCGCCAGGTGCTTGCTGCTGGCCTGGTGCCGATCATCGAGCCTGAAGTGAACATCAAGAGCCCGGAGCGCGATGCGGCCGATCGCATCCTGCTCGCCGAAATCCTCAAGAACCTCGACGCGGTACCCGACGGGCAGCGGGTCATGCTGAAACTGTCGCTGCCAGTTGAGGCGGGGTTGTTCCAGCCACTGGTCGACCATCCCAAGGTGCTTCGTGTGGTTGCTCTGTCTGGAGGCTTCAGCCGCGCGGAGGCTTGCGTCGAACTGGGCAACAACCCCGGTATGATCGCCAGCTTCAGCCGGGCGCTGCTATCGGACCTCCGCTCACAGCAGAGCAACGAGGAATTCGATCGCACGCTGGGCAGGGCGATCGACGAGATTTATTCGGCGTCGGTGGCCTAAATCCCGCCCTGGAAATCGAAGGTGAAGCGATAGGAGCGGGGGTCGATTGCGGTGCCCGCTTTCTTTTGGGGGACCGCGGCAACGAGGGTCAGCGCGCCGTCGGCAATCTGCTGGGACTTGCCCAGCTCGAGGTCGCGGGTCTCGTGCCAGCTGCCACCGATCACTTCGCTACGCACGACCATGCGTCCGGCCCAGACGCATTGGACGTCGACCGGGCAGCGGCTGTCCTCGACCACCGCGACCGGCCGCACGCGCAGGCCGTTAGTATAAGCGACCTGCCCAATCCCCGCCGTCGGCCCAGCTTCGGCAGGCGGAACTGTCGCGCAGGATGTGAGAGCGAGGGCGGCAAGGATGCTCGGCAGTTTCATTGGACGTAGCTTTCCCGTTCGCTAATGAGCGGCGCATGAATGAGGACGATGTCGACCTTAGCGCGTTTCGGCCGCCCGTGCGGACCGATCCCTGCCAGCTCTACCTGATCAGTCCGCAGGATGTCGGCGGCGAATTTCCGGACCGGCTCAGGGCGGCGCTGGCCGGGGGGCCGGTCGCGGCGTTTCAGCTTCGCGTCAAGGGCATCGACCAGCATGAGCTGGCGCGCCTCGCCGAGCCGCTGCAGCGCATCTGCGCCGATGCCGACGTGGCGTTCATCGTCAACGACAGTGTCAGCCTCACCAAAAGGCTAGACGCCGACGGCGTCCATCTCGGCCAGTCCGACGGCGATGCGCGCGAGGCGCGGGCGATCCTCGGCCCATCGAAGCAGATCGGTGTCACCTGCCACGCCAGCCGCCACCTGGCGATGGACGCAGGGGAGGCGGGAGCCGACTATGTCGCCTTTGGCGCATTCTACGACACCATGACCAAGCCCAGCGAACATCGGCCCGATCCTGCGATCCTGAGCTGGTGGGCCTCGCTGTTCGAAATCCCATGCGTCGCGATCGGCGGGATCACGCCCGACAATGCAGCGCCGCTGGTGGCCGCCGGTGCCGACTTCATTGCGGTGTGCAATGCGGTGTGGGGCAAGGACGATCCGGCTGGCGAAGTCGCCAAGTTCGCCGCGCTGTTCGCGGGCTAGGGCGCAACAAAGCCGGGCTTGGCTGCGTTCCTTGGTGAAAATCCAAGGAGACCAATTGTGCCGCGTACCCCGATCACCGCGATCCTGTCGCTTTCACTCGTCCTCGCAGCCGGCGCTTCCGGCCAGTCCAAACCCGCCAAGCCGTGGGTGCCACCAGGCACGCCCGGTAGCCCGATCGACGGGACCGTGTTTCATGCGCAGGTACTGCTCGGCGCCGCAGGTTTTTCAACCGGCGTAATCGACGGCAAGGAGGGCATGTCGTTCAAGGCGGCCGTGCGCGGCTTCCAGGAGTCCCGAGGCCTGCCCGTGACCGGAAAGCTCGATGGCGCAACACGCCGCGCCCTGCTCGAGCAGAGCCGCCCTTCGACCGTGAATGTGAAGCTGGGCCGGATCGATATCGGCGGCAACTATGTCTACCCATATCCGAAGAAACCCGAAGGGCAGGCCAAGCTCAAATGGGCCGGCTACCGCAACATGCTCGAGGAGGTCGCCGAGCGCTATCACACCACGCCCGACACGATCGTCGCCTTGAATGGGCCTACGGCCCTGATTGGCGTAGGCCAGACGCTGCGGCTTCCCAACGTACTGCCGGCAAGCACCGACTATCAGGGTTCGCCGCTGAAGCCAGAATATCGCGCATGGTTCGTCAAACTGAACGTCGATGCCACCGAGCCCGTTGGAGATCATATCGTCGTCGACAAGAGTGACGGCCTGCTCAAAGTCCTGGACGAGGACGACCGGCTGGTCGCCCAATTCCCGGTGACCACTGGATCGGGCCATGATCCGCTGCCGATCGGCGACTGGAAAGTGCCGACCTTCTCATTCCTGCCGCCGTTCCATTACCAGCCCGACCTGTTCTGGGATGTCGATGACAGCAAGGACGAGAAGATGCTGCCTGCAGGTCCTAACGGGCTCGTCGGGGTTGCCTGGCTCGACCTCAGCAAGGATCACTACGGCATTCACGGGACGCCCGAGCCGCAGACCATCGGCCGGACCGAAAGCCACGGATGCATCCGAATGACCAATTGGGATGTGCTGCGGCTGTCGCGGATGGTGAAGCCCGGCGTCAAGGCGGTGTTCCAGGCCTGATGGGCAAGTTCGTCACCCGACTTGGCTGGATTGTGGTGATGGCGGTCCTGGTCTCTGCCGTTTCAATATTCGCTTACAATATCGGTTACGGCGCCGGTCAGGGCGAGATCATGGTTGCCGGCGACAAGCAGGTTGTTGACGAGAAGGGCGTGCCGTCGGTGACCGTGGCCGAGGGCGTGGTGGTCGGACCGAGCGGCCTCGCCATCCCGGTCGCCGGGGTGAAGCCGGGCGAGCTGATCGATACCTACACCCAGGCGCGGGCCGGCGGGCAGCGGATCCATGACGCGATTGACATTATGGCCGCAGAGGGGACGCCGGTGATCGCCGCTGCGCCGGGAAAGGTGGAAAAGCTATTTTTCTCCAACGGCGGGGGCGGGATCACAGCCTATGTGCGGTCCGACGACGGGCGCTGGATCTACTATTACGCACACTTGCTGAGCTACGCGCCGGGCCTTGCCGAAGGGCAAAAAGTCGCGCGCGGTTCGCCGATCGGCCTTGTCGGCCATACCGGCAACGCCAATCCGTCCGGCCCGCATCTCCATTTCGCGATCTTCCGGATGAACCCCGGTGAGCGCTGGTGGCAGGGAGTCCCGATCAATCCCTATCCCCTGCTTGCCGGAAAGCCTCCAAGAGGCTAGGGGCGGCGCCGATTGGGCGGTTCGGCCGTCCCGGCTCTTTTTCATCTCTCTGGCATATAGGCGGATCACCTAATGAAGATCAGCGGCGTCGACATTCGTCCCGGCAACATCATCGAATATGAAGGCGGCATCTGGCGCGCCGTGAAAATCCAGCACACCCAGCCCGGCAAGGGCGGGGCCTATATGCAGGTCGAGCTGAAGAACCTCATCGACGGCCGCAAGAATAATGTCCGCTTCCGTTCTGCCGAGACGGTCGAGCGGGTCCGGCTGGACACCAAGGACTTCCAGTTCCTCTACCACGACGGCGACCAGCTCGTATTCATGGACAAGGACAATTACGAACAGGTCCAGCTTCCCGAGGATTTGATCGGCGAGCCCGCCGCCTTCCTTCAGGACGGCATGGACGTGGTGATGGAGCTTCACGAAGAGCGGCCGATCAGCGTCCAGCTGCCAGACACGGTCGAAGCGACGATCGTCGAGGCCGACGCCGTGGTGAAGGGCCAAACCGCCAGCTCCAGCTACAAGCCGGCCATGCTCGACAATGGCGTCCGCGTGATGGTCCCGCCGCACATCAGCGCAGGCACAAAGATCGTCGTCGACGTCTACGAGCAGACCTACGTTCGGCGCGCGGACTGATGGTTTCGCATTCCGGCCTGATCACTGTCATGACGCGCGCCGCCCGCAAGGCGGCGCCGCGGCTGCGTCGCGACTACAACGAAGTCGAGCAGCTGCAGGTGTCAAAGAAGGGCCCGGCCGACTTCGTGTCGATGGCCGACAAGCGCGCCGAGCAGACCATATTGGACGAGCTCAAGAATGCCCGGCCCGACTGGGGCATCATTAGCGAAGAGACTGGCGAGATCGCCGGCGATCCCAACAAGCCGCGCTGGATTGTCGACCCGCTGGATGGCACGACCAACTTCCTCCACGGCGTGCCGCATTTCTCGATTTCGATCGCGGTCGAGGAGCCGTTGCCCGGCGGCAAAACCGGCATCAGCCACGGCTTGGTCTATCAGCCGCTGACCGACGAGACCTTCTGGGCCGAAAAGGGCCGCGGAGCCTGGCTCAACGAACGCCGGCTGCGCGTATCCGCGCGGCGCAACCTCGACGAAGCGCTGGTCGGAACCGGCATTCCCCATTTCGGCCGTGGCGACGTCGCTCGATGGTCGCGTATTTTCGGCGCCATCGCGCCCGAAGTTTCCGGCATCCGCCGTCTAGGCTCGGCTGCACTCGACCTCGCCTGGGTCGCGGCCGGCCGGTATGACGGTTTCTGGGAAGACGACCTCGACAGGTGGGACACGGCTGCCGGCGTGTTGCTAGTCAAGGAAGCCGGCGGCTTCATCAGCGATTATCGCGGGCAGGACAGGATGGCCGAGCGCCGCGAATATCTGGCGGCAAGCGGCGAACTGCATAGCAAGCTGCACAAGCTGCTGGCGGGCGCGCTTCGGTGATCCTTGGTGCCGTCGCGGCGCTGGGCCTTGCTGCCCAGCCGACGACGGTTGTAACCATCGATCCCAGTCACCGGCTGATCGAGGGCCTTGCCACCGACGGGCGGTCAATCTGGGTGTCGAGCCTGATCGACCGTCAAATCCTGCAATGTCGAAAGCGTTGCGCGACGATCGCTACCCTGCCCGAAGGACTGCATCCCTTCGCCATCGCCTGGGACAGCAAGCGGAAGCGATTGTGGGTCGCGGCGGACTGCCCGCCCGGCGTGCCGTTCATCAAGCCCTGCGAGCGAGGTGCGCTGATTGCGCTCGACAAGCGTGGCAAGGTCCGAACGAGGATTTCGCCGCCGATAGGGTCATTCCACCCCGGCGATGTTTCAGCCGCCGGAGACAGGGTGTTCGTCAGCGATAGCCAGAGCGGCATGATCTACCGGCTGCTACCGTCAGGCAAGGCGTTGATGGCGCTGGTCCTGCCCGGTGTTGGAAAGAGCGGGCAGGGAAGCGTGCTCGATGCTGCTGGCAAATCGCTGATTGCCTCCGACTATAGCCAGGGCATCACGGTCATCGATCTCGCGACCGGAACGAGGCGACTTGCACCTCGCCTGGCCAGCAAGCCGTCGCTACGCGGTATCGATGGCCTCGCGCGCTGCGGCGACACCTATTTCGGCGTCTACAATGGATCAGCTCCGGGGCGCCTACTGGCCTTCCGGATCGGCCAGGAAGGCGTCGACTATGCCGACCTGATCGAGGGCCTGATGCTGCCGGACCCGACCCAGGTTGCCTTCGACGGCAAGCGCGTGCTGGTCGTTGCCGACAGCGGATGGGAATTGGCTGGAAAAGGCCAAAGCCGCACTTACGGCGCGCCGATTCTTGCTATCCCGCTCGGGAAGGACTGCAAGCCACTGTAGCGAAGCCTTATTGCGATTCATTCTCACATTTCCACGCCTTGCCCGATGCGGGGCGGCGTCCTAAAGCGCCGCCATTCTTGTAACCCCCTCGGGAGCCCTCCTTTGGCCAGCGTTGCCGCCGGATATCTGCCGATCCTTTTGTTTCTCGCCATCGCCTTGGCGTTGTCGACGGCCTTTGTCGTGCTGCCAATGTTGGTCAGCCGCCTGACCGGGACGCACAAGCCGGACGCGGAGAAGCTGAGCGAATATGAGTGCGGCTTCCCCGCCTTCGACGACAGCCGCGCCCAGTTCGACGTCCGCTTCTACCTGGTCGCGATCCTGTTCATCGTGTTCGACCTCGAAGCGGCCTTTCTTTACCCTTGGGCGGTCAGCCTGATGGGCACTGGCTGGGTCGGCTGGATCGCGATGATGATTTTCCTCGTCGAGCTTGCCCTTGGCCTCGCCTATGCCTGGAAGAAGGGAGCGCTCGAATGGGAGTGATGCTGAGCCCTGGGCGCAATCCCAATATTACCGAAGAGGAAGTCGCCCGCGCTGCCGGGCTTGTTCCAGGCAGCGTCGAGGAATCCAAATTCCTCGAGATGCGCAAGGAGCTGGACGAGAGGGGCTTCCTGGTCACCACGACCGAGGATCTCTTCACTTGGGCCCGCACCGGCTCGCTGTGGTGGATGACTTTTGGCCTCGCCTGCTGCGCGGTTGAGATGATCCACGTCAACATGCCGCGCTACGACCTGGAGCGGTTCGGCGCCGCGCCGCGCGCTTCTCCGCGCCAGTCGGACGTAATGATCGTCGCCGGCACTCTGTGCAACAAGATGGCGAGTGCGCTGCGCAAGGTGTACGACCAGATGTCGGAGCCGCGCTATGTCATCTCGATGGGCAGCTGCGCCAACGGCGGCGGCTATTATCACTACAGCTACTCGGTGGTGCGCGGATGCGACCGGATCGTGCCGGTTGATATCTATGTTCCCGGCTGTCCTCCGACTGCCGAAGCACTGCTCTATGGCATCATGCAACTGCAGCGGAAGATCCGTCGCGAAGGGACGATCGACCGGTGAGGATGCCGGCTCCCGTGATCAGGGCCCGCGAGGGCTTCGTTGACGCCTATCGCCCGGCGATCGGCGATGCGTTCGTTGCGTCGCGTGAGCATGTCGACGAGCTGACCATTACGGTGAAGCGCGACCAGCTGGTCGAGGCCTGCCGCATCGCTCGCGACAAGTTCGGCTACCAGCAACTGATGGAGATTGCCGGGGTCGACTATCCCGAACGGCCGGAGCGGTTTGAGGTCAACTATCACCTGCTGTCGGTCACCGAGAACCATCGGTTTCGGATCAAGGTCACGACCGACGAAGATACGCCAGTGCCCAGCGTCACCTCGCTGTGGCCGGTCGCCGGCTGGCTCGAGCGCGAAGTGTTCGACCTTTATGGGGTGACCTTCGCCGGCAATGCCGACCTTCGCCGCATCCTCACCGATTATGGTTTCGAAGGTTATCCGCTGAGGAAGGACTTTCCGCAGACCGGCTATGTCGAGCTACGCTACTCCGAGGCCGAAAAGCGCGTAATCTATGAGCCGGTCGAACTGCCGCAGGACTTCCGCAACTTCGACTTCCTGATGCCGTGGGAAGGCGCGGAATATCGCCTGCCGGGCGACGAGAAAGCCGTCGGCCAGGCTCCCGGCGCGCCGAGTCCGGCGCCGGCGCCGAGCGCGCCCAAGGTCGACGCCAAGGCGCCTCCGGCCCAGCCCAAGACGACCGACACAGCCGCCAAGACCGGTGCGGGCGCGAAAGCCAACAAGGCGGCCACGAAGAAGAGCAAGGCGGCTCCCAAGGCCAAGGGTGAGGGCCAGCCCAAGGGCAAGAAGTCATGACCACCCAGTTCGACATCATGGTCGGCGCTCCGAACCAGCAGGCAGGGCCCAAGCCGACTGCCGGCGACGATACGATCAGCAATTACACGATCAACTTCGGCCCGCAGCATCCGGCGGCGCATGGTGTTCTCCGCCTGATCATGGAGCTGGACGGGGAAATCGTCGAGCGGGTCGATCCGCACATCGGCCTGCTTCATCGCGGCACCGAGAAGCTGATCGAATATCGCACCTACGCCCAGGCGCTGCCTTACTTCGACCGGCTCGATTACTGCTCGCCGATGTGCATGGAGCACAGCTACGTGCTCGCGGTCGAGAAGCTGATGGGCCTCGAGGTCCCTTTACGCGCCCAATATATCCGCGTGCTGATGGCGGAACTGACCCGCATCTCCAACCATATGCTGAACCTCGGCAGCCACATCATGGACGTCGGCGCGATGACGCCGAACCTGTGGCTGTTCGAAGTGCGCGAGGACACGCTGCAATTCTACGAGCGCGTGTCGGGCGCCAGGATGCACGCCAATTATTTCCGCGTCGGCGGAGTCCACCAGGACATTCCCGAGAAAGTGCTCGCGGACATGGGCGAGTGGCTCGACACGCGGCTGCACCTCTTCGAGGACGCGATCAGTCTCGTCGCCGACAACCGCATCTTCAAGCAGCGCAACGTCGACATCGGCATCGTCGGCAAGGAAGATTCGCTGGCCTGGGGCTTCTCTGGCCCGATGATCCGCGCCGCGGGCATCCCCTGGGACCTGCGCAAATCGCAACCCTATGAAGTCTATGACCGGATGGAGTTCGACATTCCGATCGGCACCCGCGGCGACTGTTACGACCGCTTCATGGTCCGGGTCGAGGAAGTGCGGCAGTCGGCGAAGATCATGCGCCAGTGCCTGAAGGAAATGCCGCCGGGGCCGATTGGAACCCTCGACCGCAAGGTATTCCCGCCCAAGCGCGCGGAGATGAAGCAGTCGATGGAAGCGCTGATCCATCACTTCAAGCTCTACACCGAGGGCTACCATGTCCCCGCGGGCGAGGTTTACGTCGCGACCGAAAGCCCCAAGGGCGAATTCGGCGTCTACCTGGTCGCGGACGGCACCAACAAACCCTATCGCTGCAAGATAAGGCCGACCGGCTTCTCGCACCTCCAGGCGATGGATTTCATGATGAAGGGCCACATGCTCGCCGACACCACCGCGGTACTGAGCGCGATCGACGTCGTGTTCGGGGAGGTCGACCGCTAATGGCCGAACGTAACTTCGCCCCCGATACGCCCGAGCTCCGCGCCGAGTGGGACGCCTTTACCTGGACCGACGCCAACGCCAAGGCTGCGGCGGAGATTGTCTCCCGCTATCCGGCGGGGCGCCAGGCTTCGGCCTCGATCCCGTTCCTCGACCTCGCCCAGCGCCAGGTCGGTGCCATGACCGGCACGCAGGGCTGGCTGCCGATCCCGGTGATCGAGTTCGTCGCGCGCGAGCTCGACATGCCGCCAGTTCGGGTGATGGAGGTCGCGAGCTTCTACACCATGTTCAACCTCGTTCCCGTAGGCAAATTCCACGTCCAGGTGTGCGGCACCACGCCCTGCATGCTGCGCGGATCGGACGAAGTGCTGTCGGCTTGCTTCAAGCGTGGGCTGAAAAAAGGCCGGACCACCGACGACGGGCTGTTCACGCTGACCGAGGTCGAATGTCTCGGCGCCTGCGCCAATGCGCCGATGGTCCAGATCAACGACGACAATTACGAGGACCTGACCGAGGACAGCATGAAGGCGATCCTCGATGCGCTGGCGTCGGGTCAGAAGCCCAAGCCCGGCCCGCAGGTCGACCGCACGACCAGCTGTCCCGAGGGCGGCCCGACCACGCTCAAGAAGATGGCCGAGCGCAACTACGACTATCGAGGGCAATGGTGATGAAAGACATCCTCAAAGCCGTCGTGGCGATCGTCATCATCCTCATCGCCATCAAGATCATCGGCGCCATTCTGGGCCTGCTGGTCGGCCTCGCGATTGCCGGGCTGGTCGTCTACGGTGGAATGAAGTTGCTGGAGGGTCCCAAGCAATGAGCGGGATCACCTCCCTCACTGACAAGGACAGGATCTTCACCAACCTCTACGGCTTCCAGGGCGCGGACCTGAAGTCGAGCCAGGCGCGCGGCGACTGGGACAAGACGGCCGACCTGATGAAGGTCGGACAGGATGAAATCATCGAGATCGTCAAGGCGTCCGGCTTGCGTGGCCGCGGCGGTGCGGGCTTCCCCACCGGCATGAAGTGGAGCTTCATGCCCAAGGCTCCGACGGCTGGCCGGCCCAACTTCCTGGTGATCAACGCCGACGAGTCCGAGCCGGGGAGCTGCAAGGACCGCGAAATCCTCCGCCACGACCCGCACAAGCTGGTCGAAGGCGCGCTGATCGCTGGCTTCGCCATGCGTTGCCGCGCCGCCTACATCTATGTCCGCGGCGAATTCATCGTTGAGACCGAAGCGCTGCGGAAAGCCGTCGCCGAGGCCTATGACGCCGGCCTGCTCGGCAAGAATGCCGTCGGTTCGGGCTATGATTTCGACGTCTTCGTCCATCGCGGCGCCGGTGCCTATATCTGCGGCGAAGAAACGGCGATGCTCGAAAGCCTGGAGGGCAAGAAGGGCCTGCCGCGCCTGAAGCCGCCGTTCCCGGCTGGCGCCGGCCTCTACGGCTGCCCGACCACGGTCAA
>Ga0310893_10000028_pt1 | contig 20239 bp, 17 predicted proteins | sample C0D2metaG_FD_203910 | JGI IMG/M metagenome (GOLD analysis project Ga0310893, IMG submission 203910) | Lab incubated soil microbial communities from West Virginia University Organic Research Farm, Morgantown, WV, United States - C0D2 | ecosystem: Environmental > Terrestrial > Soil > Agricultural... | reverse complement strand
ACGCCCATCGTCGTCGAGATCAAGTCGAAAGAGGATTTCGACAAGTACCGCGGCAAGCTCCGCGGTGCCGTGGTGATGAATGGCCGTCCTGCTGAAACCGACATCGGCTTCAAGCCCGAGGCCGAACGGCTCGACGAGGCGGCACTGGCGAAGCGATCCGGGGAAATCAATCCCGGCAAGCCCGCGTCGCTACAGGAAGAAGATCAGGACTTTGGCAAGGTGCTCGACACGCTGATTGAGATCCAGAAGTTCTTCGCGTCGGAAGGCGTTGCCGCGGTCATCACTGCCAGCTCGATCCGTGAGGACGTCCGGGTGTCCGGATATTACGATCACAAATGGCACACGCCGTTCCCGTCGTTCGTCTTCTCGCGCGAGCATTACGGCCGGCTGCTCCGGATGCTCGACAGGAAGATCCCGATCAAGCTCTCGCTCAGCCTCGCTGCGCGATTCACCGACAACGTCGAGGGCTTCAACGTGGTCGCCGAGATTCCGGGCAGCGATCCACAGCTGCGCAATCAGATCGTTATGCTCGGCGGCCATCTCGATTCGTGGCACACCGGAACTGGCGCGACCGACAACGGCGCGGGCTGCGCGGCCGCGATGGAGGCGGTGCGCATTCTCGAAAGCATCGGCGTCAAGCCACGTCGGACGATCCGTGTCGCGCTGTGGAGCGGCGAAGAGCAGGACTACTTCGGTTCGCGTGGATATGTCGCGAAGCACTTCGGCAGTACGGCGACCGCCGAACGCAAACCGGAGCACGCGACACTGGCGGCCTACTTCAATGTGGACAATGGCGCCGGCCGTATCCGTGGCATCAACCTGCAAGGGAACGAAGCGGCGCGGCCGATCTTCGACGAGTGGCTTCGCCCCTTCGCGTACCTTGGCGCGACCACCGTGACGACGCTGAATTCCGGAGGAACGGATCACATGTTGTTCAACGCCGTCGGACTCCCCGGCTTTCAGTTCATTCAGGATCCGCTCAATTACGAGTCACGGACTCACCACTCGAGCCTCGACGTTTACGAGGAAGCGCCGCCCGATGATCTGAAGCAGGGGGCGGTGATTCTTGCCAGCTTCGTGTACCACGCCGCGATGCGGGACCAAATGCTGCCCCGGCCGAAGGTCGCCGGGACCAGGAAGTGAACTGTTCACGATTCACTGCCTGACACCACACTCGGTTCACGATTCATTGCCTGACACCACACTCGGTTCACTCCGGCAGCGTCCAGGCGTACAGGACGCCGTCGACCGGAGTGACAACGAACTGGCGGCCGTTGAGCTCGTACGACATCGGACTGCCGGTCAAATTGCCGCCCGGGTTCATGTGCCACAGCACTTTCCCCGACGCCGCATCCAACGCGACGAGGTGTCCCGATTCATTGGTGAACACCAGGCCACCCGCAGTGGACAAGATGCCGTTGCCGCCGCCGGTGCCCTTCCGAGTCCAGCGGACTTTACCCGTCCGATAGTCGAGCGCGAGCAGCATGCTCTCGCTCCAGAGGCTGGTCGCGCCACCGCCCTGGTGATCCTCGACTTTGCCGGTCTCCTCGTTTGGCATCAGGTACGCGATGCTGAATCCATGGCTGGCGTTGACATAGAAGAGCCCGGCATCGGGACTAAAGCTCGGCGTCCACCAGTTGGTGGTGGTTCCCTCGAAGAACGCGCCGTCCACCGTCGGCTCGACGTCCAGTCTGGGGATAGGTTGCCCGCGCTCGTCGACGCCGGCCGACCAGTTTTGCGCGCCGTAGGGGACGGTGACCAGACTCTCGCCCGTCACGCGATCGAGCAAGAAGTAATAGCCGCTGCGGCTCGCCATCGCCAGGAGCTTGCGCGGTCGTCCTTGATAGTCGCCGTCGATCAGGATCGGTGTCTGGTTCGCGTCACGATCGTGGGTGTCGTGTGGTGACGTCTGGATGTACCACTTCATTTTTCCTGTATCGACGTCGAGCGCCACGAGCGAGCAGGTGAACAGGTTCGCGCCACGGCGGACATTCCCCGCATACACAGGATGCGGATTCCCGGTGCCCCAATAGGTCAGGTTGAGGGTGGGGTCGTAGACGCCCTGAACCCATGTCATGCCGCCGCCGCGCGCCATGACCTCCGCGTTGGGCCAGGTTTCAGAACCCGGTTCCCCGGGCTTGGGTATCGCGTCCCAGCGCCACACGAGCTTGCCATCATTCAGGTCGCGGGCTTCGAGAAAGCCCGGCATGTTCAGCTGATCGCCTGACATGCCGACAAGCAGCTTGTCTTTTACGACGAGCGGTGCGGCGCTGATGTAGTAGCCGAACTTCCAGTCGGCCACTTCCACCTCCCACACCGTCTTGCCGTTTCGCGCGTCGAGTGCGATGAGGTGCGCGTCGGGTGTCCCGAAATAGATTCGGTCCTTGAACATGGCCACGCCGCGACTGGCGAGGTGATCGCCCGACGACGTCCGCGAGAAGTGCCAGATCTGGCGCCCGGTTCGTGCGTCGGCCGCCCACACATGATCCGGCACCGAAAAATACGCGACACCGTCAACCACCAGCGGTGTGGCTTTCATCGCCGCCTGGCGTGTCTGGAACGACCACGCCATCGTCAGCCTCCCGACGTTGGTCGTGTTGATCTGCTTGAGCGGACTGAAGCGCTGACCGGTGTAGTCGCCGTTGAACGTGGGCCAGTTCGTCGTGGGCCGCTGAAGCAACATGCCGGTATCAACCCCTTGCAGCAGCAGGCTGGCGGTGAACGCGATGCCGAGCAGCAACTTCATCGCAGCGTTACCAGATACGCGAACAGGTTGTGCACGTCGGCGTTCGTATATTTCGACAGCAACTCGCGATGCTTCGCGAGCCGATCGGCCGTCTCGACCTTCACCGCGCGCGATGGCCACGACCGCTGTGCGCCGTCGGCCGTCCTGATCGTGATGTCGAATGCATCCTGCTGCAGCAGCTCCCCGGTGAACTTTTTGCCGGTGGCATCCGTCACCGTCGCATCCTGTCGCACACCCGTCGGATACAGGAAGCGCGCCTGTAACTCGATCGGCGGATACCTGGTCGCGACGCCCTTGAGATCATCCGTTGGCGAGTGGCACGTCGCGCACTGTCCCGGGCCATTGAAGTACGCCTTGCCCAGCTCCGCGTTGCCAGTCAACAACTTCTTGAGGTCGTAGTCGCGCGACGGACGCAGTCCGCTCGTCTTGTCGACCTCAGCGACACGGGCTTTCAGGTAGCCGACGATGTCGGAGATTTGCGCCGCGGTCAGGGGAATCACGGGCATCCCTTTGTCGGGACGTCCTTCCTGAATCACCTTGGTGATATCCGCGCCCTGATTGTCGCGGCGTATGACTGCCGAATAGATCAGATTTGGCCCGCCGTTGCCGCCCGCCGCCGTTGGCCCGTGGCAAAACCCGCACGACTGGCGGAACTGCTCGTGCCCGCGGTCGTACGCGTCGCGCGTGATCTCGACGCAGGGAATCCCGCTCCCTGGGCAGAATCGCAGCAGGTTCGGGTTCGCGCCGCGCTGCTGGGCCCATAGCGACGACGCCGCGGCCACGGCCGCGGCGAGCACGAGGGCAACAAGGAACAGTCTGCGGAACAACCTGGGGCTCACGGGCGCTTCGCGCGCGAGCTTGAGCGTGCGGCCAGATGGAATCTGGGGATGGGCCATCTTCACCGCGGAGTATACGTCTCCCGCCTGCCGGTGGACACGCTCAGCGCGGCGGCGGTTCGTCTCTGGTCACGATTAAGCTGTGTCGATCGAGCGACGCCGCGAAGTCTCCGACCTCCTCGGCGGTCAAGACGGGCGTCATGCGGCGCAGGAGTCCTGAGCGGTCGGTGGCCAGCACGAGCGTGCGTTCCAGATGCCGATCGGAGGCGGCTTTCACGCCCGCCACCGTGTCACTGGCCAACCCGAGACCGCGCACCGCACGGTCAACGTCGAAAGCCGGGATCGGACCGCTCGGGCGCGCAGCCGGCGCGGCGAACACGTTGAGGAATTCTCGGACCGAGTTGCCGTGGTTCTGGATTCCGTTGTCCAGGGCTGCGAACTGCTGCTCCGTCACGAGCGCGCGCACCTCGTTACGGAGCGTCTCGAGCGATGCAGCCAAAGTCCTGGTGATGTCCTGCTCCGCCTGCGCGAGCGCCGTCAGCGCACCCGCGCGCCGGTCTGGTGGGAGCTTGAGATCGTCAATGAGCCCGGCAAACCCTGGATTGCGAAGATCCCGCACCGTGACACGTATCTGGCGCGTAACCGGAGGCACGCCCTTCCCTTCGCCGATAACCGGCGACGACGAGGCGATCGCGCGGACCTCCTCGCGATCGAGTGCCGCGTCGCCGTTCCGATCGCCGCGCGTCACGATGTCCTGCATCCGTTGTGGCAGCTCGACGGCGGCCACGTGCCCGTCACCGTTGGCATCGAACGACATCACGCGCCCGATGATGATCTCGACGCCCCCGCGTTCGGGCAGCGGCGCCATCGGCGGCGGTGCGGGAGCGAACGGTGCGACGATTGAAGAGGTGGCGCCAGGCGGGTCGAACGGATCGGAGAAACGTGGGTCCGTGAGGAATGCCCGATCGGTCAGCGTCTTCAGGAATGCGACGAGCGCAGCCTTCTCAGACTCCGTCAAGTTGAGTGGTTGCATGCGAAAGTCGAGGTTCGGGTGCCGCTTGAAGTTTCGGCTGTAGTGCTCCACGACATCCTCGAGCGTCGCCAGCGAGCCGTTGTGCATGTACGGTCCCGCCACTTCGGCGTTACGCAGCGTCGGTGACTTGAAGCGGCCAGCGTCGAGCGCGTTGAGCGTGATATCGGCGAAGCCACCATCCGCGGAGAGCCAGTCCAGCTCGGTCCCGTTGTTCGCGGGGCTCGCCAGCTCGAACGGGATTTCTTGCAGGGCGAAATGGCAGCTCGCGCAACTCCGCAGGAATAGCGCCTTGCCGTGGTTTTCCTGACGGGTGAAGTTTTCGAAGTCGTCCTCGAATGCCTGGGCGCGCGCCATCCCATCGTCGAAGCGTGATCGATAGGAAACCAGTGAGCGCAGGAACTGCGCCAGCGCTCTCGCCATCCGCGCCTCCGTGATCGCGGGGTCGCCGAACGCGCGACGGAACAACTCCGGGTAGTACGGCAGCGCGGCCAGCTTCTGCGGAAGCCGCGCCGGATCCTCACCCATCTCGATCGGATTGCGCACCGGCAGCAGCACCATCTCCTCGAGGTTGCCGCCGCGGTCGTCCCAGAAGAACCGCGCCCGCGGGTAATACCGCAGCCCGGTCAGGTTCATCGCGTGCCGATCGGTGAAACGTCCGTCAAAGCCCCGGCTCACCCGGTTGGGATCCGCGAAGGCGTGCTCCTGCTTGTGGCACGACGAGCAGGACGTCCTGCCGTTGGCTGACAGCGCCGTGTCGTAGAACAGCACGCGCCCGAGCGTGGCGCCGTCGTTCGTAATCGGGTTGTCCGCGGGCGTGTTGTCGACGGCGCCGGCCGTCTGAAAGTGGGCCGGCAACGGCACATTCGCGTACTCGTAGGGGGTGTCTGGCATTCGGACGGTACGCACGGGGACGACCGTTTGCGCCGCGAGGGCCGCACCCATCATCGCCAATGCCGCCCCGACGACGCCCAGCAGAGGCAACCCTGCCCATCCGACGACCAGGATCCTCGTGGAGAACCGTTCAACCGGCGCGCGGTTTGTAGCCATCTGCCACCTCCTGCCCGATTGATCTATTGTACTAGTAAATTAGTTCAAATCAAGGTACAGTCCCGCCGTGGCTCGGGCGGCGCGGGTGGCGCGAACAGTCTGCGGCTGATCAGCGCTTCACCGGCCTGCCGTAGACTTCGATCCAATCCACACGCGATGACGCCGGCGTGCCGCCGCCGGGCGCGAGCTCGGTCCACCCGACCTCGTCGACCTTGCTGAGATCCGGCCGCTCCACCCACGCGCCTTCGACAATGGTCTTGATGTCCATCCGTCGCCACCGGATTCCCGCAATCGAGAACTCGCTCTCGTGCCAGTCCAGCGACGGACCGTCCGCATAGTCGCTCACCAACCACGTCCCGTCGGCGAGTTTCAGCGTCAGCCGAAGACTTCGAAACCCTGTCTGCTTGGTTCGCCATCGGACCTTCGCAAGTCCGGTCAGGTCCACGAATGCGTCCTTGTCGCGCAGCCCGATCGCGCAGTTCGCCGGGCACGATCCAAGCCAGAGGTAGTAAGGATCGTCCTTCGGAGTATCGTGATGACTCTTCCGGATGCCGTCCTTGCCGGGACCGTAGAGCGCGATCTGGAGTTTGGGATTCGCCACGTGCTCCTGCGTCACCGGCGCGGCAGCGGCGATTTCCTTCCAGTCTTCGCGGAAAAACAGCGGCGGCCGATTGTCTTCGGGCGCCTGCGCCAGTGCACTCAGGACGATCAGGAACGGCGTCGCGAGCGGCAGTCTCGACATAATCCACGGACTCTATCAGGAAGTGAAACTTTAGGAACCTTCGAGTGTTATCTCAAAGGACTTTACTGCGATGAACCGTCGCTCTTTCCTGCGTCAGGCTTCCGCCAGCTTTGCCGCTGCTGTTTCAACGCGTTGCTCGTCCAAGGCGCCCGCCCTCGCCGACCGCCGCACGCGCATCGATCAACTGATGACGCGACTTCATAAGCGGAACGAGTTTACCGGCGAGATCCTGGTGGCGGAGAAGGGCGACGTGATCTACGCGGGTGCATTTGGTCTGGCCGATCGCACCACCGGCCAGCCCTACAGCACAGATACGCGCTCGTGTCTGGCATCGCTTTCGAAACCAATCACCGCGACGGCGATCATGATGCTCTCTGAACAATCACGCCTGACCTACGATGAACGGCTCGCCACGTTTCTGCCGGGATTTTCGGATGCTATTGGTTCAGTGAAGATTCGGCACCTGTTGACGCACACGTCGGGGATTCCGGACTATCCCGATCTGAGTGTCGACCATCCCGGCGTCACGAATTCCGAGATCTTTGCGGCCTTACAGAAGGTGCCGCAGCCTGCGTTCCCGCCTGGTCAGAAATACCAGTACTGCAACGCTGGCTACGTCCTGCTGGGATTGATCGTCGAGAACATCTCCCGCCAGCCGTTATCGGGGTTCCTCGAATCGCACGTGTTCAACCCGCTTCGGATGACATGCTCGTTCGTTTTGACCAGCCTGGACCAGAAAACGCCCGACGTCGCTCGCGGTTACGACAGGGCCAGCGGCGCCGACGATTTCGTTGGCATGGAGACCGGTGACAGCGGCGTCTACTCCACCGTCAAGGACCTTCTCCGGTTCGATCAAGCGCTCTATACCGATGCCCTCGTAAAGCAACCGACGCTCGCCGAAGCGTTTACGCCGTTTCCTGTGCGCGAAGGCCGCACCACGTACGGCTTCGGTTGGAACATCGTCACCGACAGTGACGGAAAGCGGGTGTGGCACCAGGGCAATACGGCCGGCTTTCGCGCTTTCATCGAACGGCGCCTCTCGGAGCGGATCACCGTCATCATGCTGACCAATGGCGGCGACACGAATCGGATGGCGATCAACGACAGCATCCAGGGGATTTTGAAGGCCGCGCCATCGTAGGCCTTGGATCGTCAGCTCCTCCGATCCCGCCAGATGAGGCGCTCGTCCTCTACTCGGATTCGACGTCCTCCTTCATCACGCCTACTCAGCAGAGCCAATCCTTGCGCAACTGAACGAGGACCTCGTTTTGCACAGGTCGCGCTCCGATAAGGCTCAGGCCTACCTCATCTGGAGAGGTTGAACCGACGGTGGGCGCAGAAATGGCAATCCGGTTACTTATATGGGAAAACTAGGGTTCACCTCCCGATTCCGCACGTGCGGGTTGTCAGGCATACTCGGCATAACTTTTCTCTCCGTCACGGCAACGGCGGCGACCGCACAAGAGCGCATTTATTTTCCGGCGCACGACAATTACGAGGCGCAACTGGTCGCCAAGATCAACGCCGAGAACGTCCGCCTCGACATCGCCGTGTGGTTGCTCGACGACGGTTCGGTGACGACCGCGATCATCAACCGATGGAACGCGGGAGTACCGGTCCGGGTCATCGGCGACCGTGCTGGCATTTTTGAAAGCGATCCACATACACGCGCGTCCTTCGAGCGGCTGGCGAAGGCCGGCGTTCCGATTCGGCTGCGCTACTACCCGACGTCGTTTCCGGAAATCATGCATTGGAAGTACGGCGGCTTCGTCGGTCAGGGCTACGCCAGTCTCGGTTCGGGGAACTGGACAAGCTTCGAGCTGGCACCGGTGAGCAGCACGAACTTCAAAGATGAAATCGAGCTACTCACTAATGATCCGGTGATCGTCAACGCGCTGCTGACGAAGTTCGATCGGATGTGGGTGGACCAGACACCGGAACCGCGCGCGTCGGTGAGCCTGCCGTATATGCTCGACTGGCCCCAGGCCTACAAGCGGGAAACCGGACTCGACTGGACCACGCCCATGAACATCCAGCGCGTCCGGCTCGAACCGGATTATCCGACCAGCGCGCTCATCTGGGGACAGGGTCCCGACATCATCAACGCGATGCTCGCCGAGATCAATGCAGAGCCCACGGCCATCGACCTGATTAGTTACAGGCTCACTGTTCCGTCGCTGACCGACGCGCTGATTGCGAAGAAGGGCGCCGGCGTGCAGGTACGGGCCTTCATCGAACCCACCCAGTATCGAAACGACGGGTTTCCCGAATATTGGCTCGTCGGCTACCAAGCCGATCGGCTCTGGACTGCCGGCATTCCCATCAAGATCCGGACGCATTCGGGTCTCACGCACGCGAAGACGCTGATCACGTCGCGCTCGGCGCTGCTTGCCTCCTCCAATTTCACGAAGAACTGGGAGCGCGATCACAACTACTTCATTCAGCTCGCCTCCAAGCCGACCTTGTATGCGCAGGTGAAGAACGAGTTCAGCCGGATGTGGAACGACCTGTCGAACTACACCAACTTCAAGCCGCTGCCACCACGAGCGGTCTCGATCGTGTCGCCAGCCGCGGGCGCGAAAAACGTGTCGACGCAGCCGAAACTCACGTGGAATCGGGCACCCTGGGCGGTCGCCTTCGACGTCTATCTGGGCACGAGCCTGAACAACATGACCGCAGTCGCCCGCGTCAATGCCGTGCTGAACGAGAATCCGCCCCAGACGTACTCCTACACGCCCAGTCAACCGCTGCGATCGTCGACGACGTACTGCTGGAAGGTCGTGTCGCGCACGTTCGCAACCGACGTTGACCCCACATTGATTGCCTCGACGAACACGATCGCGTTTACGACCGGCGCCGGATCAGCCGGCGTTTGCAGCGCCAGTCTCCCCGCAACTCCGACCGGCTTTCGCATCGTTCGATCTCCGTGACGAGCGCGCATCGGGCGCTTACGCTGTCCGACGCAGTCCCTCGACCTGCCGCAACTGTCCGTAGAGAAGGTGCCAACTTCGGAAGTTTTTGGCCTCACCCAAATCCTCTATGGTCCGTCACACATCCCGCCGATAAGTTCCGTAGGCCTATCGACCAGCGAGCGGGAGTGTAGATGTCCGACGCGTTCTTCGAAAAACTCTTCGGTGATTCGGAGCCGGGCGACTTCGGAACCGGCTGGATCAGCGGCACCGCGTCGGTCTTTTTCGGGCTGCTCGGTTTCGGTGGCGCGCTGTGTCTGCATTTCCCCGGGCTGCTCACGCTGCCCGACGCGCGCGCGCTCTATCCAATGACGATCATTCGCGCGCTGATTCAGGCGAGCATCGTCCTCAGCATCGTGCTCGGCGCCATCTCTGGTGTCCTCAGGGAGCGCAAGGTCCTGGCCGTTACTGGCGCTTCGCTCGGACTGCTCGCGGCGATCATCGGCGGCGGCAGCACGCCGCTGCCAGACCAGGTCCCATCGAAATTCGGTCTCGGTCTGGATTGGTTTCTGCTCGATCTGTTCGTGATGACGGTGGTCTTTCTGCCGGTTGAACGTTTCTGGCCGCTGCATCCGGATCAGAAGACGTTTCGGCCGCAATGGACCACGGACTTGTTTTATTTCGTGGCTACGCACCTGCCCGCCCAGCTGATCACGCTGGCGATGGTCATACCAGCCGCCTATGCCTCCAGGTGGCTGGCGATTCCGTGGCTGGTCAGCACGGTCGGAAGCCTGCCCTTTCTCGTCCAACTGCCGCTGGCGATTGTCGTCGCCGATCTCTCGCAATACACCATCCATCGCGCCTTTCACCGCATCCCGTTCCTGTGGCGCTTTCATGCGATCCATCACTCGATCGAGACGATGGATTGGGTGGCCGGCTCGCGCTCGCACTATGTCGACATCCTGATCACGCGCGGCCTGATCATGATCCCGATGACGCTGTTCGGTTTCTCACAGGCCACGATGGCCGGTTACCTCGTGTTCGTGTCCTTCCACGCCACGTTCTGCCACACTGACTTTCGCCCGCGCACGATTTGGCTGGAGCCGTATTTCGTGACCGTGCGCTATCACCACTGGCATCACGCGGCGGATGCAAACGCCGTGGATGTCAACTTCGCGATCCACCTGCCGTTCATCGATCGTGTCTTCGGCACGCAGTATCTTCCGAAGGACGCGTGGCCACAGCGCTATGGCCTGGTCGGCGGGTCGGTGCCGCGAGGCTTCTTCAAGCAACTGGTTGCGCCGTTCAAGTTTTAACCGAGGGCTTCGCCCCTCGGACTCCCCTGCACGCTCTCTCGCGCGCCGCTTCGCCGGCGCGCTCCGTTCGCATGGCTCGCTCGCCATGCTCGCTCGCACCCGGAACAGGCGTCAGGTTTTATGAGACGGGTTCTAAATCGCGATCTCTGACACCACGTCACCGGGTTTGTCGGTGCCGGTCCCGGACGGCTTGACGAGTCCCAGTGCGCTCATGACACGGACCGTCATGTAGCCGAAGTCGAACTCACCAGGACCATGCGTGGTGCGGAGAAGGTGCGGATAGTGGTGATGGTTGTTCTGCCAGCAGGCGCTGAACGTTGCCATCACCGGCAGCCAGTCACCGATGTTCATCGCATTGTCATCCGGATCGTCGTAACGTCTCGTGCCCCAGCGGCGATCGTGCGTCCAGTAGTTCTGCACCATGTTCACCCACAGTGCAAACAGTCGAGTGCCCAGCCACACCGCAATGGCGAATGGCCAGTCGCGCACGAACAACCAGAGGAGACTGCAGCTCAACACTGGAGAGATCACCATGAAGAGCGGATGCGACACCAGCCGGAACGGCCAGGTTTGAAGGATCTCGTCGTTGGCCACGTTCATGGTGCATTTGTAGGGAAACAGACAGAGGTAGAGCGTTCGCCAGAAGCCGTCGCCATCGAGCTTGTTCGGATCGCCGTGGTGATCCGCAAAGCGATGGTGCAGCCGGTGACGATTGACCCAGCTGATCGGATCGACGTACACGCCGACCGTGTTGTTGACCAGCGTTACGCTCTTGATGAACCACTCTTTGTAGTCCAGGGCACCGTGCGTGATGCCCATGTGCATCACGTCGGATAGATAGACGCCCCCGAGAAACCACGACATCACCAGATACCCCAACCCGATCACCATGCCCCACCACGGGCCGATCGACGGCGGCGCAAGCCACGCCGACACCACCAGCTGCAGAGCGAGGGCTGAATATCCCAGGACGTTGTAAATTCGCATGAGTCCTTCTATCAGATTTTTTCCTGCCGCCGAAGCGTTCCCCTCACTACTATTGGGGGCGATGCGGATCCTGCGACTCGTGAAAAAGATCCTTCTTGGCGTCATCGCAGCGATCCTCGGTGTTTATCTTGTCTTCGCGATCGGGCTCACCGTCCTCGAGCGGGTGGTGCGCGAGAATCCCAAGGTCGACGAAAGCCTGGTCGCGCATTCCACCGCGCCGCACACGATCACACACTTCGATCAGGGGGCCGCATCCTTTCAGCGTCGCCTTGAGCTGATCGCGGCTGCCAGGAAGTCGATCGCGCTCGAGTTCTTCATCTACGACGTCGACGACGCCTCGCGCCTCCTCACCCAGGCGCTCATCAAGAGGGCGCGCGAGGGCGTGCAGGTGCGCATCCTGGTCGACTTCTCGGCCCCCGTGTTCAAGCTGAAACCCGCCTATGCGCGTCTGCTCGGCGAGGCCGGCGTGAAGGTGCGCTACTACAACACCAGCGCCGCCTACCGACTGGTCAGCATCCAGCATCGCTCGCACCGCAAGCTCCTCGTCATCGACGAAGCGACCGTGCTGACCGGCGGCCGCAACATCGCCAACGACTACTTCGATCTCTCGGACCACTATAACTTCCTCGACTCCGATCTCGAGGTCAGCGGGCCGATCGTGAAAACGGTCCTCCAGAGTTTCGACGTCTATTGGAATTCCCGGCTGGCCACCGAGCCGGCACTCGATTCTGAACCGAATGACGAGGCCGCAAGGTTCGTCGTCCCGCAGGCGGCTGATGTCGCGTTGCTCGAACGACTGCGTGCAACGGGCGAGTCCTACCGCCAGTCGCACCGGGCTCACGAATGCCAGGACCTCCGCTTCGTCACCGACTTCCCAAACCAGGGAGAGAAGAGCCGGAACGTGTTCAACGCGATCGTCGACGAGTTGAGCCGTGCAAAACAGGAGGCGGTCGTCGAATCGCCGTACTTCGTGATTAAAAGCGGCGGCTACGCCGTGCTCGAAGACGTGCACAAGCGGGGCGTGCGGGTACGCGTGCTGACCAACAGCCTCGCCTCCACTGACGCTTCGTACGCCGTTGCCGCACTCTACCCCCGGCTCGGCTCACTGGCCGATACCGGCCTCACGCTTTCGGCGTACGGCGGAGCGGCGCTCCCCTCGCAGAGCACCAATCTCGGCGGCGGCACGCCGCGGTGGGGCGTGCATTCCAAGCGCGGCGTCATCGACGGCGAAACCACGCTGCTCGGCACCTACAACATCGATCCACGCTCGGCCAATCTGAATTCCGAGCTGATGCTGGTGTGCCGTGGACAAAAGGATCTCGCGGCCGAGGTGCTGGCAAGCATCGCGGCACGCGAAGCCGCGTCCGGTAAGGTTATCGAGCGCGGCACGATCGTGCAGCGTTCGGCCCTCCTCGGGAGCTCGCCGCTGACGCAGCGGATCCGTTTTCTGCTGGAGATGCCGATCGCGAACCTCTTCGACTTTTTGCTGTGATGTCGACTCCGATCGCCATCGCCATGGAGGACGACCATGCTCTCGCGGGCGCTCGCATTCACTCTGACTCTGATGACGGCTGGCATGTCGTTATTCCCAGAAGCCGCCGCGGTGCAGTCCGCGCAGGGTCAATCACTGTGGCTGAGGACCGACAGCCAACGCTTTGAAATCCACTACGGGCCGGCGCTCGCGCCTGAAATCGACCGTGTCGCTCGAAGCGCGGAGCGTGCGTACGACCGCGTCGGCGGGCGTTTGAACTTCGCTCTCGCCACCAAAGTGCCGCTGGTGATGTTTGCACCGTCCGGTCCAATGACGCGGGAACAGGTTGCGGCCTACGCAACCAGCGACCAGGTCGCGCCGCCACAACCACACCGAAGCCGCATCGTGCTCCCGCTCCGCGAAGGCGATGCGGAGCTCGACTCGGCGATCGTTCACGAGCTGACCCATCTCCTCGTGAGTGAAATCATCCTGCCGGGGAGGGGCGGAGACGGCGGAGTGCCGCGCTGGGTTCAGGAAGGGGTTGCGAACTACATGGTAGGTGTCTGGCCTGATGAGGACGAGCGTCTGATACGCGAGCTCGTCGTCTCGGGTAACGTCCCGGACCTCTCGCAACTGACCGGCAACGGCGGATTCGCGAACGCGCGCCTGAACGACGCACTCGGACACGCGGCGTTCGACTATATCGAGAGCCGCTGGGGTGCTCCCAGCATCCGCCGCTTTGTGAACGCCCTCATCGTCCCGCGTGTGGACAAGACCTACGACTCTGTTTTCGATCTGACGCCAGCCGAATTCGACGCGGCGTTCCGACAATACATGGAACGCCGATTCAGGCCGGTCGATCGCTCGGCACGAGCCCAGGATCCAAGGTCGCCACCCGGCCGGGCATCCGTAGGCTGAAGATCATGCGAAAGCGGCACGGCGGCCGGCGTTGGCGGAAACTCAAGGGTGGCTACGGCGGAGTATCGCCACACACCGGACGCGCCGAAGCCAATCACTAAGGTGTTGTTCGGTGGCCACAGCATGGCGGGTTTCAAGATCACTTCCGGAGTTGCCCAAGGCCGTGGCTATCACATGCTACGATTCGGTCGGTGACAATTCCGCGCGACTTGTTGGTGATCAGTCTGGTGCTCATCGCCGCTTTTGGCTCAGCGTGCGGCGTCGCGGGCCCCAGCGCTTGCACGGTGATCGGCTGCACGGGATTGGTCGTCGAAGTGACTGGGGCGCCGGGTTCGACTGCAGTGACCGTCGTTGTAATTGCGCCTGATGGGTCGACGAGAAGCACCACCTGCACATCGGCGTCGGGCGCGTGCCCAGTGTCCTTTCCCGATTTCACACCTGCCACCGTCACCATTCGGGTATCAACTGGCAACCAAACGACCGAAGTGACCAAACAGCCGACGTACGAAGTCACCCGACCGAATGGTCCAGCATGCCCTCCGGAATGTCGAAACGCTCGGGTGACCGTGGTCTTGTGAAATCGCTCGCGGTTGCCCGATCTTGGAGTCGCTGCGATCCGTGATGTCATTGCTGCAGCGCGTCGATCGATGCACGGGTGCGCACCGCCATGGCCGACTTCCTGATGTGAGACTGGCCCCGTCCTTCCTATGCCGGTGTTTCCGAAAAGATGGTCAGCAGAAAACCGCTCGGATCGATGACCTCAAACGCTCTGCTCTTCCACTCAGTGTCCTGCGGCTCCGACTTGAGCGTGATGCCGGCGCTTTTCGCCCGCCTCGCGATCTCGTCGACGTTCTGTGGCGTCAACAGGGACAATCGCACACCGATTCCCTTCTTGCGGTCGCGCCCCTTCTCCCAATCGTCCTGGTTCAAGCCGATTTGGCTCTTGCCCGCGCGCAGCATCACGCCGAGCAACGTCCCATTGTCTTCCCATGTTTCGTCGATCGTGAAACCTAGCGCTTCGTAAAAGGTAATGCTCTTCTGCAAATCGTCGACCGTGAAGGTGGGAACGATCGCGCTGATCTGCACGGCTTCTTGCGTTGTCGCCACGATTGCCTCCTCGTTGTGTCGCTCATTGGCAGGCTAGCCGTGGCCGTCGGGATGTGCAAGCGGGGCCGTGGAAAAAACATTTGCAGCGGCGACGGTCAAATGCCCGACGCCACGCTGTGCCTCGAAGCGCTTCCATTCGCCTGAGCCATTCGGCTATCGAGTGGTTGAAGAGTCGCGCCAGGGCCGCCGCTGCGACCAGTACATCAGAAACGCGACTCCGCCCAGGACGAGCGGCGGTATGACGCGCGGGAATTCGGCGTGAACGAGATGCGTGCACAGCGCGCCCGTCATGAGGACACCCAGAGTCAGCGAAGCGGCGCGTCTCCACCGGGGAATCAACACACCAAGACCACCGAGAAGCTCGAGCACGCCGACGACATACGAAGTGTTCGCCGGGTAGCCCCATTGTCCGAACCTCTCGCTCCATCGCATTGCGGAGGCGCCTGCGAATTTCGAAAGACCGACCGCGACAAAGACCACCGCCAGGAAGATGGCGCCCGCCAATAACGCCGCGCTGCGAAGTCTGACCATTTGTGTGCCTCCAAGGGAGATCGCGTTTGGCTCGCGTGTTCCGATGCGGGCATCGCATCATCCAGGGCAGGCGGATTCAACTCACAAAAGCTCAATTCTTCCTCGCAAGGTGTCTCCAGGTAGAATCTCACCCCCGAGTCGTTCGTAATAGGGGGCTGCAGTGGTGAAGACGTTCGGAGATTTTGAATTCGACGATCGTCGACGCGCCCTCAAGGCTCGAGGGCAACCGATCAAGCTCACCGGACAGGCCGTCGACCTGCTCTATCTGCTGCTAGAGCGACCCGGCGAGTTGATTACCCGTGACGAGATTGAGCGCAGGTTGTGGCCCGACCGGAACGTCAACTTTGACCACAGTCTTGACGTCGTCGTGAGCCGCCTCCGAACGGTTCTTGGCGATAAGGGCCCGAGCCCTCGATATATTGAGACGGTGCCGCGCAGGGGTTATCGGTTCATCGAACCGGTGACGCCCAAGCCAGAGGCTCGACCACGGAATGCGCCACGCCGTTGGAGGCGGCGCCTCGTAACTTACGCGGCCGTCGCGATTCTCGCCGCCGTCCTGGTGATTCTCTTTGCGCGCACGCGGTACGACAAGTTTGTTCCGTCCGAACGTTCGCAGACATCACGTCAACGCTGATCGTGTGGCACGGAAACCCGGACCACTCCACTGACGCTCAGCTGCGAAGCATTGGTGCAGGTCACACCAATCGAGTAGACACGTCCTGTCCCAGACCCGACGCGATCGGAGCGGAGTGTCAGGCCGAGAGCGCCGGTGACGCTCCAATCTGACGTGTCCAGCACCTCATTGCTGGTTACTCCAGTGATCTGGCACACCGGCGCAGGATCGCTGTCGTCGGTGACGGTCACGTCAATGGTGACGTCGGTCATTTTCCGGTCTGGTGGCCATAAACTATCTGGCGTTGCCGTCAGTTTCGAGAGCACCGGGGGTGTGACCGCCGGAAGGTTCGGACACGGCGACGGTCCTGGGCCTGAGTAGGTAATGCACCAATTCCGTTGGAATGTGTTGCGCGCGCCGTTGCCCGCGGCCTCGTCCTTGATGTCGAAGCCGATTGGACCGTACGTTCGCGACATGTGGCTCGGCAGGTTCCCGGCGACGATATTCTCGCGAATCGTATTGCCGGACGCAGGGGCCTGGATGAGAACGCCGTTGGTATTTCCCGTGATGCTGTTGTGTTCGATGACATTGCCGCTGCTTGTTCCAATCAGACCCATACCGAAATCGTTGTTAGAGGCAATCGTCGGGGGCGCCGCGCACAGAGCGGCGGCGCAGACCGAGCCGTTGCCGCCGAAGAGGCTGTTCACGATGTGATTGTTGTTACTGTTGACGAGACAATTCCCGCCGCATGCAGCCGCGCCTGAATTTGCCGCGTTTCTGACCGAGACAATGCCTTCGATCGTGCTGTCGGTCATACCGTTGGTCAAGAGTCCACTGAAACAATTGTGATTGGATGTGATGTCCTTCACGAGCACATGAGTGCTGACGCCAGAGGCCCCGACGATCAAAATGCCGTGCCGCCTGAACTTCTCCACCATGCCCGGCCCAATAATGCGCGCACCAGGCTGGCTCGTGGCAGCGCTCGTGCCGTTGCTGATGCCATCGGCAGCCGGCAGACCAGAAGCGGCCTGACATGTCGTCGTGTCGTCGGGATTGGCCGGCCCGGTAATCGTAAATCCCCGCAGACGGAGCGTGATGTTGGCCGCACCGAACTGAATACAGGGCGCGGTCGTCATCGTGCAGGTGACGTTGCCAGTGAGTTGGCTGTCTTCGATGATGAGTTTCGTGACCGTAAGCGTTCCGCTGATGTCTTCCGCCCGAGCGATCGTGGCATGCACCATCGAAATCAACGGGATCAGCGCAAGCAAGACGCGCGTACACTTCATGACGTCCTCTTTCGTAATCGAGAGTTGCTCGCCAACGCGATCGCGCGCAGCGCGATGAACTTGGAAAGTTTTGAGGACTGCTTTTTGCCCTAAACGGCTGAGCTTGTCAACCGCAAAGCGTTGACCTTGTGGGCCGCCGCGCGTGGGCTTTTGACCGTGAACGCCTGAGGGACCTGAAGATGCCGGACTACTTGGTCCGCTTCACCGCGAGCTTCGCCGTCTGCTGTTGGCCGTCGCGCTCGCGGGTGACGTCGCCGGTCAGCTCGTCATCTTTCTGCTTGAGAGCGAACTTCATGACTCCGCCCGGAGTTTCCACTTCGAACGCGACCGTGTCATTCTCGACCTTGCCTTTGCTGATCGGATGGCGCGCGTTTTCGTCGGGACCTACCGTGCCCGTCACCGCATTCCCCTCCTGCTTGAGGATGAGAAGAGCAGGACCGGCATCACGGCCGTCGGGAGTCAGTGTTCCTCTCCAACTACCGGTGACGTCCGGCGTTACAAGAGTGGTTGCGGCAAGGGCAATCACAAGGATTCGAGTCATACGTCACCTCTACGAATCAAAAACCGGCAACGTTCATTTTCGACTTCCTGCTGTGAGACGCGTCGCCGGATGTGGTGCGCTTCGTGATACAACCGACTCTTCGGGTTCCCGTCCCTTCAACGTCTCGGAGATTGCACTATGACGTCGCCATCGCTCTGTGGGTATCTCTCGGCCAGTGTGCTGAGCATCCTGATCGCCCTTCCCACCGGCGCTCAAAGCATCGTCGGGAAGGACAAGACCGGGCCTGTGCCGAACCCGGTAAACCTCGACGCATCGGGAATGTTCCAGGCGAAGTTCGTCGGCGTTGGCGACGACATGTTCATCGGCGGCCAACCGACGGAACGAGCGCTTCGCGAGCTCAGAGCCAAGGGCGTGACGACGGTCGTGAATCTACGAATGCCGGAGGAGATGGCGCGCGTGGGGTTCGACGAGGCGGCGCTCGTGAAGGAGCTCGGAATGAAGTACGTCCACATTCCGATGCGCGGCACCGCCGACCATCCGTACGGACCGAAGGAACTCGACACCTTCGCGGGGGCGATGGCAGCGGCGGACGGCAAGGTCCTCCTGCACTGCACCATCGCCTGGCGCGCGAGTCATCTCTGGGCCGCCTACCTCATTCGTGAGCGGCAGGTTCCGGTAGCGACAGCGCTCGACCAGACGCGGATGATCAACCTGATGGACAACATGCGGATGGGTGACGGAGATCAGCAGCCGCTCGAGGGGTTTCTCGGACGCGCCGTGCCGGAGATGGGGCATCCAAAATGAACTCCGACTCTTATGAACGTTTGGCCGTCTAAAGCCATATTCAGCGGCCGCACTCACACGGCTGAGGAGGAGTAATGCGAGCTTACAAATCTGCCGTCTTTGTAATCGTCGCGCTCACGCTTGGAGCCTGGCCTCTTCGCGCCCAGGAAGCAAAACCTGTCGAAGCAACTCCATACGTAGCGGTTGGATCGGCGGAAGCCTCTCCCCTGGGTGTCGCGGTCACGTTTCCCTTGACGTCCACGCTCAGTGTCGAGACCGACGTCGCGTATCGCCAGGGCGAAGGGCGCATTCACGCGCTGAGCTCGAGCACCAGCCTCTTGTTTGCCCTTCCGCGCGCTGGTCGAGCAACATCGTATGTCGCCGCCGGGGTTGGACTATCGCAATACGGCGCGCCTGTTTTTTCCTCTAATGGGTCTCCCGTCGGCACCGAAACGCGCGTGGCGTTGACGGTGAATGCTGGAGGCGGCCTGAAGATGCCGATCAACAACGCGCTGGATCTGCGCACTGACGGCCGGTGGTTCAAGTCCTTTGGTCGTCAGGGATCGGAACAGTTTCGCCTGGCTCAGGGCATCTCTTTCGATCTTGGCAAACGGTAATGACAACTCCGAGTACCTGCCAGCTACTTTCCATCTTCCTTGTCGTGCGGGACGGTGCAGGTGGCCGTCCCGATTACTTCGTTGCCGGCCAGGTCCCGCGCCGTCGCGGTCAGGTGATAGATCCGGCCTGACTTGCTGGTACCAGATCGCTCGGCACGCAACTCGACGACTAGTCCGCCGTTTTCGTCCTCGGTGACAACCACGTCGCTCGGGTCTATCGGCTCGTTGCCGGTTGCATTCACCTGGAAGGACCCGGGGGCGATGCCGGCCACGGCGTCACTCGCGCGCAGAACGGCGACCCGTTGGAGTTTGTGGTTTGTCGGCCAGAGCGTGCATCCCTCCGAGGGGAGTCCGCTGAGGACCGGAGCCGCGCCATCGATCTTGACGTCGATCGTGCGTGTCACCTCCTCGTTGCCCGCCGCGTCGGTCGCGGAGTAGGTGATCTTCGTGACGCCCGCCGCGGCGACTCCGAATGAAGCAGAGTGTCCAGGCACGACCGTCTCGGCGCCCGTTTGCGCACCAGCCAGCGAGTACCGGAGCAGGTCGACCCATCCCGTAGGAGTGTCGTTCAGACCGCTCGCGAGATCGGTTGCGTCGAGACCCACGCTGACGGCGGCCTGGTTCCAGCCGTTCGCATTCGGCGCCGGGTTTACGGTCGCCGTAGTCACTGGCGCGATGGCGTCCGAATAGACGGCGAGATTGCTCGCCTCGAGGCGCGGCGGGTTGTCGGCCGGCACGTTGACGAGTTTGCGTACGTGCGTCACGGGGTCTTCAATCGCCATCGTGGTGGAGCCG
>Ga0310893_10000015_pt1 | contig 22849 bp, 18 predicted proteins | sample C0D2metaG_FD_203910 | JGI IMG/M metagenome (GOLD analysis project Ga0310893, IMG submission 203910) | Lab incubated soil microbial communities from West Virginia University Organic Research Farm, Morgantown, WV, United States - C0D2 | ecosystem: Environmental > Terrestrial > Soil > Agricultural... | reverse complement strand
ACCGAAGACGCCTGGACGAACGCCGATCAACCCTATCGCCTCAGCAATCCGGTCCTGGTCGGCGATACCTTGTTCGGGCTGTCCACGCGCAACAGCGGACAGTACTTCGCCGTCGACGTGAAAACCGGCAAGAGCGTGTGGACCTCCGAGCCGCGTCAGGCCAGCCAGGCGGCCGTGGTGAAAGCGGGCCCGATCATCTTCAGCCTCGAAGATGACGGCGAACTGGTTGTCGGACGAGTCGGCACGACGGCATTCGAACCGCTCCGTCGGTACAAGGTGGCGGACAGCGAAACGTGGACGCAGCCGACCATCTCTGGAAACCGGCTGTTCGTGAAGGATGTGTCGACGCTGACCCTCTGGACGATTCCATGAGATGCACCGCCGCTCGACTCGTCCGCCGCGGTGGCCGCGAAGGAACCATCGGATTTCCGCGACTCTCCAACCATTGAAAGCCGGTCATCTGCCGCCCTGTGCGACCGGCCTCGAAGGCACTTTGAGTAACTCGTCGGGCGCCAATGCCCGCCGCGTGAAACGCGCCGAGTGAATCGCACCCTTGAAGTAGTAGACCAGATTGATGCGGACGCCCATTGACGATCGCCCGACACCCTGCGGTGAGAGCTCGACCTCCGCCTTCCCGTCCTGGACGCCGTTGACGTAGCTGCTGAAGACCTTGCCGTCGTACACCGCGGCCACGTGATACCAGTCGCCGAGCGGATGCAGACTCTTCTTGTTCATCAGCGTCGCGCTGCCGGTCGTGCTCTGATTGAAGCTGTCCAGGAACCAGCGGTCGCCGACCACGCGGATCTCGAACAGCATTCGGTTCTCGGACCCTGCTTCTTGCAGATGAAACCAGCGCTGCTCGATGCTACCGCCATCGGGACGGAAGATCGCTTCCCACGTGAACGTCTTCGCTCCGGCGAGCGGATGCACCTCCACGAACAGGGCGTCATCGACGCCGTCGAACTCCACGGCTTTGCCGATCGGTGTCTCGATCACGCGCGGATTGCCCTGGATGGTCGTGGCGTGCTCACCGATGCGGTCGAGCCGGTCGAAGATCCACACCTCAGCGGGATCTACCTGCCGGTGGGCGAGCGCGCAGAAGGCGACTGCGATGACGGCAAGTCTCACCACATCACGTCTCGGGCCCGAGCTTGACATACGTCACGGCCTTCTACAACGTCGGCACCCACGCGCTTAGATCCGATGGAAGATGGATCGCCCTTGTGACGCGGCCACGCCGACCTGTCGACAACGCAGCGCTATAGGCACCTGAGTCCGGCGGCAACGGAAGACGCGATCCGGTTGCTCGATGGACGCGAGACGGGCGTCGAACTCGCAGAAAGTTTCGGAGACATTCTGGAAACGCGAGAGGCGGCGGAGTGAACCGATGAGATCCGCTTTCGCGGCTTCGCCGCTTCGGCGCGATAAATTTTCGCCCGAATCGTGAGCGAAAATTTAGCGGGCTACGGGGTCGAACTCGATTAACAAGGTTTTTCTAAGTTGGTGATGGCGCGCGACTTCTGGTGACAAGCGATTGATCCGCAGCGTGTTAGCGCTGCGTGAACGTGCGCTGGCGTCCGCGCGACTCCCCTCAGTTCCTCCCTCGTCCTGGAGACATTCTGGACACGGCCTGCGAGCGCCCGTCGTACGAGGGACGCTCTGGAAGCTCTCAGAGCAATCCGGATGTCTGTTTGCGTCTGCGACTCGCGGTGACGCTCCTCACTCGGAGCCACGCCGGAAGTGCGCGCGGTATTCGCGCGGTGTCATCGACGTGAGTAACTTGAACTGGCGGTTGAAATTCGCGAAGGTACCGTAACCGACCACGTCCGCGATGTGGGCGATGGGCTGCTCGGTGCTCGCCAGGCGCGCGCAGGCGTCTCCAATGCGAATGCGGGTGATGTATTCGGAAACGTTCGTCCGCGCATGTTTCCTGAACATGCGGTGGAGTCCGGACACGCTGAGCGCTGCCACATCCGCGAGCTCTTGCAGCGTGAGCTCCCGCGTGTAGTGCTCGTGGATGTACCCAAGAACCCGGTCGATCCGTTCTCGATTGTCGGTCTGTTGACTCGGGCGAAAGACGTCGCTCGCGAGCGGTCGCCCGCTCCCATCATCGGCGAGGTGATTCAGAATCCCCATCAGTCCCAACAGCCGCTCGACGGGAGGCTTCTCGAAGAGGCGCGTGTACTCCTCGCGAACGTCGGTCGACAGCTGTTTGGAGAAATGCACTCCGCGCCTCGCGCGCGCCAACAAGTCGTCCAGCTTGCGAAACTCGACGAAACCGGCAGTCAGACGCTGGGCCCACTCCGAATCGAACCAAAGCACGAGCGCCACATGCGGCTCACTGTTCCGAACGGCTTCGCGCGATGCCCACGTGTGCGGCAGATTGGGCCCCAGCAGTACGAGGTCGCCATCGTCGTATTCCCCGACGTGGTCGCCGACGAACCGCAAACCCCGCGAGTTGAGCGTCAACGTCAGCTCCAGCTCGGGATGATGGTGCCATTGAAACGGGATCCCGTCCTGCAGCCGACGGTTCAACATGCTCCAAGAGGCGTCGGCGGGCTTGTAGACCTTCTCGAGAAACGGCTTCATTGGGCGTTGGTACGTCCCACAACGCCAGAAGAGTATCAAAAGTCGCCATGTGACGACCACACACACCCTCGAAAGGCGCGCATTCTACTTCGCGCACATCTGTGCCAGTGTTTTTACTGGCGCTGGCGGGGTGTGCCGAACGGGGTCTATGTCCAAGCCTTTCGTCACCGCGCTGATTGCAGCGTCCGTGATGTTCACCACCACGTTGCTCGTCGTCGCGCAACAGTCTGCCGTCGTTGACGGTCCCGGCGCAGGGCTTGCGCCGGTCTCTACGCTCGCCAGCAACCCGTTCGGCAAGAACCCCACAGCGATCCAGGCGGGGGCGAAACTCTTCAGCCGCAACTGCGCAAAGTGCCACGGCGACGCCGGCGAGGGCATCCCGAGCGACGCTCCTCCGCTCCACAATGTGTCCTACATCCACGGTTATCAAGACGCGGAGGTGTTTCACACGATCCGGTACGGCGTCGAGAACACGGACATGAAAGCTCATCCGAAGTTGACCGACGAACAAACCTGGCAGCTCGTCGCGTTTGTGAAGAGCCTGTCGGGGCCGCCCCGCAAGCGAAGCTTCACCGAGACGTATTGCATCGGCTGCCACGGTGACTGGGCGAAGACAGGCGGCTTGTCTCTCGAGGGACTGACGCTGACCGATGTTCCGGCGCGCGGTCAAGTCTGGGAGAAGGTGCTGCGTAAGGTTCGCTCCGGCGAGATGCCGCCAGCCAAGGTTCACATTCGTCCCGATGCGACAACGGCCTCTGCGTTTGCCTCGTTTCTAGAGACGACGTTGGATCGATCCGCGGCCGCCCATCCCAATCCCGGTCGCGCCCCGGTCCACCGATTGAACCGCGCCGAGTACAGCAACGCCGTCCGCGACCTACTCGCGGTGGACGTCAAACCCGGCGAGTGGCTCCCGGTCGACGACTCCGGCTACGGCTTCGACAACATTGCCGCGGTGCTCTCCACGTCGCCGTCGCTGCTCGAACGCTACATGTCCGCCGCCGGCAAGATCAGCCGGTTGGCGATCGGCGATCCGACGGTGAAGCCGACCGAAGAGATCTACGACGCGCCCTTCGATCCCGTCAAGGGACCGCGGAACGAGCAGCTCAACGAGGACCTGCCGTTCGGTTCCCAGGGTGGGATGTCGGTGAAGCACTATTTTCCAGTCGACGCCGAGTACAGCATCACCCTGCGCTTCGTCGCGGATCGTCTGTCGCCGGTGAACGGCCTCGCCGAACTGCCGACACCCGATGTGCACGTCGTCAAGAAGTTCGTGCCGGCCGGACTGCACACGATCGGTGCGGCGGCTCCACGCACGGACGTGAAGCCGGAGATCGAGTTGCCGGCCGGCCCACGTGGGTTGGCCGCGGCCGGGACGGCGGGGCGGAGCAATCAGGTCGTGATGGATCTTTTTCTCGACCGGGAGCGACTGCAGCGGTTTGATCTGTCGAAGGGGCCGTCGACGCTGAGCCGGATGGTCATTCGAGGTCCCTACAACATCACGGACCGCGGCCAGACGGCGAGTCGGGCGAAGATCTTCATCTGCCGTCCGTCGTCGCCCGCAGAGGAGGCCCCCTGTGCGCGTCGGATTCTCACGACCCTGGCGCATCGCGCGTTCCGTCGCCCGGTGACGAAGACCGACATCGACCCGCTCTACGCGTTCTATCAGACCGGGCGCACGGGTGCCGATTTCGACAGTGGTATCGCGGCGGCGCTCCGGGCGATGCTCGTGGCACCCGAATTCCTGTTCCGGATCGAACAGGCTCCGGTACGCATACCGCGGGCTCAGGTGGCTCGCGCGAGCGAGGTGGATCTCGCCTCTCGCCTGTCGTTCTTTCTGTGGAGCAGCATTCCGGACGACGAGCTGCTAGCGGTCGCGGAGCAGGGCACACTGAAGGACCCGGCGGTCCTGCGGCGGCAAGTCGCGCGCATGCTCAACGACCGGCGTGCCGCGGCGCTGGTCAATAACTTCGCCGGTCAATGGCTGCAGGTGCGCAATGTCGACACGGTGCGGCCGGACGCCGAGATCTTCGACTTCGATGAGTCCCTGCGGCGGTCGTTCACGATGGAGACGACGCTGCTGGTGGACAGCCTCTTTCGAGAGGATCGCAGCCTGCTCGATCTGTTGAACGCCGACTACACGTTCTTGAATCAGCGCCTCGCTGAGCACTATGGCGTGCCGAATGTGTATGGCTCGCAGTTTCGCCGGGTGACCGTCACCGACCCGAATCGGCGGGGTCTGCTCGGCCAGGGCAGCATCTTGACCGTCACGTCCTACCCGAATCGCACCTCCGTCGTGCAGCGCGGGAAGTGGGTGCTGGAGAATCTGCTTGGTACGCCGCCCCCGCCCCCGCCCCCCAACGTGCCGGATTTGAAAGCGGCGCCGAACGGCAAGGTGCTGTCCATGCGACAGCAAATGGAAGCCCATCGATCGAATCCCATCTGTGCGTCGTGTCACAGTCGGATGGACCCGATCGGGTTTGCACTCGAGAACTACGATGGTGTCGGCCGGTGGCGTGACGCCGATGCCGGCGGCACGATCGACGCCACGGGCACCTTGCCCGACGGCACGCAATTCCAGGGGCCGGCCGGCTTGCGACAACTGCTGCTCACCAAATACAAGGACGATTTCGTTCGGACCGCGATCGAAAAGCTGCTGACGTACGCCCTCGGTCGGGGTCTCGAGTACTACGACTATCCGACCGTGCGCGCCATCGCCCGAGACGCCGCGAAGGACGACTATCGCCTCTCGTCTCTCATCCTCGGCGTCGTGAACAGTACGCCCTTTCAGATGCGGAGGGTCTCCGAGCCATGAAGATTCTGCACAAGCCGCTGCCGCGCCGGACGTTCCTGCGCGGAGTCGGGGCCGCCATGGCCTTGCCGCTCCTCGATTCGATGGTGCCGTGGTCGACGACGGCCCGAGCCGCGGGCCAGCGGCCGGTGCGTTTGGGCTATGTCTACCGGCCGAACGGGATGGTCGGCGCGTGTGACAAGAGCCCGCGCCCGTTCATGTGGACGCCGAAGACCGCCGGCGCCGACTTCGAGTTCAGTCCCACGATGAAGGCGTTAGAGCCGTTCCGGGACCAGCTCAACGTGTTCAGTGGCCTGGCGCAGCTCAATGGCCGGGCGCTCGGTGACGGTCCGGGCGATCATGCGCGCGCGGCCGCCACGTTTCTCACGGGTGTGCATCCGTACCGGACGGGTGGGGCCGATGTAAAGCTCGGCATCTCCGCCGATCAGATTGCGGCGAACGCTCTCGGCAAGTACACGCAGCTCACGTCGCTCGAGTTGGGACTCGAGGCGCAACCGCTCGCCGGGAACTGTGACTCGGGCTACACCTGCGCCTACATGACGATGTCGTGGCGTTCGCCGACCGTGCCGGTGCCAGCGGAAACCAATCCGCGCGCCGCGTTCGAGCGCCTGTTTGGCGACGGCCAGAGCACTGACCCCGCCGAGCGGATGTCGCGGCTCGCCGCCCAGAAGAGTGTGCTGGACTACGTCACCGACTCGCTCTCGCGGCTGCAGGGCCGGCTCGGCGTGTCGGACAAGCGCAAGCTGGATGAATACATGGACTCGGTCCGGGACATCGAACGCCGCATCCAACTCGCCGAGGAACAGAACGACCAGACCCGGCTGCCGCTCATGGATCGCCCCAGCTCGATTCCGCAGGACTACGGACAGTACGCGCGGCTGATGATCGATCTGCTGGTCGTCGCGTGGCAGTCGGACATGACCCGCGTCGCCTCCTTCATGCTCGGGCGCGAGGGCAGTAACCGGGCGTATCCCGAAATCGGCATCCCCGACGGGCACCACTCGATTTCACACCACCAGGGAGACCCCGAGAAACTCGACAAGCTCCTCAAGATCGACGCACTGCACGTCAGCACGCATGCGTACTTGCTGAAAAAGCTGCAGGAGACTCCAGACGGCGACGGGTCGTTGCTCGATCACTCGCTGGTGCTCTTTGGGAGCAGCTTGAGCGAGTCGAACCTGCACACGCACGACGATTTGCCGATTGTCCTGGCCGGGAGCGCGAACGGACAAATCAAGGGTAACCGGCACCTCGTGTATCCGAGTCAGACCCAGCTCAATAACCTGTTGTTGAACATGTTCGATGCGGCCGACGTGCCCCACGTCACGGGATTCGGCGATAGCACCGGGCGCCTGACCGGCGTGTAGGGACGACGATGTCTGGACACACACGGCGATCGCTCGTCCTGGTGCCCGGCGCATTGATCCTGGTGGCCGCCGTGTCCGTGCTGCGCGCGAGCGGGCCTGACCTCCGCGTTGTAGAGGCCGTCAGACAGCGGGATCACAAGGGCCTTGCCGCCTTGCTGCTGGCCAAGGGGGACATCAATGCCGCCGCGCCGGATGGCGCGACGGCCTTGGCGTGGGCGGTGCACCTTGGCGAACGCGAGATGGCTGACGCGCTGTTGCGCGCCGGTGCCACGCCCAACACGACTGACGGGTATGGCGAGACGCCCCTGACCTTGGCGTGTGCCAACGGGGACGGCCTGCTCGTGCAGCGATTACTGGCGGCCGGCGCCGCCCTGGATGTGGCCCGCTGGGATGGCGTGACGCCCCTGATGCTGGCCGCGGGTGCGGGCAGTCTGGACGGAGTCAAGGCGTTGGTCCAACGGGGCGCGCCGGTGAACGTCGCCGAGCCGGCCCGTCAGCAGACGGCATTGATGTGGGCAGCCGCCGAAGGCCATGGCGAGGTGGTGAGCGCCTTGATCGAGATGGGCGCCGACATCAAAGCGGTGTCGTCGGGCGGGTTCACCCCGCTGATGTTTGCGGTCATCAAGGGGGATCCGCTGTCCGTCATGGCGCTGGTACGCGCCGGAGCCGATCCGAACGGCGCAACGCCGTCGGGGAGCCGGCCGCTGCTGGTCGCACTCGCGCGAAATAATACCGCCGCCGCATTGGCCCTGCTCGACAGCGGCGCGCTCACAACCGCGGTGGATCGCACGGGCAACTCGCCACTCCACCTCGCGGCGCAGCAGGGCAACCTCACGCTGGTCAACGCGCTCCTCGCGAAAAAAATGGACCCGAACATTCTCACCCCGACGGCCACGGGGGCCACGTCGGCTGGAGGCGGACGGGGGGCCGGCGCCGCTCGCGGCGGCGGAGGACGCGCTGGCGGGGCCCGTGGCGGCGGCGCCCGCGGCGCCGGCGCGGGTGCGCAAACGCCGCTGATGATGGCCGCGAAGGCCGACCATGAAGAGGTGATGCGCACGCTGGTGGCGGCCGGGGCCGATCCGACACGGCGCGCGGACGACGGGAGCAACCTGCTCATGGCCGCGGCCGCGGGCGCGCGGCTCAAGACGTTCAAATACGCCTACGAGCTCGACCCGCATGTGGACGTGGTGACCACTACCGCCAACGCGACGATCATGCACGCGGCCGTGACGCAGAATGGCCGCACGCAACCGGAGGTCTGTGAGGTCATCCAGTTTCTCGCCGATCACGGCGCCGCACTGGACGAGTTGGACGCCGCGGGTCGCACGCCGATTGTCGCGGCCGACAGTCTGCCGGTGGATCAGGCGGTCGACCTGCTCACCAAACTGATCACAGACCGCGGCGGCAAGCCGAAGATCGCTTCGGTCCGCTGACGCCGTGAAAACCCGCTTGTGATCTTCGGCGTGTTGTCGTCACGTCTGGCGGCTCTTCGGGTGGAGGAGAAGAAACAATGGCGACTGTAGAAGTGGATGTACGTGATCAGGTCATCGCATTCAAGCGCACGCTTGCGCCGAATCGCGAGTTATTGAAACGCGCCTACGCAGACGTGAGGGACCACGTCAGTCGAGCGGCAGACGCCATCCTCAGAGACGTCGCAGCAGGGCGCCCGGTGGTGCCTGAGCTCGATTACCACGACATTCGGGAGGGCAAAGTCTCAGAGGCGGTTCGGCAGTCGATTCGGAACTGCGGGTGTGCGGTGATTCGCCGGGTATTCCCGGCGACTGTTGCACGCGACTGGTTCGCGGAAGTCGGCGAGTATCTCGCGACGAACCATTACGAGGAACGTGAAGTCGAGAAACGGAGTCTCGACAAGTACTTTTCAGCGCTGAAGGCGGGGACGCCGCAGATCTTCAACGTCTACTGGTCCAGGCCGCAGGTCATGGCGCGGCAGGACCCAGGACTTGCCGAGACACGTGCGTTTCTCGATCGCCTCTGGAAGTACGAAGGTGCGTTCAATCCCGACCGGCAGTGCGCGTACGCTGACCGAGTGCGGCGGCGGCAGCCCGGGGACAGGACCCTCGGCATTTCTCCACACATGGACGCGGGCACGGTCGAGCGCTGGATCGACCCCGGCTATCAGAGGGTCTACGAGAACATCTTCGCGGGCGACTGGCGTGGGTATGACCCTTTCGATGCCAGGCACCGGTTGGAGACCCAAGAGATTCCATCGCCGGCGGTGTGCAGCATGTTCCGCACCTATCAGGGCTGGACGGCGCTCACACGCCAGGGGCCGAACGACGGGACGCTGCGCCTGATTCCCATCGCGGAGGGCATTGCCTACGTGCTCCTGCGCGCGCTCCAAGACGACGTGGCCGAGGCCGATCTGTGCGGGGCGGCGCCAGGCCGTGCGCTCGGCATCAGCCCGGAGTGGCACCCTGAGCTCACCGCAGCCCTCGTTTCAATCCCTGAGGTCATGCCCGGCGACACGGTGTTCTGGCACACGGACATTTGCCATGCCGTCGGCGACGAGCACGCGGGCAGCGAGTACGCCAGCGTTATCTACATCGGATCCGCGCCCGACTGCCCGAAGAATCGCGCATATCTTCCAAAACAGCGGGACGCGTTTCTGCAGGGGCGTTCAGCTCCTGACTTCGCGGCCATGGACTTCGAAGTCGACTTCACGGGGCGTGCGACTGCGGAGGATCTGACGGATCTCGGGCGCGCCCAAATGGGTTTTTGAACGCATTGCGTGTGGATAATTTGGCGGTTGTCCCGGGGCGAACCCGCGCCGGGTTTTTGCAACGAGAAGCAGGTATTGCACGAGGTATCCCGATGAAGAGCTGTCTTACACGTGCGTTCGCCATAGTCTCACTTGTCGCCGTCAGCGCCACCGCGCCGCTCGCCGGACAGCAGGCGGCGCCCGCGACCGCGCCGGCGCAAGCGGCCCGTCCGACGCCAATCAAGTCACCAGAAATCCATCCGGATCGCACGGTCACCTTCCGGCTCCTGGCGCCCAAGGCGACCGAGGTCACGCTGAACGGCAGCTGGGACAACGGCAGTGATCTGAAAATGACGAAGGACGAGTCGGGCGTCTGGTCGACGACGATCGGCCCGCTCGGTCCGCAGCTGTGGGGCTACTGGTTCATCGTCGACGGCGTCAAGGCGCTCGATCCCAACAACGGCGAAACCCAGCGCGACGGATCCCGCTACGACAACCTCCTGATGATCTCGGGGCCGGAGTCCGAATGGTGGGACTTCAAGGACGTGCCGCACGGCAGCGTGCAGGCGGTCTGGTACCCGTCACCTACGCTGAAAATGGCGAGTCGCCGGATGATGGTCTATACGCCGCCCGGCTATGAAACCAGCACGCAGAAGTATCCAGTGCTCTACCTGCTGCACGGCGGTGGCGGTGACGAGGACGCGTGGCTGACGATGGGGCGCGCCAACATCATCATGGACAACTTGATCGCCGCCGGGAAGGCAAAGCCGATGATTGTCGTCATGCCGAACGGCAACGCGACGCAGTCCGTGTCGCAGGGGTTCGGCTACGGTCCGACGCCGGCCCGACAGTCGGTGCAGGCGCCGGCGCCGCCCCCGATCCAGGCGGCACAGGCAGCGCAAGGCGCTCCGCAGGCGGGCCGGGGACGTGGAGGAGCGCCGCAGCCGTACGCCGGCTCGTATCCCGAGAGCCTCGTCAAGGACGTGATTCCGTTCGTCGAGAAGCGATTCCGCGTGGTGGCGGCCAAGGACGACCGTGCGATTGCCGGCCTGTCGATGGGCGGTGGGCACACGCTGGCGGCCACCAACAACAATCCCGGCACTTTCGCCTACATCGGGGTCTTCAGCTCTGGACCGGCGGCCGTGGACGAGGCCTTTCAGAAGCAGCTCGACGCCGTGAAGGGCGGTGGCGTCAAGTTCTACTGGCTGGGCGCAGGCACGACCGATATGGCGCGCGAACGAACAGTCACGCTGTCGGAGCTGGTAAAGAAGGACGGCTTCAACACGACGTACCGCGAGATTCCGGGGCGACACTACTGGTTTCTGTGGCGCGACTTCCTGGCGCAATACGCCCAGGTGGCGTTCCAGCCCAAGCCGCAATCGTGAGACGAGTGTGTTGCGGCGGCTCATTGTCGCCCTGATGAAATCCGGAACCACGTGCACGGGGACTTCAGCGATGACGAACGCAGAGCGGCGTCAACTCGACGAACAGGGGTTCGTCGTGATGGAGAACTGCATGGGTGGGGATCTGCTCCGCGAACTGCGTGAGCAGATCCACGAGGTCTCCGACATAGAACGCGATCGCGCCGGGCATGAGTTCCGGACCGAAGCGAACGCGCACCGGCTGGCAAACCTTGTGGACAAGGGAGAGGTGTTCCGTCGCGCGATCGTACTGCCGCGTGTGGTCGAGCGCGTGCGGCACGTACTTGGGCCGCAGATCAAGTTGAGCAGCCTGAACGCGCGTTCGGCCGATCCGAATGGCGAACTTCCCCAGCCGCTGCACGTCGACATGTCGGCACTCCCCGACGAACAAGGCTATTGGGTCTGCAACACCATCTGGATGCTCGACGATTTCACGACCGAGAACGGCGCGACGAGAGTGATCCCTGGCTCGCACAAATGGGGTCGCCGGCCGCAGGACGTCTTGGAGAATCCCCTGACGCCGCATCCTGAGGAGATCCTGGTGCTCGGCAGCGCCGGCAGCATTGCGGTGATGAATGCGCATGCCTGGCACGGCGGAACGGCCAATCGAACGGCGGCGCCGCGTCTCGCGATGCACGCGTTCTATTGCCGGCGCGATAAGCCGCAGCAGCAATACCAGAAACAGCTGCTTCGGCCGGACGTGCAGGACAACCTCTCGCCCGAGCTGCGCGAGATGCTCGCGCTCGACGATCCGCTGAACGATGCCGTCAGCGCCAACGTGTCCACGCGAAGCGGCTTCATGTAAACGCGTCTGCGAGGAGTGAACTTTGGCGGCACAGTTCGAGCATCTCTTCACCCCCTTCAGGATCCGGAACGTCGAGTTCCGCAATCGCGTGATGGTGACGGCGCACCTCACGTGCTTTGCGGACGAAGGCATGCCCACTGAACGGGAGGCTGCGTACTTCGCGGAGCGGGCGAAGGGCGGCGTTGCGCTGATGATCACGGCGTTCAATGTCGTCCATGCAAACGGCTGGCTGTTCCGCTCGGCTCCGAGGGGCTTCGACGACGCGATCATCCCAAAGTACAAGATGGTGACCGACGCCGTCCACGAGTACGGCGCGAAAATCTTCTGCCAGCTTGGCCACCCTGGCCGTCAATCTACGAGTTTGGTTTCAAAGTTGCCGCTCATCAGCGCGAGTGACATTCCGTGCCCGGCGATGCTCGAGATGCCGAAGAAGGCGGAGCCTGAGGACATCGAGGAGCTGATCCAGGCCCACGCGAAGGCGGCCGTCCGGGCTCGCGAAGGTGGCTACGACGGCGTCGAGATTCACTCGGCCTATGGCGGCTACCTGGTCGCGCAGTTCCTTTCGTCTTATAGCAACCGTCGCGACGACGAATGGGGCGGTACCCTCGAGCATCGGATGCGGTTCCTGAAAGAGATCATCAAGCGCATCCGCGCCGCCGTCGGCGAGGACTTCGTCATCGGCATGCAACTCGCGGGCGACGAGTACACTCCGCACGGGCTCACGCTCGCCGACACCACGGTGATTGCGCGGGAGATCGAGACTGGGACGTCGATCGACTACATCACCGTCAAGGCCGGCACTTTTTATTCGTCGAACAACATCGTTCCCGACATGCAGCACCCCTTTGGCGTCTTCCTGCCGCTCGCCTCGGGAATCCGCAATTCTGTCAAACGGGTGCCGATCTTCGCGGTCGGCCGCATCACCGACCCTCTGCTCGCCGAGCGCGTCCTCGCCGAGGGAATCGCCGACATGGTCGCGATGACCCGGGCGCACATCTCCGATCCCGAGGTCGTGAACAAAGCCAGGGAAGGTCGCCTCGCGGACATCCGCGAATGCATCGGCTGCAATCAGGGCTGCATCGACACCGTCTTCAAGCAGATGTACGTCGGCTGCCTCCATAACCCGGCAGCTGGGGAGGAGCAGACGCTCGGCATTGGCACACTGAAGCCTGCGACGACTCGAAAGAAGGTCGTTGTGGTCGGCGGCGGCCCAGCCGGCATGAAGGCGGCCGAAATCTCGGCCCGGCGCGGCCACCACGTGACGCTGATCGAAAAGGGAGATGCGTTGGGGGGCCAGGTGTCGATCGCCGCGAAAGTGCCGATGCGCGCTGAGTTCCGCGGCATCATCCGCTACCTGGAGACGCAGCTCAAGAAGCTGCCCGCAGAGATCAAGCTGAACACTGAGGCGACCGTCGATTCGGTCCTTGCGATGAATCCGGACGCAGTCGTCGTAGCGACCGGCTCCGTGCCGCGCAAACTCGGCTACCAGAGCATCCGCCCCGATATCACTGCGCATCCAGGGGTCGAACAGGAGAACGTTCTGGTCGCCAAGGACGCGATCCTCCAGCCTGGCCGTGTTGGTCAGAGGGTGCTAGTTGTCGAAGACGGTGAGTCGGACTGGAAGGTGATGTCGACCGCTGTCTTCCTTGCCGAGCAGGGCAAGCAGGTGGAGATCATCACTTCGCTGTTCTACGCGGGCGCGCGAATTGGCAGCCTGTCGATCGGTAAGCTCTACGGGAGGTTGTTCGCACTAGGCGTCAAGATCACGCCAATGACCGGCCTCATCGGCATCAAGGGCAGGACCGCAACGCTGTTCCACACGTTTACGAACGAGCAGCGGCAGGAGGACTACGACACGATCGTTCTCTGCTTCTACAACAAGGCCACCGACGGCCTCTACTTCGGTCTCAAGGGCAAAGTGAAGGAACTCGTCCGCGTCGGCGACTGCCTCGCGCCGCGCGACGCGCAGGCGGCCATTCGCGAAGGCGAACTCGCGGCCCGCGCGTTGTAGCTGCGAAGATATTTCCGAGTCGTGATCGCGGAAGGAGTCGTCAGCGGGTGGGTGCATCTCGTCAACCCCCGCGCCGGCGCGCGCCGCGACCGAAGGAGAGGGACAAAGTGACGGCAACGAATGACGTACTGGATCGCCACATGGCGACGTTCGGCAAGCAAGACATGGCCGGCCTCATGACCGACTACGCGCCTGACGCGGTCATGTTCACACCGAACGGCCCCGTCCGAGGAACTGAGGCGCTACGCAAAGGCTTCGAACAGCTGTTCGCGGAGTGGGGCAAACCTGGCGTGACGTTCACGCTGAAGCAGCGGATAGTTGACGGGAAGAACGCTTACATCTTCTGGGACGCGGAGACGGCCGACAACGTCTATGAGGGTGCCATGGACGCATTCGTAGTGGAGGAGGGCAAAATCAGCGCGCATTTCTTTTCGGGCAAGATTACTCCGAAGGCGCCGCCCCAAAGATAGTCGCTTCGGGAAGATTGACAACCCGCTCTACGGTACGGAGGACGCTCACGCGTCCGGCGGGGAGAACCCCCGCAAGGGTGGTGGCCGTTCAGAGGGAGCGGAGGCGCCAATAGCCCGCCGAATCCGCCGCTTCTTTCACAAGTCATCTGGCCTCAAAAGAGAGCGTGCGGTGCGAGCCCGATTGACGCTTGACCACCCAGCCGATTCGCTGCAAGGTGGCAAGAACCCGCCGCGCTTTGGTAGCCGGCCAGCTGCTCACGCCGCCTGGAACGTGACATTGAGAAACCCGGCGGGCGCTTCCCGGTTCTCGAGACGCTCGGCAATAACTCGGAGCGCAAGTGCCTGGACGCCGGCTACCGCTTCATCGCGATCACGGCCGTAGCACAGGACGCCCGGCAGGGCGGGAACCTCGGCGATCCAGCGACCGTCTTCTTCGCGTTCGAGCTCGATCGTGAAGGTCACGCCCGTAATGTACCATCCCCGCCGGGCATCCACCAACTCTTGCTTCCCTGGTCGCCGTCTCCTAGGTATCTCGTTCCAGCGCTCGGCCCCAGGCGTCTCGACGCGATCACCAACGAACAGGTGCAACGGCTGAAACTGGCGCTGACAAGCCGTGCTCCGAAGACCGTCAACAACGTGCTGACGGTGTTGAGCACGTTGTTGAAGAAGGCGGTGGAGCGGGGTGAGCTCGACCGACTGCCGTGCGCGATCAAGTTGTTGCCCAATCCGAAGAAGACGATGGGGTTTCACGACTTTGATCAGTACGAGCGGTTGCTGACCGTCGCGCGAAAGCGCGATGCCCAAGGCGTACCTGATGGTGCTGCTGGGTGGTGATGCCGGCCTACGACTCGGCGAGATCATCGCGCTCGAGTGGCGCGACGTCGAGTTGGGCGCACGTCGGTTGACCGTGGGGCGATCCGAATGGCTCGGGCACGTGACAGTACCCAAGGGTGGACGGTCACGGCGGTTGCCGATGACACAGCGCCTCACAGCGGCGCTCAAGGCCGCTCGGCATCTACGATCCGATCGGGTCCTGTGTCTCGCGGGTGGATCGCCGATCACGCGCGACCGCGTGATTAAAGCCATCCGGGGCGCTCAGCGTGTCGCAGCGATCGACCAGAGGGTCCACATATCCTGCGGCACACCTTCTGTTCGCACCTGGCGATGAAGGGAGCGCCTGCACGGCCCATGCAGGAGCTGGCCGGCCACGCCGACCTGTCGACAACGCAGCGCTATATGCACCTGAGTCCGGCGGCAGCGGAAGACGCGATCCGGCTGCTCGATGGACGAGAGACGGGCGTCGAACTCGCAGAAAGTTTCGGAGACATTCTGGAAACGCGAGAGGCGGCGGAGTGAACCGATGAGATCCGCCTTCGCGGCTTCGCCGCTTCGGCGCCATAAATTTTCGCCCGAATCGTGAGCGAAAATTTAGCGGGCTACGGGGATCGAACCCGTCTAACTGGCTTGGGAAGCCAGGGCATTACCACTATGCTAAGCCCGCACTTGAATGGATGGTATCAGGCTCAGGGCTCACGGCTCAAGGCTCAGGGCTCAAGACGCGAGGCACCATGTTCAATCTTAGAAGCGTCGTTGCTGTCGTCGCTGCGACAGTCGCTGCGACAGTCATCACAGCCCAACAGCCTACGACGCCTGCGCCCCAGAACAGCACATCAACACCAGCTCCGGTTCGGTCAGGCGGAGTTGTCGTGCCCACGATCACACTCGGACCAGGATTCACGCCCGTACCTGACTATAACCAGGTGACGCCGCCGGAACCATCGCCGCAGATCCCGGAGGGCTTCGAGCCGCTCTTCAACGGGAAGGATCTTTCCGGATGGCACGTCAGCAAGACCGCGAGGCATGGTCACACCCCGGAGTTCCGTGTCGTCCATGGCGTGCTGATCGGTACGCAGCATCCCTATGGGCAGGGCGGCATGCTCGTGACTGACAAGAAGTATCGCAACTTCGAGCTGACGCTTGAAGCGAAGCCGGATTGGGGCTGCGATAGCGGCATCTTCTTCCGCACGACGGAGACGGGCGCAGCGTATCAAATCACCATGGACTACCTTGGCAACAACAACGGCAATCTTGGAAGGATGATCGGAGAGGGCGGCATCTCGCTGGGATCGGGTCGCGGCGGAGGAGCAGCGACCGCCGCGGCAACACCGAGCGCTGCGTCTCAGGCATGGAAACGTGAAGAGTGGAATGTGATTCGACTGCGCGTCGAAGGCGCCGCTCCCAAGGTGAGCGTGTGGATCAACAACCAGGTCGTCAACGAGCAGCAGGATTCGACCAACCATGCACCCGAGGGAATGATTGAGGGACCGATCGCATTACAGGTGCACGGTGGAACTGAGCGCTGGGTGCCCGGTAGCTTCTGGCGCTGGCGAAATATCGGTATCAAGGAACTGCCGAACTGAGTGTGCCAGACGACCGCTCAGCGCCTCGGGAACATTACGACCTTCACCGGTTCCATCTCCTGCGAGACAACGAACGGACCGAAATCACCTCCGATCTGCCTGCGATTCTCCTCGTCCCACTGCGACGCGCTGGCGATGTAACTCAGCCCCTCGTACACGGTAAAAGAGAACGTTCCATCGAGTCGCGTCTTTGTACCGACTGCGACCTGTCTCCATTTTTCGATTCCGTCCCGCAGTGAAATGAACACGCCTGCCGCCGGCCGGCCGTCCTCGTAAACGACCGTTCCTGTCAGGCGTTGCGATCGTCTGCCTTGGGGCAACGTCATCGGCTCGAGATCACGATGCTGACCACCTTCAAGTTGCACGATGGTCGCTAGAGAATGATTCGGAGTGCCCGGATGGAACGTTGGTGGAAAGACGACCTTCGGATCCATCCCTCGTTTGAGATCAACCCCGACGACGTAACGTCCGGGTGAGACGTCCAGGAATTCGAAACTCCCGCCGGCATCGCTCTGCGTATTGAGCGTCTGAATGTTTCCGGACCTGCCGACGTCTTCAGCCGCCATCACCTGGACTGTGACGTTCGCAGCCGGCTCGCCGGTCGATTGCCGCACGAGGCCTCTGATACGGCCATCGAACTGCATGGAGAAATCGGCAACGGCGCAAGCTCGCACGTCGCCCACTTCAACGCTTTGATGAAGATAACGTGCGACATACTCGGCCGATGGCAACACTCGTATCTCGTACTTACCAGGCGGAACGGTCACCTGGTATTGCCCGCGGTCATCGGTCGAAGCACTGAACGTGCCCGCCGGCCCCACGACGCTGACGAACACGTCGCGAACCGGCCCATACTTCTTGGGCTCACCAGTTGAAAGATTCCGCTCCCAGTGAGTGATGGTGCCGTAAACACGCGCGCCCGTGCCACGCGAGCTCGACAGCGTTTGCAAGAAACCAAGGTCCTCGCTCGCCTCGGCGAGCAGGCGCGTTCGAGAACAAATGCCGGTGACGAGTTCCTTGCCGTCCACCTGGCGCGTCGCATAGACCAGGTAGCGTTCGCCCTGCTTGAACTGATAACCACACGCGGCGCCGCTGCCCGCCGTCAACACACTCGTAGTTGCGTCCTGGCCTCGATACACCTGGACATCTGCGAAATCGACGCGGAGCGCGCGCGGTATACGGGTAGAGCCCGGCGGAGGAGGAGGCAAATCATCATCGGGCAGCGCGGTGATGCCGCGCACCGTGCCGGCGAAGATGGCGTCGGCTTGAAAAACGCTCTGGCACGGCGGCCCACTGCCAGCGCACGAGCACGCCCGCGCTTCTCGCGCGGACGCGAGGATTAGCGCCAGCAGTACGACTAAGCCGATCGACCAACGTGCGGCGGGCATTGGCCACCTCCGACAAGAACCGCTCTGCGACAACAAAATTGTACTGAAATCGCCCGAAACCGCTACGGGTGCGCGATCGGTCGCAAATCACGCGCCGCGGATCTGTAGGTAGAACGGGTTGAGCAGGATTTCTTGCGCTGGAAGGTGAATCGGCTGCCACGCGGTGCTACCGTACGGAGAGGAAACCATATGCCGTCTTCTATCCGAGTCTCATCCGCGGCGCTCGCGGCCGCGTGCATGCTTGGCTTCCTGGCGCCGTCCGCTCGCAGCCAGGAATCGGGCAATTTGACAGGCCGCTGGGTCCTCAATCGAAACCAGAGCCAGGTCGATAAAGAAATCGGGTTCACTCCTGCCTGGCTGGCCGCCGGCACCGAGCGTGAGTCGAGTGGGGGCGGTGGACGAGGCCGCCGGGGGTCAGGCGGTGGTCAGCAGGGCGGCTACGGCGTGCCGCGCGAGAGCGAGGAAGACGCCAAGCGCGTGCAGCAGCTCTCGACCGAAGCGCGGATGCCGTCACCGCACCTCACCATCATCGACAGCCGCGGCACGGTGACCATCACTGATGCCGACAACGTGTCGCGCACTCTTCACACGGACGGGAAGGACGACTCCTTACAGATCCACGGGCTTCCCATCACCGCAGTCACGGTCCGCGACAGCGGCCATGTGGTCGTCCGCTACAAGGTCGAGCAGGGGCGCGAGCTCCGGTATACATACACTCGCGAGACCGGCCGCCCAACGCTGACCGTAGACATCCAGTTCGTCGAAGGCGGCCGCGTCGCCGACACCGTTCGGCGCGTCTACGACCTGATCGGACCGGAGGATCCGTTCCCAACGCCGGACCTCACGTCGAAGACCGAGCCCGGAGCGGTCCGGGGGGTGCCCGCCATTCCTCCGCCAGCTGCTCGGACGGCGGCCTCCAATGCCGCGCTCCCGGAGCCATTCAATCAGCAGCCGGATGCCGAGCTCAAGGGACTGACGCGTTTGGGAATCGTCATCGAAGGCCTCGGCGCGCAGGCGGCATCGTGCGGGCTGACGGAGTCGGCGCTCAAAGCGACCGTGGCCGGCAAGTTGAAGAGCGCCGGCTTCACCGTGCTGACGAACACCGACGAGGACTCGTACGTCTATGTCAACGTGATCACCGGCAGCCTGGCGACTGGATCGTGCGTCTCTCGCTTCGACGTGAACGTCTATACGCACACGACCGCGCGGCTCTCCTATCAGCCGTCGCCGGTCCTGGTCCAGGTGTCGCTCCTGCACAGAGGCGGCATCAGCGCCGGCGCCTCTGCTGGACACTCTGCCACCGTGATCAAGAGCGTGTCCGAGTATCTGGACGAATTCATCGACCGGATTAAGGCGGCCAACAAGTATTGATCTGGGGACTTCGTCCCCTGACCCCTTACGCGCAAGACGATGACAATGACGTGTAGCGCGGGTCTTTGGACCGCGCGACTTCAGCTCCGAATGAACGCCAGCACCTCGTCGCGCTTCTGTTCCATCTTCTGCTCGGTGGTGGCCTCCAGATTCAATCGGATCAGCGGCTCGGTGTTGGAGCCGCGGACGTTGAAGTGCCAGTCCGAATACTCGACCGACGTCCCGTCCATCGAATAGACCTTCGCATCCTTATACCGCGCCGCGAGCGCATCCAGCTTCTCCTGAACAATGCGCATGTCCGGCACTTTGGTATTGATCTCGCCGGAGATGAAGTATTTCTGCTTCAGCGGCGCGACCAGTTCCTGAAGCGTCTGTCCCTTGTGCGACATCAACTCGAGCATGAGCAACGCGGGAATGAACCCGTTGTCGGCATAGAAATTGTCGCGGAAGTAGTAGTGGCCCGTGACCTCGCCGCCGAAGATCGCTCCCTCTTCACGCATTCGTCGCTTGAAGAATGCGTGGCCGACGCGATTCATCAACGCCGCGCCGCCATACTTCGCCACCATGTCCTTCACTGCGTAGCTGGCGCGAACGTCGTAGACAACCTTGGCCCCCGGGTGCTTGATCAAAAACGCTTCGGCGAGCAACGCGGTGACGAAATCGCCGGCGATGAATTCGCCGCTTCCGTCGATGAAGAAGCAGCGGTCGGCATCTCCGTCCCAGGCAATACCGATGTCGGCACGATCGCGGACGACCCGCTCGACGATGTCGCGGCGGTTTTCCTCGATCAGCGGATTCGCTTCGTGATTGGGAAACGTCCCGTCGATGTCGAAGCACAGCCTGGTGGTCCGGCACGGAAGACGCTCGAAAAGCTTGGGTGCGACGAGTCCTGCCATGCCGCTGCCCGCGTCGAGCACAACATTGAACGGCTTGATGATTCGCGTGTCGATGAACGACAGGACGTGGGTCACGTAATGGTCGAGCACGTCCATCTGCGATAGATCACCGGGCTTGGCGGCGGGAGCCGGCAGCGTGTGATTCACGATCATGTCGCGAATCTCGCTCAGACCAGCCTCGCCGCTCAGCGGAAAGGCTTCCTGCCGCACCATCTTGATGCCGTTGTACTGCTTCGGATTGTGCGAGGCGGTGATCTGTGCGCCGCCGTCGTGTTTGTCGCGAGCGACGGCGAAGTACAACATGTCGGTTGCCAGCATTCCGTAGTCGACGACGTCCGCCCCCTGCTGCCTGACGCCGTCGATGAATGCAGCGGCGACGGCGGGGGAGCTGACACGCATGTCGCGCGAGACGGCAATGCGCTTCGCATTCAGATACGCGACAAAGCCGCGGCCAATCTGAAAAGCGGCATCCTCATTCACCTCGCCCGGATAGAGGCCGCGGATATCGTACGCTTTGAAAATCGACGTGTTGATAGTGGAGGAGTTGGTAGTCATAAGCGGCTGTAGTCGGTAACAGCCGTTTTGTCTCCGAGCTGCACCGGCGTTTCAATGGTGACGTTGCGGCCAATGTGACAATTGCGTCCGAGAATCGACGATCGCACGACAGCTTCCGGCCCGATCCATCCGTTCGGCCAGACGATCGATCCATCGACGACCGCCCCTTCGGCGACGTGCGTCTGCCGTCCGATCACCGAATAGGGCAGCACCCGCGCCCCTGCTTTCACCACCGCGCCATCGTCGATGAAGCAGGGACCGTGAAGCTCAACTCCCTGATCGACCTTGGCATCGGGCGAGATCCAGCAGGTCGCGGCGGGCGCGCCGGCAAATGGGGGAGCCTGATAGCGCCCGTCCATGATGTCGCGATGCACCTGGAGATACTTCGCCGGCGTGCCGATGTCGATCCAGTAGCCGTCGTAGATGTAGGCGACAAACGTTTCGCGGCGCTCGATCAGCGAAGGAAAAAAGCTGCGTTCGATCGACCAGGCTGTATCCTTTGGAATCCGGTCGAACGTGTCCGGCTCGAGCACGTAGATGCCGGCGTTAATCGTGTTGCAGGTAATTTCGTCCTCGCCGGGTTTTTCGAGAAACCGAAGGATGTTTGCCTGCGAATCGGTTTCGACCAGGCCGTAGGCGCGGGGGTTTTCCACCGGCGTCAGGACGATCGTGGCCTTGGCTCGACGTTCACGGTGCAGCCGGAGGACGGCGCCCAGATCCACTTCCGTCAAGACGTCACCGTTGAAGACGACAACGGAGTCGGTCAATGAGTCGCCGGCGTAACGGATCGCCCCGCCAGTCCCGAGTGGCATCGGTTCGACGACGTAGCGAAGGCGAATGCCAAGACCCGCTCCCTCGCCAAAGATCTCTTCGATGCGCCTTGGCTGGTAATTGAGGCTGAGAATGACCTCATCGATTTCCGGAACCTGCTTCAGGAGATCTATCTGGTAATAGAGGAATGGTCGATTGAGGATTGGAACGATGGGCTTGGGCGTATGCACCGTGAGTGGCCTGAGCCGCGTGCCCTTCCCGCCTGCGAGAAGAATGGCCTTCATGCAACGTCCGATCATAATGCGGATTGACCGATTGCTGAACGGCTGATTTTTGGATGATCATGACACTGCCGTGAATCTGCCGAATGCGATCACGATCGGCCGGATCTTTCTGGTGCCACTTCTCGTCGTGGTACTGCTGACCAAGTTTGAGGGGCGCCTGATTCTTGGCGTCCGGAAAGAACTGGTGGGCGCCGCGATCTTTGGCCTCGCGTCGTTGACCGACTGGCTCGACGGCTACCTGGCGCGGCGGCGCAAGCAGGTCACACCGCTCGGTCAGTTCATGGACCCACTCGCGGACAAGCTTCTGATCACGGCCGCACTGGTGTCGCTGGTGCAGATGGATCTCGCGCAGTCGTGGATGGTCGTCGTCATTCTCGGACGCGAGATCGCGGTGACCGTTCTGCGAAGTGTCGCCCAGTCGCGCGGCGTGTCGATTCCGGCGTCACCCCTTGGCAAGTTCAAGATGGCGTCGGAGGTGACTGCCGTTCTTCTGCTGATTCTTGGCGAGGATGTCCCCGTTTTCGCCGCGCTTGGTACGGTCGCGTTGTGGGTCGCGTTGGTGACGGCCCTTGCATCGGCGTGGGACTATTACCGGCGATACAACGGGGTCATTTCAGCGGTATGAATCGCTAATCACTAATCACTGATCGTGAATCATTGGATCACTGATCGTGAATCGTTGGATCACTGATCGTGAATCGTGGATCCTCGAATCGGTGAATCGCGAATCGCCGGCGATTGATTCGAGGATTCTGCGATTCGGCGATTCGGGAATCGCGGATCGAGGATTAGTGATCAGTGATGAGCGATTCACATTACCGATGAATCGCGACGAGATCCCCGACTGTGACCGCGTCCGACGTCTTGTCGATGCGGATCACGGAGCTGCCCGGCTGGACGACGAGGGCAGTCGCCTCGGCAATTCGCGCGACGGGACCGGTGCCGCCGCCGGTGGTGCGGAAGATCGTGAGCC
>Ga0310893_10000005_pt1 | contig 40410 bp, 53 predicted proteins | sample C0D2metaG_FD_203910 | JGI IMG/M metagenome (GOLD analysis project Ga0310893, IMG submission 203910) | Lab incubated soil microbial communities from West Virginia University Organic Research Farm, Morgantown, WV, United States - C0D2 | ecosystem: Environmental > Terrestrial > Soil > Agricultural... | reverse complement strand
AGAAGCAGTAAAAGTGTGTTTTAAACTAGTCACGTTTGTATTGTCTGTGTGAGTCTTGGTTCCTGCGTCGGTTCTTTGCATATCAGCGGAGACGAGTTCACCTGCCAGAACCGTATCTGTATTGTCTGGTGCTGTTCCGTTATTGGATAACGCTATGAATCCCGCTCCTCTAGTTCCAGCACTTGTGTTAGTGTATAATTGTGCCGATATCCAGTCTATACCATCGTCTGGAAAACCGTTATGAATAATGCAAACCGTCTTCCATTTCTTGTATAATTGCTTCTTTAAATCCCAGCGTCGAACTCTGACCTTGACTTCGCCCTTAAAAGTAAGTTGTTCTGTAATTGCTCCCATTTAGTTTAACGCCTCTATCTTACTTTGCAGTATTTTTAAAGTTTTAATTTTCTCGTCGATTAGTTCGTCATGCTTTGTCATAGTTTTATTCATAAGAGTATCCTCTGCTGCTGCAACTGCTTCTTCTTTAGTAGAGGCTGGAATAGGACGGCCTTGTGAGAATCCACCTCGATAAAAAGTTTCGTTGCTGTTGCTCTTGAGCAATTCGTTTTCTTCCATTAGTTTTTCCATTCGTTCTTTTGCTTCTTCTTTCTTTTGTGCTTCCTGTTCCTCTTTATTGTGCATTATTTCTTCTACCCATTCATCATATCCGGCTATACGAAGAATCATCTCGTCTGTTAATGCTATTCCCATTTCTTTGAGCATCTTAAGACCTTCTATTATTTCTTTTTTAGGTAGGAAGGATATATCTTGAAACTCATAAGAAATCTTGACTACTGCATCGGTTATTGGTATCATAGATTCTTCGACTTCTGGATTGTCTGTTGGGGGTTCTTCCTTATCTTCTTCTTTCTTTGGGTCGGGTGGATAGGGAGCAATGGGTTCGGGTTCTTCTTTATCGTTAGTAGGAATGTTTCCTAATATTTTCTTGAATAGATTATTAAGATAAGGGCTAAGCCAACCTTTAACCCATGTTCGCCAAAATTGTAACTCTCCTTCTCTCCATGCTATTAACAATTCTTCCATGTTTGAATATTTGACAGATTCATAACCCACTAGTGCAGAGGGAATACCGATTGCTCTTATTATTGCGTTATCTAAGAGAGTAACAAGAGAAGCATATTTGTCTAGGTCTGTATCTGCCTTCCAGTGTTCTATTGCTACATTTAGTTTAGTTGCAAACCATCTACCCGCTGCTTTTGCTGCGTTAGCAATCCACCCCATCATAACACTTGATTCGGTTTCTTCTGGGAATTTTGCCATTAATAGACCTGCATAATGAGACTTGGCTGCTTCTTTGATATTTTGATTCATAATAATTCGCTTGACCATTGATATATTTACAATCGATTCCAATCTAGAGACACCCGTATATTGTGAATTTGTAGAGACACCGCCTTCTGGATTCACTATATAAATGAGGTCTTCTATTGGTAAGAATTTGTCTTTTTCTTCGACTTCGAGTGCTTCTCCATTAGGACCTTTCTTCTTTACGTCTAGATATTCGACTGAAATAATTTTATCATCTTTGACTTTAATACGGCCTAGTCTCCTTGAATTGAGCATTTTAAGGGCTGTTGGCATCGTAGAATCTTCTTTGACTGTTTTATCATATATGGTAACACTATCGTCTTCTAATTCTGCTTGAGATTTTTTCCCTCTTATTACCTGGATTGCTGCTCTACCATAAACGAGAGCAGAAATTGTTCCCTCTACACCTTTAGTATGAATATCAATACTCTCTTGACAGTTTATGAGGTCTAATTGTAACTTCGAATTGGTATATCTTGGATTATCATATAATTTTCTTAACATCATTCTTTTATCAGCGTCTTTGACAGGTTCGTATTTTATATCTAAGACGGTCTTGCCATGACGACCCCAAATAAAGTGTGCCTTCTTTTGGACACATTCATTAGCGGTCCAGTCGTTAGTATGGATATCTTCTAATATATTTAATTTAGATTCGTCGTATCTTCTTTGAACTATGAAAACTTCCGGTTCTGTTGGGTCTTCTGAAGCATAAGCAATCGCTTCTTCGTCGAAGGTAAAATGGTATTTTTGTTTTAATAAATTATTGAGAGACTCTAAGGTTTGCTCCGGTTCAGCGATAACTAATTCTTCTACCTTATGTTGAACATCTTTCTTAACCTGTTCCAGTATGTTCTTTGACACAAAATGAAATTGTTAAGGCTAATTATTAAGTTTATATTTACTTATATCTCAGCAGATTCGGGATAATCCTCTTTATGGATTCTTTTATAGACTACGAGAACATTTAGGGTCTTATCAATCCATCTTAACTCTTTCTCTAACTGCTTCTTTCTTTCGGTAAGAAATTCTTCTGTCCAATTTACGTTATCTATATTTGATATTTTAGGAGGCTTGAATGCTATCATTTGGGATACCACGTATTCAATGTCAGACAGAGAATAGTAACATAAAAGCCTAACACTGCGAATAGCCCGATTAATAATCTCTCATAAGTCTTGTCTTTCATTCACTTTACTCTCCTTAATGTGTCGTAGCCATTTTTTAAATTTGATATTGAATAATGGATTTTTATAGGATTTCATTTAGTTTTTATCCTATTACTCAGGTTCAATAATCCTGCTGCCAATATTCCGAGCAATTCTAATAAGAATATCATCTTAATTCGTTGTCCTCATATTTACCACAATAATGACATGCTTCTTCCTCATGGTTACAAGTGTAGCCTTTTGGTTGAACAAAGTCACAAGATTTGAAGAATTTACATTTGCTCATTTTCTTTCTCTTTCTCCTTCTTCTTCTTTGCTAGGACCTTTTGGTAAATAGCGTTCAAGTCTTCAGGTGTGTAAGTCTCTTTTGTCAGCCCTAAATAACATCTGGGTTTCTTGATAAATATACTCACTTCAAATGCACTCCTTTAAGGTATTCTTCTTTCAGGTATATTTCTATTTTATTTCCTTTATCTACGAAGATAACAGTATCGCCGTCTTTGATATTGAATTTCTTGCACAACTTTTGAGGAATGGAAAGTCTCCCATGATTATAAGTCTTCATGGGATAGAGTTCGTTTCGTTCTTGTTGTTCTATCATTTTTCCCACTTCTCAGAATAAACGTCGATTAGTCTTCTTCTTCCGACTTTGGTAAGTCTCCAACTTCTCTTAATATTTGACGAGTGTATATCGATAGGTTTTCCAGTTTCACAATAGATGTTCCTTCCTCCGTCCTGTTCTTCTACGAAGTGTGAATGTTGTATCGATATTAATACTTGATTTTCTGTATTAGTCATTATATGAGGTGAGACATGACCCATCTTTTTACACTCTGGACATTTTACTCGTATCTCATGACAGGTATCAATTCTGCATCTTGAAAGCCAGTGCAACTGCTTCTTATCTGTGGATTGTTTAGTCATGGTTTATTATTCATCTCTAGATATTTGTCTAAGCCTATCAAGTCGTTCACGTCTACTCCAATAACTTCTTCATAGTTTGATTGTTGTGTGAATACTACGCCTGTTGTTGCAACATCATAGTAACTAATAGCCCTTATGAAATATGGGTCTGCGAATATTACGAGAGGCTTCATGTGTGCCAGGTGAGCAAATAGTTTGAGATTAATTGTCTTTGCTCCGTTTTTCCATATATCAGGTCTTTTTGCATCTCTGTTCGCTGTATAGAATCGAGTAGTAGATTCGTATTTGGCATAAACAAAATGAAAGAGAGGATTAAGTGTTCTCACTCTCCAGACCCAACCTTTTATGTCTACTTGTGGATTAGGTGTGATATCTAACCCGTGTTTTCTGAATATTGCGGCTATTTCTGCTTTGAAATTATCTTTTGTGAATAATATTCTCTGCTCTGTCATTTAGAATCGCTGCCTCTCCCGTCTCCCCATAAATTCAATCTATCAATGGCTAATACGACGTGTTTTGGACAGCCGATAAGTCCGATATTTCCCCATCCTAAATCGCTGTTACCAATTCTGTAATACGCTACTTTGTCTTTTTGGTCAGTAGCGAGATTACATTCACCGCAGGTCATGGCGTGGGGGTCGGTTTCTTTGCACTTATTTTTTCCGAATTAGTTGGTTCAATAGATGCTACTTTATAGCCTCTCTTATGAAACTCGCCTTCTATATTCTCTAGCATGGTAACAAGTAAAGTCTTGTCGAAATCGTTCACGTCGTCGAATGCTAGATAGCCTTCAAATCCGATGGTTCCTGTTGTAAGACTCTGTGAGAATTTCACAGAATACTTGAAGCCCTTATCACTCAATAGTGATTCACCTTAATGATGTTACTCATTAATTTGTATCTAAATAGATATAACTATATAAAGTTTATTCTTGCTCTTGAGCAAACTAATGGTCTTCTAAATCTACTTTTATTTTGGCGTCAGGCAATACTTTTTCAAATTGTTCTTTGATTTTTATTTTTTGAACTTCTTTAGTCAAGTCCAGTATATCATAAGCATTTGGATATTCACCACTTTGCAAACTAAATGAATCTGGATTTATTTCAGGTTCGACAATTACATCTCGTTCGTTAGGCGAAACAAAAGCAGAATCTACAAAGTCGTCTTTATATGATATCGTATGCGTTTGTCTTTTAGGAACAACTATCTGTTCAACCTTTAATTGTGACTTGAAGGTTCTTTCATTACATCTGTAACAAAGGAACAATTCAGAATCGTTTTTCGACTGAGTCATAGGAAATCCGCATATATGGCACTTTATGACCGTCTTCCCGTCGAGACTTATAATGTCTGACATGGTTATCTGTAATAGAGCAAGTTCGTATATAAATATAAAGAAGTATATCTATATAGATATAAAATGGAACGTAAGCACTTTGTAACTACCGCACAAACCGTTTTAACTCGAATTATTTCAATCAGCGTGAATAAATCTAAGAAACAAAAGTATGATTATTTGATAGCCAAGTTACCAGCCACCTTTAAGGACCAGACGGTAACATTTTGGTCGGATAAAAAAGGATACGGCGGAAGGGCGGTTGCTAAGGGTCTCGGCGGTTCTGGAATGATTAGATTTAGTCCAGATTTTCTTGAAGAAAAGAAATTTGAATTAGGAGATGTTCTAACTGTTACTTTTAAAGACAAGGACGCCGAATTAGATTAAGTTCAAGTCATTAATTTAATTATATTCTTAGTTGTGAAGAAGTCTACACATTCAGAGAAGGCGTCTACATAATCGTTGAGTGGACTGGTCTCTTTTTTGTATTGACCCTGTAATACGTACACTTCATGGAGAGCATTCTTTAATTCAGTCATAGATGGATGCAATCTTAGCACTCTATTTTGATTCTTCAACAGATTCTTATCTTGATTTAAATACTGCATGACTCGACGAGTAAAAGAAGTCGGAATAACTTTCATATCGATATATCTATCTGCTGGAACATGATGGTAATCATACGGATTGTTTACATTAACCTGAGCAAAACTGACGGGAGGCGTATCTTTGAATCTGCTTTTCAGAGAATATATCCATTGAGGGTCGCTTCCATCGGTTAGTATCTTATAGACAAACCAATCTCTCTTTAGTTCTGCGACTCTATCTAACATAAATTGGGAGTGAGGATTTTTCCATCTCTCACAGTGCATCACGTAAATTTTGCCTCTGACATACGACATTATAACAATAGCGAACCAAGAAGAGGACCATCCTGAATCTATACCCATTACTGTTGTAGCCTCTTTAATCGCTGTTAGAGGATAGTCTTCGATTGTTGCGTTGATATCAACCTCGTCGAAATAGTTACCTGTTTTGCCACCATACATTAAATTGTATTCTCTGTCGAAGCCATGCTTCCTCTTTTGTAACTCGATTTGAATAAAAGAGTAAATAGAACCGTATCCAACAGCATAGGGCAGTTTCATAATTTTGAAGTCCATAGGATTTTCCTCTAGAGTGTAGCAGATTCCAAAAGGTTTGTTAGGCGTGGTCATGGCCTCTGCCTTTGCTCCTGATTTGCCACCGTATCTTACAAATGCGTCTAAAACATTTTCTTTCTGATTTTCAGGGAAGAAATCAAATTCATCGAAGAAAATTTCTCTAGGGTTTTCCAATGACCTCAAACTGTCAATGTTCCTAGATGCTAGAACCTTTAGTTCACAGTTATTAAGTTTACAGGTATTCATGTTATCTTTTATTTCAAAAGGGAATAATGCCTTGAATCTTCTTAACATATCTTGTGCCATTCCTTTCTGAGGACCAACGATGATAGGCACTTGAGTATTATTGTAGTCTTTACCTGAGCATATTTGGTGTGCTGTGTGCCTCAATTTAAGAGCACTACCGCCTAGCCCTGTTGATTTAATGATTAGATTATCCTGTTCCTTCATAAAGGCTTCATAGATAGGTTTCTGCCAGTCGAAGATAGGGAGAGTAGTTCTTTCTCTATAAAATTTATTCTCGTCTATTTGAATCTTAAAGTCCTTTACTGGAAGTCCGATTATATGAGTAAAACAGCAATCTTTCTTTTCTAAAATTAAGTCGTCATTAAACTTTAATGTCATAACGGGAAAAATATCCTTATCTATATTCTTCTGTTTGTTCTCCTCCCAATCTGCATTACAGGGTTTACAATACGGTTCGCTTTCTTCGTATTTCTCACCGCATTGTTCACAGTATTTCCATGTTTGGTGATGCTTCTTTCCCCATGACCAAAATTCCTTATTCTTGCACTGTCGAAAGAAGTCTTCCGGTCGGATTTGGTTTAACCTCTTTCTGCCCGGTAGAAAGTGTCCGGCAAATTGAAATTCCTTATACAAATGTTATCAGCGTTGGAACAGTTCTTTCTCTTTGGCGTCTACCTCGTCAATCTGTGCTTTAATGCTAGATATTACTGGCAGACCGATATTCAATTCAGATAGCATCTTGACACTTAATCTTAAATCATCTTTTAGTTTTAATATTAATTCCTCGTTTCTATTTTCTTTATTCATCTCCCAAAATAGTTTGTTCATTGTATCGTTCCTTATTCTTGCAATGTCTTCTATATGTTGCTTATGAGCAAGAACGAATCCTACTCTAGTTTGATAACTCAGCCATATTGGGGCTTGGTCGTCGCTCTCTAATTTTTTTTTCCTTTCGTAATATGCAGGAGCAGATATCGCTTTGCCAAATTTTATTCTGATAAATTCTAGGGCTTGTTCCTCTGATAGGCTGTATGTAATGCAATCTGTAACCAGATAATCGAGCAATTTGTTCTCTGATTCTGTTCGATTTGCCATGTAAAGTCTAGATTAATATCTACAAAGATAAGTTTTTCTATTGATTTAACGAAGATATTGGAGGTATTCTTTCTCTAGTAACTCTTTTTTAACATATAGAGTATATCCGTAGTTTTGCTCTGGTGAGATGATACGTTCTCTAATGCCCTCACCTTTAGGACCTCTTTTTGTATATACATATTTCAAAGAATGAAGGCTGTTTACTTTAATGTAATAAGCATAATCTTGAGGGTGAAAGAAGTTATTATAATAAGACATTACAGACATATATTCAATGAATGGTTTGTCTATCATCTTGTGTGCTTCTCCCAATAGGTAAGCAGAAAAGCCAATGCCTCTAACACTTGGATGCAATACTAATCGACGTCCGGCTATTATGAGTTTATTTACTTTTGATAGCCTTTCTCTATGATGATATTTCTTTAGTATTTTGCCTAAGATGGTTTCATCTCTTGCCTTTAATGCCATTAAGGGTGTTCCATAACAGACAATACCGTATAAGATATCGGTGTCTTTATGATATAATCCAAAAAAGAGATAGATTCCAGATGCTAATTTAGATATTAAATAGTGAAATTCCATTAGTTTGTAATATTCGGCTTTATGGCATCTCTTGACATAAAATTCGTCGTAGATATCCTTCTTTGGTATTTCTTTTAATAATTGCCAGTCAGTCATATTTTTTTTCAAGTCTGGATATTGCCGCTTTTAAATCTAAATATTCTTTCATTATTATTGTTCCTTGAGCGGCTATCTTTGTGACAAAGTTATCTAGTAATTCTAAGTCTTTATCCAATTAGGGCGTTCCACTCCTTTGGTATAATATCATCCAATTACCTTTGCCCTTTTTTCTAGTTATTATTTTCCATAAAATATACCAAAACCATTTTTTAAAGAGTTTCAATTACTTTTTTATCTCCCATTAGAAGTAGATTTAATTCCGGTTGAAATTCTTTGAAGAAATTATAATCTGCACTTAAGAAAGGTATCAGGTCGTCATGGGCTGAGGCTAGAATAAAGGTGATTGTTATTCCTTCCTTTATGAGCAGGTCTCTTAACTTATGGATATTTTGTGATACTACTTTGGCGGTTATCCTATCTAGTGTTGAACAAAATTCGTCTACGATTAAAACTGCTTCCTTTTTCTCTGACAGTATCCTCATGATATTATGATATAACATGAATCTAAATTTCTCACCATCTGACAAGTCTTTAATCTTGGTAATGTATTTCCATACTTCTGTTAAGCCACACTTCCCTAGAATTTTGAGGCGTCTATTATAATCTATATCGTCGTAAAAATCAATCATTAGTTTATCTTGCTCAAGAGCATTCAAGTATAGTTTATAATTTTCAATATAGACTGCTCCTTTTGTTTGTTTATGAATCTCTCTTAAGATAGAGGATTTGCCAGAACCCGAATAACCGCAGATATAATATATTTTGTTATCTTCTATCTTTAGGTCAATATTGCAGATATTGTGAGTCTTGTTCCTTACAAGTCCCCAGGATTCTATGACGGTTGTGGCATCTTTTGAACTGCCTACAATGTCCTGTTTATAGGACAGATTTATCTTCATGTCATCTTTCGACAACCTTTCGGGTATCAATCGCTATATTATATTCTGTTTCATTATTGAGATTTCTAATAGGCATTCTAGTCGGTTCATCAAAATATGATTTATTTACTTTCAAGTCGAATGTATTGCTCCCTCTTTGGTAAACGATGGAGATTGAGTTCCATTTATCAGGCTTTAAGACTTGTTCTGGAATTATAAAGTCCAATTATTTATGCGACCTCACTAATGTTAAGAGGGCATTTTCCTTATTCTTGTCGTCGATGTATCTTAGTTTGGTAATTACTTCTGTATAATCATCTTTGTTTTTCATATTAAATTTTAATAATAATTCGGGGTCTTCTATGAGGTTAAGAGTCTTATCCTTTAAGTTTAGTTCGTCAATATTATTTACATTCTTCTTAGAGAACATTTCGATAAATTCGATAAGGTCTGTTTCTTTATGAGCAATTAAGTTGCCTAGTTCCTTTAGTCTGTTGTTTGCGAATAGTTTCTCTAATTGAGCAGCATCTTTTAACTTATCATAACTGCCATGTAATTTATTCATGGTCTGTGAGAAAATTCGCCTTTCGTCGTCGTCTTTGAAATGCCTTTTAATGACGGTAACTTCTTTTGCTCCCATTTCTGAAAGCACCTTAGCCCTATGGTTGCCATGAACAATCAAACTGTTCTGGTCAATTACGATATATTGTACGTTACCAAATGTTTCAAAAGAATTTCTAAGAGACTTTTCTTCCTCTTCCGACATCTCGTTAGGGTTTTCAGGGTCGAATTTCAATTTGCTTAGTGCTACCTTTATGAGACTATATTCTTGTATCTTTGGGGGAGCATTAGTCTTTGTTTGGTATTCAACCGTTTTCAAGTCAATTTCTTATTGAAAACAGAAGTATTTATTTATATCTTTGTGAATTAAACGGTTATGGGAATTGACCAAATAAATAACTTGTATGATGCACAGGCAAATAAAGTAAATGTTACTGCATTTACAAAATCAATGTTGAAATTAGTTTTTGACTTGAACGATAAATATCAGTTACAGCAGGGAGTAGAATTAGACATTTATTATAATATGGATGATAATACTAAAAACTCGCTCCTGTTTGTTGGTGACCCCTTGACGATAACAGAAGACCAGGCAGAGAGAGACTCTAAGGATTATAGAAGAATAGGAACAATCGGTAATGTGGACCTTAAGGAGACATTCAACCATCTAGTGAGAATTGTTGATAAAGATTTGGGAGTCTTTGAGTTAAACGACGGTGAGAGCATGAAATATAATCTTAATGTATATCAGCATTTGCCTAAGAGGAAATTGAGGAGAACATTTATTGATTCCAGTTTTGGTATCAAGCAAGACCTGAAAGATTTCCTGATAAATGAAGCAACAGAGGAAAAATGGTATTCTGTTCTTATCAATAATTTAGAACTATTGATTAAGGTTTAGCCTCGTCAGGGTCAGGGAAGAATTTCTTTAGACCGTAATTATCCCTATTGTCTTTTATGTATTGGTCGTCCATATACTTATACATAAATGAAGGACTAACCTTGTGAGTAAGGAATAATTTGTCTTCTGTTTCCTCGTCTTTTGGTTTCTGAACTTTCTTAATCCATTCTTTTATTAGAGCATTACCCTTATCCATAGCACTACCACTCATTAATTCTTGAGTCTTTTGAGGGTCGTCGTATGTATCTTTTAATGTGTTAGGCATAGCGATAACAGGGACTTTATTACGGCAGCAGAAGTGAACTAGATTTAAATATTTATCAGTCCATGAATTAAATTCCTTGGTCTCAAAATACATAACATTCTTGTTGTCTATTTTAAAATGATTTAATATTTCTTCGCAATCTTTCTTGTTGTCTTTATGATATACGCCTACGACAATATCTTTTGTTCCTAATTCTTCGATTAGTTTGCCGAGAGCATAAGCCGAATTGAGGGAATGTTCCTTTGTGTCTGCATTGAAAACGACCGCAGATTTAGCGGTGACATCTACATTTTTACTCATTAGGATACGTTAGAACCAATATTTTTAAAGTTTTCCTAATTTAATAACGATATTAGGTTCTTTGTCATTCCGCCGAGTCTTTGAGTCTGTTCATTTATTCCGTCTAATTCATCGTTATAATCAAAATTTTTGTTTTCTGTGGCTTTATCTGCTTCTGTATTTATGAGACGATTTATTTTCTTGGCGTCTTTTATGACGTTCCTCAATCCTAGTAATATTGATTTTACCTTTTCGTTCATATCTGGAAATGCTCTCTCGGTTATTATTGCTGAGGATATTTGAATATCTTCGCAAACAAGATTAACGACCTGTCTGTTATCTCTTATCCGTCTTTTTGATTCTTTGATAATATCTACAAATTCCGTTTTAAATAACAATATTTCTTCTTTTGATAATCCCTCGAAGTCTTCTTTCTTCAATGGTTCTAAGAGATTGATTTTATCTTTGTCGATTTCATCTTTTGCTTGTTTGAAAGCCCTCTTAATGATAGAGTCAAAAGTTACTTTTGTTTGGTCCTTAAATTGAGGTGGTAACACCATCCGGACATAAGCAAAAGCGTTTTCGTCTGCGTCGTGATGTTTGAGAATTTCACATATATCTGCACAAATTTCTGACTGAGGCTTATCATAGAAGCCTAGTTTTGCCATCTCTAGATAATCGTTTTTCATAGAGATAATCAAGTCTTTCTTTTCTGTGCTCCATTTGACGTCACCGCTTACGATACTTACAGCAGTTTTGTTTAATTTCTGGATATACCCTACATATCCAAGTGTTTCCTGTTCCTGTGCCAACCCGTAAATTTATTTCGTCTCGTTGCTTATAAACTATTTATCGGTTAAAATAGAACAATGTTCTATATCAATCGGCGTTCAGAACAACAGGAAAATCAATAACTTTGAGGTTAATTGTTTCCAGAATAGAAGCAATAGGCAAGTGCTTTATGTCTAGGAACAATTTGAGAAAAGTCTTCCTGTGAATGCACAGATTGTCACTATACTTGAACACATTATTATCACAGTTACAGATGAATCCCTTATGCTTTGAGTAGAACATTTTATAAAAATTATGATGAATATATTTTCCTATCCAGTCTTTTTTTGTCTTGATTGATATTACGTAAATCTCACTACTTTCTAAGTTATGAAGAAAGATAAATTTTCTAGGCATTGGTATCTTTACTTTCTATCTTTTCGTATAATTTATCAATATCACTAATCATCACATTTAAGAAATTAACGACTTCGATTCTATCAATAGACCTTATCGACGTCATACTATCAGAAACTTCTAGTATCATTTTTAGTAAGGTTTGTTTTACTTTGACGTGTTCCGCAAGTATCCTCAGTTTAAATTCATCTGTGTTACTAGGCATCTTTTCATTTTATACCCTTGATTGTCTTACACTGTTGATTTATTCTTGTTGTTTGAATCATTATTTCTGTTAGTTCTTGCTCTGAACAATCTTTTAAATGATTATACCAAATTTCCGAACGTGATGATATTGTAGGAATTGCCTTGAAATTCTCGTCTTCATTCCATTTATCTAATCTGAAAGTAGTGTTCCCCTCTGCGTGATTCTTCAAATATTCAAGAACTGCTAATCTTGCTAATTCTGCTCGTTCCTTATGCTCTCTCCATCTTATATCATCGAAGACTTTTAATTCGTCAGGTTCAAGATATAATGCGACTTGTTCCTTTCCCTCCCGATACTTACGAGGTCTTCCCATAAATATATATATATATTATAATATATATACTTATATTATTATTATATATGAATTATCTCCAATAGAAAATTAGGGGTCTTTTAGCACAGAAACAGTCACAAATTCGAATTTATCATCTTTTTTCTTTTTGATTTTAGAGACTGTGATTAATGAATCTGTGTCAGCATCATAGTCGTAATGGCAACCTTGACATTCATTGTCTGCCATGTCATTGATACTCTGACAGATACCACAACGCCATTGTTCGACGCCTCGACGAGAATTAGGGAAAGGGTCTTCTTCTTCCTGTTCCTTTTTCATGACTTAAGTTATATCAAGTAATATAAAAATAGTGAGGAGACATAGGTTTTCCCCTCACTATATGAATCCATCTAGGTCTGCTATTTCGACGAGAGATATCACATATTACTCAAAAGCATTGTATTTAAACTTTTATATCTACCAAGATAAAACTTTATCTACACCTTTTGCCTGACTCTAGATACTATGACTATTAAGTCAAAAAATCAGAAAGGGACGAAGGTTAAAAAAGAAGACGAGAAAGTTAAGCGGGAACCCGGTCAATTAGTAGACCCTGAGAAACTTAAGGCACAGGGAGTGATTCATGAACTACAAAAAGAAAATCCTAGTTTTGGAAGCAATTGGAAAGGCTTTAAAGACGTCTACGTAGACGCCATGAAAGAAGTCCAGAAATATCATAAACTTATGGAAAATTCCAAAGAGGAGATGAAACGAAGACGAGAAGAATTATTGGCAAAGATGAAACTGATAATTCCTTTGCTCAAGAGCAAACTAGGTAATGAAGGAACAAAATACAGAATAGCCTATGTCATAAACACACAGTTAGAAGGCGTCGAAGGAACTTCTTTATCAACAGTAAGAAGACTACTCGAAAGATATGAGGAAGAATTTGGAGCAATATATCCAAAAGCATTAGAAGACAAATCCGGAGAATCGACTGATACAGCAGAAGGGTCACAGAATCATATAGACATTGTCTACGCTTTATTTGGTAAAGGCAAAGAAGAATTACTGGCATTAGTCGATAAGATTCGAGTATCCATTGAAGAAGACAAATTCGATAGACTTGTAATAAATCTAAATGCGAACAAAAATAAGATAAAAGGTTTTCAACTAGTCGTTAAAGGGAATGACTAGCCAAATTCCTTTTTTAAAAATGTCTGACTTAGGCGGTCGCAAATCTCCGGCACATATCTTAGGTCAAGAGAGACTAGAGAAGATTTTCAAGTGGACACATGATACCAAACAAGAAGAACAAGTCGATGCAATCGACGGAAAAACTTACTATATGGACGTATGCTTGAAACATAAAGCCCTGAAAGAATTTATTGTTGCAGGACTTGAAGTCGATACTTATGTCTACGGTTCACAAAAGAAGAAAAGTCCTCAACACATGCAGAAAAGAGATGAAGCAATAATGCGAACCATAAAGAAGCCTATCATAAGAATAGACGTAGATGCTCTCAAGGAAGGAAGGAGAAAGACCAAATTCTATATGAATGACGACGAGATAAGAAGACACGTCTACGACAAAATTACCCAATTCTGGAACGACCCTGAGGGCTACATAAAGGAGTGTCAGAGAGATTGACCCATGATACAGAAGACGGTTCAACAGAATATGAGAAAGAAGAATATGCTTCTATATGGAGAGACAGTTCAAAGCCACTCATAAAATTCACAAATTCGACAGAGTTCTTGAACTGCTCAGCAATACCGACAGATGGCAGAGGACTTTATGACAAATATATCAATGAGACAGATACGACAAAACTAGAGAAAAACGACAAAGGTTACTATAAGACAACATGGTCTTATAATGACAAGAAGAATAAATTCACATATCAAGCCACATACGACGACCAATATGGGTGGGGTGTCATGAGAGTTCCTTTAAAGGAATCAGCGGCAGAACAGAAGGCTAGACTTGACAAGATAGATGCAAAATTAGATAAAATATTAAGTGTCTTGGAGAATCTTAAAGCATGACTAATATAAGCGAAGACACAAAAAACAATCGATATTTTTTTATCGATACTGCTCCCAACACTGAGAAAATAACCTTAATCTTAGATGCTTCCAAGAATATGGACATGCAAGAAACTGTAATGCCAGTATTGATATCCACTGAGGCGGTAGAACTAATCAAAGAAGCCGAAGCGGTTGTCTTAGAGAGATATCAAATAGGTAAAGATGCTGGTAACGTAGATTCTAAAAAGATGTGGGACAAACATACTAGATTAGTGCAAGAGTTAATGTATCTTAGACGATACACAAAGAAATCTTAACTTTTCTCTCTTATTTTTTTGGACGTTTTTTGTATATTTTCAACTTGACTACCTCATAAGAATATTTCTTCTCGTTCAAGTAATCTCTCTCACAGAAGCAAAGAAGGCTTTAGTTTCTTCCGGAACATTGTCCATTCTAAATTCAATATATTTGCCCCAAGTAGTTAAGAAGGGTTTTTTGCCTTTCGCCTTTCCATATCGACCAGTATCAATTCCCTTATATCTTAAGTTCCAGATGTTTGAGGGTTTACCATCTACCAGAGTATTACTGTCAAAAAAATTAAAGAACTCTACTCCGTTTCCATCCGGAGTCGGAGTATTACGTAAGATACATTTGAAGCCCATCATTTTACCAATCCAATTAGGGAACGGTGTTTCTTCTGCGATATCATTTTTGTAATAGTTTGGATGAGGATATTCCTTTTGTAAATTATTACAATTACCGCCTTCATATTCGTGATGAAAAATATAACAATGTGCAGATTTTTCACCCGAATTGCTATGATGCCCCCCTCTTAATTTAATTGATAAACCTGAACCCGAAGAACATTTACCTATCTTTGGATGCGACCCATATTCCATATTCAAAGACGGTAAGAAAATATAGATTGTTGCTTCTATATCGGGAGATAATTTAGTTTCTGTCTTGAATCCAAATGTCTTACGCCATATCTTTTTACCTTTAATAGATTTGTATCCATGCTTTGAATATTTAGAAAAAAATGATGTATCGTCTTGAGTTAGAGTGATACCGTTCTCTTTATCCGGAAATAGTTTTTGAACCCCGAATTTATCAAAGGGCTCGGACATGCTGACCACCCGCATACACAACATGAGTCTTTGTATTGGAGCGTCTTATCTCTACGTCTATTTCATCGGGGGCTGAAAATGTTTGAGGTTGTATAACTTCCAAGTCCACTCCATCGATAAAGTCACAAACTAATTTCCATCCATTCTTTGGTTTGCCATTTGCGTCTAATGGGTCGGAATCAGCCCACATTCTTACACGAACACCTCCGTTTTCAGGGGAACCGTTCTGTTGTCCATTTACCTTTTGAACACACCATTTAAGACCGATATGATTGCCTTCTAATCCTTTTCCAATATTCTTTATGAACTGTTTGCTAGATGGTAACGTAAATGAATGATTACTAGGGTGAGGACCTTCCCATTGTAGTTGAACATCTCCGTTTAGCCTTAGTCCTAAGTCATACCATCTTTGCTTATCTGAACCATCACCTGAGTGATTGCCTCCAAATAATTTAGATGCGAAGTGTGCACCTGAACTAGTATCTATGCTTTTGGCTATCATTGTCGCTTCGTATCCTTTACCAAGTCCTGTAACGTTAGCACTCCATCTATCGTCGTCTGCCTGGTCTCTTGATTGTTTGATTAGAGTCTGTTTGCCTTTTGCTGCTAACCATTGGATACCATTGATATCAATATCGCCTCCCGGTTGAGGATTAACGTCAATAGGTTTTTTGATTGTAAAATCTCCCAGAATAACTTTATCATATCCATGTTGTCTTGCTTGAATCTGAATTGTTTTATCCCATAATTCAGGGTGTTCCTTTATGAAGTCTCTAAATGTATTAGAACCTGAACCCTTGATTATTTGACTAGTTGCCTTATCTACAAACCAAAAAGTGAATCTATCATCTACGGTGGACATTATTTAACTAAAACCCCCTGTGTGTTATAGAACCAAGGAACAATACGACCATCGGGATAAATTCTGAATTGGAGATAGCCCCAAGTTGTGTCATTACAAAAATTCCATTCGCCGCCAGTATCGCAACCATAATGAGAACGCATTCCAGCACCAGAGACAAATTTTGTCTTATCCGCAGTATTACCCATGTGGTGATTATGACCACTCACATAATAAACTTTTATCCCAATAGGGACATTTTGTGCTAGTGCATTGAGGAACGTCTTAACTTCTGGGTCTTCTGATACAGGGTGATGTGAACCCGGATTAGTATAAGCAGGTTTATGTGATACAAAAATAACATTCTTGACTCCTTTCATATAAGTTGAATTAGTAAGCCAGGACTCGGCTTTTTGGAATTGTGTTCCGCTTTCATCCATGTTACCATTTGTATTAACGCCTATTATGACCGTAGTTTTATTCTCTACTTTCTTTCTCCAAGTTTCTTGACATAGTTTTTTCGCCTCACTATAAATTGACGACGAACCGTCTTCTGGGGAATCATGGTTGCCAATCACGCAATTTTTTGAATCGAATTGATTCCAATATGTTGATTTAAAGCCTGAAAGACTAGAACCATAACAGAGGTCTCCAAGAAATACTACTGCATCCGGATTCCTGTCTTTGAGAGCATTTGCCATGTCGGAAGTGCATTTGACGTCACCAATTAAAAGGAGTTTATATGAAAATACTGGGGTTACTGCGGAAGAAGCAACTAAAAGAACAGCCGCTAAAAATATTGGAATTATTAGTTTATTATTCATTGCCGATTGTTTTTTTATATTCTCTAGTATAAAACTATTCTTAATCATAACTGTTGAGGACCATTTTAATATCTCCATTTTCCTCTCTATAAATTCCGTCAAAGAGTGTATATCTCTTAGATGCTCCCCCGTCGTAAGCAGAAGCCGAACTTCTCGATACTGATATATAATTAGTAGTCGAAGGAGACCCGTCTTCTTCAATGGAAAATCTATCAGTTAGTTTTGCGGCATAAGTATTAGTGGGTGAACTTGTGAAATTGCAAGGTGTTTCAGATGTTCCTATTGAAGCGGCTGTTATTGTAGCCAAAGTCCTTTTTATGTTATTATTCTTATCTCTTATTCTAACTTTGATATTAGTTCCAGAACCAAATTTGGTAAGGTATAGAGTTCCACTACTGATTTTTTTCAGATAGAGATTTGATTGAGTAGATTTTATTACTTCTCCAACTGAGAAATTTTCACCATCTAAATCGGATTCCCCGCTTGATTCTTGTTGATTGAATATCTGCTTTTCTCCTGCTGCTGAACAAATTGTTCCTGATATGTAATTAAAATGTCTTCTGAATGTGATAGGCACAAATCCTGATACTAATTGAGGAGGCGGAGCAGGCTGACCACTTCCACCCGTAGGCGTTCCACCGCCAGATTGTTCCCCTCCGGGTTCGGTTATTACTGCACCGGGAGCAATTTCTGCCAACATTACGGATTTAATTCTAACATCTGAATTTGGGTCGTCCCATCGCATACGTACACGACCATTCCCCCAAAAGATAGGTTGGTCTTTTGCACCTCCGCATAATGTTCCGTCTCTGCCTGATTTGAACCATCCACGACCTTTGTAATCTTCCTCTCTTGAGTAGCGTTTCCAGCCCTTTCCATCTGCATTAGAATCTATGTATGTTTCAATGACGACCGATGGAATAGATTGTCCGTTTGAATCTTTTCTAGTTGAATTATATCTAACGTAGCCTACGCCGATAGTTTGGTCTTGTAATCTCGTTGAATGAACCGCTGAATTTGCAAATAATTCTAAAGATTCGTATCCGTCATGGTGGAACATTTCTTTTCCTATCTGCACTCTAAATGGAGTAGTATTCTTGAATCTAGCGAAATAAGATGAACCCTGACAACATGGACTTGAATCAGATGGATGGTGTCCTGTCGGTCCACCGATAAGAACATGCTCTTCTAGGGAATTTACTTCAAGAATCATCTTAACTTCTACATCTCTAAAATCATCTTTCTTATACATGAACAGCCTTTTTTCTGCTTCTGCGAAATCAGCATTACAACCGTCTATTGAGTCCTCAAATTCTGGGAATTTCTTTATTGATAATCTGACTTGATTAGGATTATTAACACGCCAAAAGTTATTTGCAACCTCGTTTATTTTGGTAACACTACCCCCTAATTGAAAGTGATTGTCGCTTAATGGGTCGTCATTATCCATCGTATAAACGAATCCGTTCTTCTTCAGAGGATAGATGTATTCCATTCCGTTTTTGTCTGTCGCCATTATTTATTCACCACGAATGTATCCCTCACTTTACCCTCAGTAGTTTGCCATTTAACTGTCACAGTTTTGTTATTATTTGTGAATGTGAAAAATACCATTCCGTTATCTTTGTTGTTCTGGAATTTTATAAATGAAGGCTGACTTCCTAATGAATATAATGCACCTCCTGAATCATGTCCTCCTGTTCCGTTAAGAATGTGTATCAGACCGTCGTTAGCATCATACGGTCCTGCTCCACTATCTGTGACTTTTGGTGAGGCTGGACTGCCTGAATTATATTTAACCGGAAAACTTCTTTGGTAATTATGGTTATGACCGCAGAGAACAAAGTCCACTCCGTTATCGTCGAACATCTGGAAATATGTTTGATTGAAATTGCCCTCATTGTAACCGTGGTCGGAAGATGCTCCAAACATTGGTTTATGAAATAATACTATTTTCCAATCGACATTCTTCATGGCTTTAATCTCTTTAAAGAATTGTGTTACTGCTACGTGTTGCGGTGAACCTGAATCGAAATCTATTTCTGTGTCCATTGCAATTATAGCGACATTTTCTTCCACATAATAATAATATGACTTCTTCTTATTCTGATAATATTTGTTGCCCTGATTATAAGAAGCATTCATAAATTCACCTCTATCGCCGTCGTCGTGATTGCCAATCGAGATTTTTAATTCTTCAAACAATAAGTTCTTCTTGCAGATATCAAAGAAATCGCTAGGGTCTCCATAGGCTAGGTCTCCGCCACAGAGCAAACGGTCTACTGGTGGATTGAAGTCTTCTCTAAAGTCATGTATCAAATCGAAATTCTTTTGAGTCGTGCTAGTCGAATCCCAGTCTGAGTTAAAACCGAGATAATAGTCCTGATTGTTTGGCGGTGTTGTCGGGTCTGGTCCACCGTCGGGAGTTCCGTCTGGGTCTGTTCCTCCACCGGAAGAACCTCCACCCGTAGAACCGACCATAAGACTATAATGTAAATTGAATTGAACGAAATCGTTTTGTATATCCGGTGTTCCTGCTTCATTAGTCCACTTGCCAAGAACAGGGAAATATTGACCAAACTTAAATTCGCCGATATTCTGTATATCGTCGAGATTTGGTATATCAGAGCGTTCATCGAACCATTGCGTAACCGCTGCGAATGGTCCTAATCCTCCGTTCTTTAATATGGGACTGACCATATCAACGAGGTTATTATTGCGACCGTAATGTCTTTCATATACAAGATTAGCACTTTGAGGTTCTTTGTTTTGGTGATATAATTCGTATATTTCTCCCTCTGTTAATGCAGTATTCCAGATTCTAACGCTGTCAATCTCGCCTTGAAAGAAGTGTGTGCTCGCTGCCGATGCTCTACCGATTGTTAATGGACTAGCATTAGTTCCTGGCACTAAGGCTGTTCCTAATGAAGCGACCTTAATATTATCAACATATAGACGCATGACTGAACTACCATTATAGGTTAAGACTACCATGTGCCACATGCCATCATTATACGCTCTTGGTGAATCAACAAAGACGTCTGTTCCTGTTCCTGTCTGCTCGAAACCTCCTCTGAATATATTACCTGCATCTTCGACCCATATACCATAATTCAAAGTTGCTCCCACGTCACCCTTTCTTACAATAGCCCCGTCAAGTCCTCCCACAGAGTAATCTTTAGTAGTTCTAACCCAAGCACATATAGAGAAAGTGGTCAGGTCTAATGCTGCCTCGTCGTTTTTACTGGAAAAATCAGTTGTTCCGTTAAAGACCTTCGAATCTCTATCACGATACCAAGAACGTCTAGCATTAGGAACAAACGCCCATTGAAAAGTTGTATATCCTGTTTTCTTTGTTGCTTGTGCTAATGCTAACGATAAGTTTTTGAGAGTCTTTGCATTGGTATTGCCGTTCACTCCCGGGTCGCCGAGATATCTAACATAAAATACTCGATAAGAAGTCATTCCGTTCTGACATTCTGCTCCTGTTGCATTAGTCCATAAATTGTTCTCGTCGTTCACATCTATGATATCAAGTATTCTCGGAGAGATATCACCGCCAAGTCCGGTTTGGAAACCCCAAATTGTTCCGCTTAAGGTTGCTGTTTTGTTAGCCATGACGTCGATAGGATTGCCTGAACCCTCGTCTATTCGCCACCAAGCATAAGGAGCATTACTAAAAACGTACTGCAGGTCATTATTGTTAAAAATATAATCCATCATAGTGGCGTCGAGTTTATCATTGCCCCAGAAGCGAAAATCTATCATTCTACCTTTAAAGTCAGTAGTAGTATTACCCCACAATAAAGAAGCACTTAGAGTTAAAGTCTGAGTAAGATTTGCTGTCTGTGAACCAAGAACATTATTGACATATATTTTGACATTAGCAGACCCTAGAGAATTATCGTAAGTGCATACGATATAATTCCAGGCGTCTACAACTAAATTATTAGAAAAGGCTGAGAATATTGTTCCTACATTATTTTTAATATCGAATCTTATTCGACCCGCTACTGCTGTATCTATAAAGACACCCCAGCCCTGATTAGAAGCCGAACCATGAGTCACAACAGTTCTATCGTTACCGTCTCCTGAAGCAGTAGGAAATATCCAGAAACAAAAGCCAAATTTGCTTAATGTCGCTGACCACATCGTAGCATCATTGCCACAATCGACAGAATCATTTACGCCGTCAAAGTCTAGGTAATTAAAATAGGAACGAGATATTTGGAAATTTTCTGCTGTTATGGGAGTAGACATTTATTTTTCATTTTATCCTTTATCAATGAATGAAAGATATTTTTTCTTATGTTTGATATATTCCTCGTTTATTTTATCTAGGTCTTTATCGCCAGTAACACGATTTTCATCACCATATATTACTTCGGCTTTTGACTTGAATTTATCTAATGATTCTAATTGTTTCGAATCTTCAAAGTCTCTAAATCTTATGAAGGTCTTGTCATTTGGTAAATCTTTTCTGAATAATGAATCTCTCGTCCTATCAGAATAAATGAATCTCAGGCGTTCTACTTCTTTATCGATATCTTTCATTAATAGCCTTTCAGAGAGGCAGGGATTCATATCGCTAGTTCGGAACATTACATCGTATAGGTCGTTTTCAGGTTGATAGGGCTTTATGACCATCTCGATACCGCGTTTAGGAAAGTAACCTCTTAAGTTTTCGTAAGGTGATTTGACTCTAACAACATCTTTGTATAATGTCAATTTAAGCAATCACCCATTGACCCAAGTTCCTTTCATGGTAAACCCTCATACCCAATATTCTAAGGTCTCTATTCGCTACGCCTCCGTTGTTATTTTTTGCACCCTCTCTAAGAGCATTATTACCCAGTCCTGCACCTGAGGGCAGATTAGTCGATTTGTTTATAGTCGTCGGACCTGCATCGAATACGAAAGAGGCTTGACCCCCTGGAGTGAATAACATTTTTACACCGTCTATTGTAGTCGTCAAAGCGACCGTTGAATCACTGGAAGAACGAGCAGAACCCGAAGCGGTTGTCACATAATAATTAGCATTTGCCTGACCATCACACCATTCGACGCCTATCTTGTTGTTATTATTTTGTGCTACGTTAATATTCTCCATGTCTAAGCCGAAACTAAAGAACACATTAGTTATTGCCGATATTTGCCATACCCAATTAAATAATATTCTCTGAGAATAATTCATATAAACTGCTCCGCCTTTAGTCCCTGTTCCAAAGCCTGTTGAAGATGTTCCCGTTTGATATCTTCTAGCGATATCTGTTCCGTTATCGTGGACGTTTACAGCCGAACCTGTTCCAGTATTAGAAGTAACCCAATCGGCAATATGAGACATGGGTTCGTTATATTCCAAGAATTGATTATTGTTGATAAATAGGTCTACGAATGGTCCTCCGTCTGCATTTCCTGTATGCTTGTGAACTGGCAGGGTTGCTTCTATCCAAGCGGAAGTTCCATCCCAGACATATAGATGCCACTGAACAAAACCACCCGAAGTATCATAAGATACTACGACCTGACCCTTGAATTTTCCCGTAAGTCCTGCTAATACTGTTCCGTTTTCGCCTATGATAGTCATGTTATTCATTTTGGATTTTGTCATTACTTCTTTAATCCACTGTGATTGAAGTCCCATTATATGAGCACTCCTTTAATTGACGTAATAACTTTTTTCATTATGATTTGTTCAAGAGCAATCATTCTACCATCGCAAACTCCGTTACTGCTACTTGTGACGCTGTTAAAGTTGAATCTATTGAAATCTTGTTATTAAATAATGCTGTTACTTCTGACGAACTCATCCAATCGACTTCCATTCCGAAAAGATATAATCCACAGTCGGCTAAATTCGCATGTCTGTTTGAAGATAAAAAATACAAATCATTCCCCGCAGTGCCTTGATTCTCGTTTAGTTGTCCGGCTATTGAAGATGTGGCAGATATATCACTAGCATTTCTATAAATTTTTATTACATCGGCAACTTGGTCCCAAGTGACAACAATCCAATTCCAAGTATTAAGTAACATTGGAGAGGACATTTTCTTCTTAAAACTTGAACCTCCTTGAAGTATCTCAACACAAAGAACACCATCGGTTTCTACCCAGATAGTATATTTGTTTGAAGAATCGTCTCTCTTTGAAACATAAATCTGATTTTTCGCTATAATATGAGTAAAACTTTCGGATACGTTCCAATGTGCTCCATTAACTAGGAGTGCTGTTAATCCTGAACCCGAAGAACCTGACGACGTAATACTGCTTCCTTCGCCTGCATCCATCACTAGTGTATAATTACCTTCGCTAACTGCGGCGTCATTACCAACAAAGAGGTCTAATACATTTTGGGCTGTTAAAGCGGTCGCAGGTCCCCAAAATCTAAAGTCTTTTACTTTGATATCGGGTGATTGTTGAGCATCAGTATCGCCTATTAGTAAAGTCGTAGATAAGTTAATTGCAGATGTAAAATTATGCTTATCTGTCTGTAAGACTGAATCAATATATAATTTCATATTATCACTTCCCAAACTGTTATCATAAACGCATACGACAAAATACCATCTATCTTCCTCCATTGCATTATCGCTGATTGCTTCTTTATTGACACCACCAGAATCTTTTATTAAAAATTGTAGTGTGTCAGTTCCAGCAGTCCGTTCTAATGTTAATCTAAATGATTGATTTGTTCCTCTCCCATGTGAGAAGATATATTCGTCACTGTCACCATCAAGAGAATTAAATCTAACCCATAAAGAAACTGTGAATTTTGTCAGAGATTGTGACCAAAGAGAAGCCTCATTGCCTAAGTCTATGTATTGAATATCTGGGTCTATTTCTCTGTTCTCTAATTCGATACAGTTCTGAGTAATGGAATTTACCTTGCCGAAACTTCTCGGATATATGGCAAAAGCCCAACTTCGACTACCGCCGCCTGATACTTGAAAGTCTGCATGATTAGGAATACGGTAATGCGTATCTGAATTTGCTACTGTGACAAGAGACGGAACAGAATCGGGTCGCCAGGGTAATTGTAAACCCGGTCCTCCTGAAACAATACAAGGATTCCCATATACACGAGCATGTCTATCGAAGTATGACGTATCACGAACATAGCCAATACCAGCAAGATAATTAGAATTTACATGGTCGAAAATCCACCATCCAGATATGAAGGCTTTATCTGGGAAGGAAGCAGTATGATAATCAACTGTTGTTCCCGTCTTAGGAACTTTATAGATAGAAGATAGACCGTCATAGATTCCCATTCTTTCGACGTGTAATAAAGTGTTACCCCTTATGTCATCGTCTGTTATTTCCTGAGTTTCAGCACTTTGTTGTTTTAAGAATAGATTAACAATCTTATCAATATATGTAGATGCTAACTTTGAATGATATATTTTTCTGAATAATCTTGTTGTAAATAGAACCATTAGGCACTATAACTCCTATATTTTATTATTATCTCTACGCCGGGAGCATTCTCATTCAGAGTATGAACTAATGAAGGGCTGAATTTATTATGAGTTATCATAACATCTCCTGTGGAGGCGTTTGGACCTACAAAGAGTCCTGCTTCGGTGAAAGTTGCGGTTGCGATGGTAACAGGCCATATCATACCATAATATTCGTCTTCTCCGAATAAATCACGATAACCGCCATCTCTCAAGAGATTAGCCCTTATTTGTTCTGAGCCTAAATTAAAATCTGCAAATGTCGGCGTAGTGTTGTTTGTTCCTAATGCGAGATAGTCGGCTGGTCCTTCTATCTTTCCTGTGTGCATCTTTGAAAAATGTATCTGTCCTTCTTTAACGACCAGATATTTATCGTCAATTGCATATTGTTCGGGTTCGAATCTATGAAATTTATTATAGAATTTAGTGCCATATTTTTGGTCGTTCCAGATTCTTCTTATCTTTGTAGTGATGGTATTCACAGGGAGAACACCTGCTCTTATTAAATCATATTCTCGTCTTATTTTAGGGAAGTCTTCTTTCGACCATAGATGCAGGAATCCAGTATCATTATATTCATATAGATTCATTCTATGTTTTTTGTTTCTCTCGTATTGGAAACGGTGATATAATTCTCGTAGTTTTTCTATCATGGTCATGTTAGATTTACACACCCGAAAGTATTAGGGAAGTTTTCGTCTATATGTGCTAGGCAGACTAGGGAACATTCGTTAGTATTCTCGGCAAAATTGTATTCGACTTCTTGTATTTCTAAATCAATTCCAAACGGAAATATTTTGTTCACTGTTACCCCTGGTATTGTCATATATGGTTTAAAGAGGAAATTATTCGGCATTGTTACTTTTAACGGAATAGGAACTTTATACAAAGAAGCATAGTATAAGATAGATGCTAAATATCGCTGAGCAGTATTAACGTCTTCAATGAATCCAAAATCTATTGAAGGAGGTTCAAGATAACCTATCTTTTTAATCATCTCTTGATTCTGTGCTATGAATCGTCTATTCAGATTAGATTTAATCGAAAACATATAGTTCGGTCCGTCTGCTTTCCACACTAATTTATCATGTAATGCCCTATCACCTTCGGCTGCTTGAAGTGAACCTCCATTGGTAGCAGTATCCCTATGCCATCTTATCATATTATTTACGTCGTCGTTAGGGTCTCCTGTTATTCCTGAACGTTGGTAAAGGACAATATAATAATTAGAAATGCCTACTAAACTTTTAATCTGCCGTTTGTTATCTTGAAGGTCCACAGTTACATTCGTAGGCGTTTCTTCAATATCAGATAGGCTAATTTCGAAATCTAATACTCTGCCGACAGGTTTGTTATTTACGTTCACATAGATACGACCGTTTACCCTTTCTTGTGGACTTGTCGGGTCTCCTATTTTTGAAAGAGTTAATTGTATTTCTGAGAAATTTGTCTCTAATGCTGTGAATGGCTGAGCAATTGCCTTTCGATTTAAACCCGTAGATGCTACATTCTTATTTTTTAGAGCAATTGGAAAATTTTCAATCTTACTAACTGCTGTAATTCTAGTAGCAACATTCGCATCCATTCTGCTTGAGGATGATTTATTTATTATTTCTGTGATATATGAAGTCGTATCAATAGCATCACCGCTGATATCTTTAGTGTCACCAGCCTTGAGGACAATTTTCTGGAAGTCTTGATAAGGATATTTTATTACGAGGAAAGGAACTCCATCGATATAATCAAGATACCAATTAAATCCGATAAGGTCTGCTAACTCGTCTAGGGCGGTTCCTGCGGAAGTATCGATAAATCTTGCTCTCGGATAAATGATTTTAACTTCTTTATCGACTAGTGTGTCAGTATCAAGAAATGGTATTCTGCTTTTTATTGAAGCGTCTCCTAATAGTGACCATCTTTTATTATCTACCATGTCTTTGATTATTTTCCAGACTTCAAATTTTGAGGCTGTGGCTGTTTGGACTTTCCCTAATTCATCGACAGGAGCAGTTCTTTTGAAATTAAGGTTACTGTTATAAAAGATATCTTTTAATTCAATTACTCTTACTTTGTATTCATGGGCTTCGAATCCCTTCCGCCCTTCACTAGGGAAATCAATCTCTCCGGTGAAGCACCAACTTTTCGAGTCAGCCTTAAATTCTGAATTTTTCCAGACTTGAATATATACTACGTTACCGGGTTGTATCATCTTAGAGTCTATATTTCCGGCTGAATTATCAATAGTAAAAGTAAGTTCGTGCATGAATGTATTCAATTTGAGGACACAGTCATGTATTTGAAATTCTGGGTCTGGGCTATCACTGTCGAAGAAAAATCCGCCCCAATATGCTCCCCCTAGAAATGCGGCTTCTCTTAATAGCATTATATCGGTTGGCTTTTCTGTGCCTTGATTAAGTGGTAGCCAGTAATCAGGAACAGGATTCTCGTTCCCTGCTAATATGCCATCTATTTCAGTTTGTGTTAATGCTCTAGTATCCCAGAACCTAAAGTCTTTCATTCTACCTTTGAAATCTGTCGAACCTTCTGCTAATGTTAAAATTCTACTGAGATTTTTTGCTTCTGTATCATTCGCAGTGGTAGCACCTAAAACACCATTTAAATAAACTTTGATATTTGCCGAACCTAAACTGTTATCATAAGTGCCTACAATATGTTGCCACTTATTAAGAACTAAGCCCGAAGCCTGTGATATTGCATCGGCAGAATCGGCATTATTCCTGAAATACCATTTTACGTTTCCATTGCCAGAATTTATGTCACATCTGAAACGTCCACCGCCAGTGTTACCATGTCGCATAATATCTCTTGTCACATCGCCTATTGCAGTAGGATAAACCCATACAGACCAAGAAAATTTTGTTAATGATTTAGACCATAAATCGCTCCAATTTCCACAATCGATTTGGTCGTCTACGCCGTCGAACTCTACGGAATTAGTAAAAGGGTTTTTTGCGGTATGGTCCCAAAACTCTAAACGGTATTTCTTAGGTTGCCAATATGTCGCTTCTTTTGTGAATGACAATTATTTAGCGAATGCTCCTGAAATTCTGACCTAAGCCTGTCTCTACTTGTTGAATTATTTCTTCTGTGGTTTTTCCGCCTACTTGGACATAGATATGTAATACCATTGTTCCCCTTCCAAGTCCTACTTGATTTCCCGAAGTGAATCCCCTATGACCGAAAACTTTCATCACTTTTTCTAAAGTAGGCATAGGATTATTGTGTGGAATATAAGCGACAGTTTCACGACCGCCAGGATTGTCACCTGCCAAAGTTAAGGTCGGTCCTCTTGTGGTAAAGACTTTTCCAGCGGCAGCCGATTGAATAAGACCGCCTTCTCTCTGTCCGGGTGTTACTGCTTTAGCGATGGCATCACCAATTTGACCTAATGTTTTCCCTGCAAAGCCTAATCCTGCGGATATTTTATCCCAAATGAACTCTCCCGCTTTTTTCAGCGTTGAGGCAGCATTCACAAGACCTTCCTTAATCTTATCAGCAATTTTCCCACCAGCGGTTAAGGCAGATTTATAGAGAAAATCAAAGAAGTCGAAGAATGCGGCGGTTAATTTAGGTTGATTGTTACCCCACCACTTACCAATATAGTCCATTATTTTTCCTAACATTGTTCCTACCCAAGTTCCAGCGGCATACATAGCATCCCTAAAACCTACCCACATAGCATCCGTATTTTTCTTGTCTGAGAAGAAAACAAATACTGCATTAACTATCATACCCAATTGTTCTATTATCCAATCTGCACTAGCAAATAGAGCAAGTCTGAATCCGTTCCACATTGCATCTGTATTCTTTTTATCTGAAAAGAAAACAAATACTGTATTGAGTAACATACCTAGTTGCTCTATTATCCAATCGCCAGTAGCAAAGAGAGCGAGTCTGAATCCATTCCAGATAGCATCCGTATTTTTCTTGTCTGAGAAATACAAGAAGATAGAATTTACAATCATGCCTAACTGCTCTAATATCCACGCACCACCACCAAAGAGAGCAGTTCTAAATCCGTTCCAGATTGCCTCTTGAACCTTTGGGTCTGAGAAATATACAAAGATTGAATTGGTTACCATACCTAGTTGCTCTACTATCCACGCACCCGCACCAAAGAGAGCATTCCTAAAACCATCCCATAAAGCCGCCTGATTTTTAGGGTCAGAGAAATAGACGAATATAGAATTACCTATTTTCCCTAACTCGATTAATATCCATTCACCTGTTGAGAATAAGGCGTCTTTGAAGCCCTGCCACGTCGTAGCCCAATCGTGTTCTTGCATTGCTTTGAGTAGGAACGCACCTATGTCTTTTACAACTTGAACCCAATCTGTCTTCATAATTGTGTCGATTGCTCCTTGAAATCCTGTTTTTAGTAAATCAAATGCTTTTCCGAAATCTACTTTACCCCCTGTTAAGCCTAGAGCAGATGCTAAATCTTTGACCCAATTTAAGAATCCTGTTAATTGTGGGAATATTGCACCTAATTTTTGTCCGACTGAATCGAAGGCGTCTCTAATACCAAAAGTATTATTCCTTACTGCTAAGAGAATACCGACCAGAATAAAGATAGGTGATAACTTTAGAGCAGTATTCAAAAGTTTAGTGGATTTAGCCATCGAATTAGTTGCTGTGGTTGCTGCTCCTGCGTTCCTACTGAAAGAACCCATCACACCGCCTAACGTAGTGACTAGACCAATAACAGTAGGTAATATCTGTAACTTGAAATTCTCTTGAGTGTCGTTATAGGCTTCTTGTGCTTCCTCTGCGTTGAACGTAGCGATACCAACCTGTTCTTGTGCTTGTTTTTGGTCGAGTAAGGCTTGCTCGTATTCTTTACTGCCTTTTCCGTTCTTCTTGAGGGTTTCTTTTACTTTTAAATTGGCTTTATTCAATGCCTCAGTTGCCTTGCTTAATTTAAGTTGTGTTTTATCTACTCGTCCTTGAGCATCACCCAAATCTCTGTAACTCCTTTGGAGACCGACTATTCCAGTAGCCATTGTTCCGATTCCTGCTCCTGCGGTTAGCATACCTGCACCAAAATTCTTAACTCCACTTGCGGCACTTGCTGTATTTTTCCCTACTGATGAAGTCGCATTGGCTGTTTGATTCAAAGTTTTATTTGCAGTTCCAGCGGTCTTGTTCACATTGGCAGTAGCAGTATTAAGACTTGTGACGCCTTTCTGGGCTGTTCCTGCTTGTTGTGCTACTTGCTGACCGCCTTGTGCCTTAATATCAAATAATAAAGTGTATATGTCTTCGACCATTAGACTATCTTCTTGCTCCGCATTACTTTTTGGATATTACCGATTAATAGACTTCCAGAAAATTGTGCTACTGTTCTTGAGTGCATCTTATCAAAGAAGGCGTGGTCACTCCCTCTAGCATTTTCATATCCTGAATAAATCGCCTTTGATAGAATTTTAATTTCAGTCTCAGAAACCTTTTGTTGTTGAATGTTCCGTTTCATGTGGCCTGTTATAACATGAGATTCCTGTCTCCCTGCACCGACAGCAAAATTACCCGCTGCTTGTATGTGTGTTTTTGATTCGTTTAATATTGATACATTTAATTGATTTATAATTTTCTTAATGGCTTCGGGGTCATTTTTTATTATGAATGGCAATTAATTACCCCCATCTGCCATCTCAATAAAAGCAGAATCTGTTCCCATTAATGTTGCTAATTGGTCTTTTGTTTTAACTGGCTTGTTTGGATTTGTGAGTATCTCTTTATCTGGAACAAATGACGAAGGGTCTTTAGCCGCCATTATTTTTTTATCATATTCGCTGACTGGTGGATTAGGACTAGGATTAGGATTTGTTTGTGGGTTTTTATTATCTGTCTTTACCAATTCTTCCGCTTCGAGTAATTCTTTAGATTCTAAATCTCGTATCTCTTTTGGTAACAATCCTTTTGGGTGTGTAGAATCCCAGTCTGACGGCATCATGTGATATTTTTCCAAAAATGTAATGAATTTCCAAGTATATTTTTCATGCCCGTTAAGTTCATTGAATTTAATAAACTCGCCTTTGAATAGTCTTTTGAGAACATCGCTATAAGTGACGAAACCCTTTTTGCATCATTCCCAAGATAAGAGCAATATTTTTTATTTCTCCCCTATCACAGTTTTTTAAATCTTGTTCTGTTATGTTAGTAGCAAATGTTAAGAAATTGTATAATGCTGCTCTAACTTCTTTTGGTTTCAAAGCATTAACACTATTTAATTTTTGTTCAAGTTCTGAAAATGTATCCTCAATTTCTTCGGTTACTTTTGTGATATTATAAAAGAAACCATTTATTTTAATTTGCTTCCCGTTTGGAGATATGATTCTTTTATAATTTGCCTTTGCGAACTCAGTCATCATTGTTGCCTGAGAATCTTCGACTTGAGTAAGTTTTACTTCTTTTGTTTCTTCTTTTTCTTCTGTCTCTTGCTCTTGAGCATCATTTTCGTCTAGAGTGACACCAGCGGCTTTTACATTTTCGATTATCTCTGCTTTTTCCATTAAGAGCAGTCTAGTATTCTTCCTTTAAAGGATTGCTAGTATTTCCATAAAGATATAACTTCATGGAGTGCTTCCATGCAAAGTATAGTGTCTCTATGAAGTCGCAGTAGTCATAAAAAAGTTTTAGACGAAGGCTGTCGATTGACATTCGAACCCTACTTTAAGCCTCCATTCATCGTTTGCTCCTGCTACTTGGTTCTTTGCTAGAGTGTTTAGTTTGATTTGGTTCAAGTTCAGTGTTGATACAGTATCCTTTACTTTCTGCGTTCCGTTTAAGATATCCATTGTTGCACTATCGAATTTTCCTTCTATGACTAGGTCTTTGCCTACTACAAGTTCAAATGTTCCTGATATATCTTGGTGGAAGCAATGATTCGTGTCTATTAGTCTTGAACCCGGATAAGCCTTGTTCAAGAGCGAGTTAGACCAGTTTATCTCGAAGTTATCCATTACATAAGGAACAGAGTTATATGAGAACGATAATTGTCCTGAGTCGAGATGAGTCAAGGGAACAGCAGTATAACCTGAGAAGTTGCTCACGAATGTAGGACTAGTATAGCCGAGAGACGCCATAGGTCCTCTAATCTGTCTTACTGAGAAATCTATGCCGAGGTTTATCTTACCGTCTGCGGTTATTCCAAGAGTAACATTTTCTGCTCTTGAACCCTGATATCCCATGAAATGTTCCGCTAAAGTATATGCTCCTGTGGACTGTTGGAACGACCTCACCATTGAAATGGACGAGGCTAGATTATCAGATGGAGAAGAATAGTTCGGTTGTTTAGTGCAGAGATTCATAAAATTTATATCAAATATTGCATATTTCGCAGAGAGAGTATATCTGTCTCCTAAAAAGGCATGTTTGTAATAAGTGTATAAATTATCACCCATTACCTTCTCTGAGAGTATTTCATAATTCTCGTCTACATCTGTTGCTAACGGTTGTGCTGTAAACGTTGTAGAACCAGCGACCTGTCCGAATCCAGATAACGCTTCAACAGCGTATTGAAATGGTTTGACGTGATTGTGCCATCCGGTCGGAATAAATGTAAGTTGGCTTGTGGACATTCTATTACAAATAAAAAATTATTTGAAGAAATATATAAGCAAGAAAATTTATTTTTCGATTGGGCTTAATGGCTTACCCGAAGCATGGCTTGACGGGCATCCTTTCTTCATTAGACGAGGGGGTCTTCGACCTCCTCTCTAAACTGACCAGCATAATATCTTGAACCATGATGCGTGGTTTCCCATGCTTCCGTAATAGGAAACAGGAATTGTTCAGAATAATAAATATCGATTGTTACTAATCTTTTGTAAACATTCTGGAAAGGATTTCGCTCAGTTTCGGGCGGTTCAATAGAATTAACTTGAATACTATCAATTGTTCTAATTCCAGCGATTGAATAAGTCATATATCTCATAAAGATTCTTCGCATTTCTGATACCAAAAAATCGAGCGAATCTAATCTTAGACCCAGAGAACTTAACTCAGATGAATATAATTCGAATCCTAATGTATCCACATAATCATTTTGTGTCAGGTGTGCTTTTTTACCACTTGACCGAACAAGATAGACATGAACGTGATGCCCTCCGAATCCCTGATTATATTCCAAATTTTTTGTAGTATAGACTTCGTCTTTATCTAAATGAGAATTTAATTTGAGAATAAAATATCTATAAAATATATCTTCCCAAGGTTCTGAAGATGGACCGTTCGCACCTATTACATAGATACCATCTGAATAAGCAGATTGAGAGAAAATAGAACCTATTCTTCTTCCTGGCATTAGACTTTATAGACACACCAATCGATTGTTCTTGCTACACCAGCAGTCTGATTTCCAGTAACACGAACGCCTAGTCCTGCAATCATTGGGAAGGAATAGATTTTTGAACCGTCAGAGTGACCGCCTCCTGCCTGACCCGTAATTGTTACAGCAGGTCCGACTTGATAGAATAGACCGTCTTCTTGTTTTCTTACGTACTGTCTGAGCACTAATGTATCACCGCTTACAAGGGCTTCTAATGATATATCGCATTGGTAATGATTTAGTGTTGAAAAAGCAAACATCTCCGTTTCTACGCCTATAACCATTGGTTTGTCACCTGGCACTGGCTGAATATTTGGGAAGGGCAATTTTAATTCCTAAATGCAGGTAAGTAATCTGAATTAAAAGTTTTACTAGTTAAATCGGGTTCTGCGTCTTCGTTTAAGGTATCGGAATTATAATCAGATAATATAGTTTCACCGGATACAGCGACTTGACCCTGAATATTGCTCTTCATAAAGGATTGTAGTAATATCATACCCATGTCCCAATTTTTCTTATATGTGTCTTCTTCGTCAGGATAGATGTTCCTCAATAAAGCAATCGAAAAGAATTTGGCTATTTCCTTAATAGTGCTGGAAGGGTTTTCTGTTGCTCCTGAGTAGGGAAGCCATTTAAGATTAGTTTGGTCATTAATGAAGCCCTCAGCGGCTTTAATTGCGTCGTTTATTTCCGAGTCTTTAACTCTAAATTCATTCTTGAATCCTGCTTTGTCTCTGATAAAAGATGTGGTAACATAACCTGCATAATTTTCTTCTTGACCGCTCATGAGCAATATAAAAAAAAGTGAGGATAAAAAGATTTTTGGTTTGATTTATGCTTGTGGTTCTTTTAGTGTTTTCTTTTCGGTTGCGTTGTTTGCTACCATGTCGCCACCACTGCTTCTAAATCTGTCGATTCCGAATGCCATGAAGAACGCTGCAAATACTGTAACTGCGAACAGTGCATCAGACATATCGGTAAATGCGTCTATTGCTATATTGGCTATTGCAAAACCTAGTCCGGACATTGCTCCTATGATTAGAGCATTACCATGTTTCCTACCATTGAATACTTCCCCACTTGCATTGAAAGCCATCCATGATGAAAGAAACCCTCCGCCTATGGTCGCTACGAAATATACAATCGTGCCGACGAGTTGTTCTACCATTAAATCGATTTAGACAACTAGTTAGATATAAGTAAATTAATTATTGATTAGAAAGTCTAATTAATATCGTCAGTAATATTCAAAGACTTTACAACTTTTTCTAAATATAGAGTATTTTGGTCAATTTTGTGAGTGATATTGTTTAGGATAGCAAGTTTAGCGGCTTGAAAGTCCTGTTCTCTTGCTTCTGTTTGTTGTTGGAATTGTTTAGTCCTTAATGCGGAATTTTTCTCTATTGTTGAAATAATATAATCTTGATTCTCTCTTGATTTTTTATCGTTTTGCTCGTCGGCAAAGGAATTGATTGCGTAAATAATTATTATTACAAATATTGATATTATGAAGATAGGATACCAGTTTCGTATTTGTATAGCCAAATATTTTATTCTATGTCTGCTTTAGCATGGTCTTTAATATACCTGCGTATATTTGCGTCTCTTTCGATACCTTGAAGGTTAGCAATTGCTTTGTCCAAGTATTCGATTGCTGTATCAGTAGATGCTTGATAATTTTTCATACCATTACTAACTTCCGATAACTGCTTACAGATATCAGAAACAAAGGGTTCTAGTTTCGCATCGATGTTTTCATCGATTCGAGTATCCAATTTCTGACTCAACCACTTAAACCCCGGAATGATTGCCGCAACGAGTGCGAGGATTTGTAATGCGATACCGATTCCAGAACTAAGAAATACTGATACATCTGTAACAATGTTATACATACATCGTATAAGAGACTATGTGTTTGCTTATAAGAAATAAGAAAATTAATTCTCTATCTCACTTCTTTCTTTTTGTGTTTGTTTTTACCTCGACCTTATCGTCGATATCTGCTATCTCTTTGATTTCTTCTGCTGCTTCCGGTTCTCCGATTTTCTCAGCAATATCGGCTTGTTTCTCTGCTTCTTTCTTTTGTTCCTCTGTTTTCTTTCCAGAGAGAGTATTTGAAGCCAATTCCATAATTTCGGCAAGTGTTCTCTTTGTCTTACCCATCTCTAATAGTTGGATAAATTTGGCAGACTTGAAACCATCGACGTCATTTACTGGATATCCAAGAGACATATCAGGAGATTCCTTTACTGTGAGCACTGTCGAATCATCTGCATATTGGAAAACCTTGTCTATGTTTTCTTGAGTAAATTCAAGTTCGTATTTGCGAACGTGGTCCCTAACGTTCTCTACTACATATTGGTCGGTCTCTTTGTCTATTTTTTTATTAAAAATAGGTTCATCATAAACACCGAACCATAATTGTAATTCCTCTTCTTGACCTGAAGAATTTGTTCCGATTACATCTGCATAATAATAAATGACTTCTGTTAGTTTCCCTTTTATGATAGCACGAGTTCTGACAATATTCCTCGCTCTCATATTAAATTTATTTTTTCGGCATCTATTATACCAATTCAAATATGTGTCGTCAAATGCTCCCTTTTCTCGTGGATAATTGTTCCCTCTTTTTTCATCTGTATATGCTTCAATAACTTTTTTGTGTGGGTATAATCTGTTATCTTCCAAATCTACCTTAATTTCATACATATTTAAAATGAAATTAATTTACGTAATAAAAAAGTCTTTCTATTTTTTTAAAAAAAAGAAGGGTTATAAGTTCACAGTTATCTTGTTTGGCTTCTTTAATGACTTTAGTTCGCCAGTAAATCCAGTCCCATTGACGTTACCAAATATGGATTCACCTATTGTAGGACAGGGGCTTATCTTCTTAAAGTTAAGCGGTGCTGTGATAGATGTTTCGTTTTCATCTACGGTTTGGGTCTTTGTTACTGTCTTTCCGCCCAAAGTTGCACTTGTAATTACTGTTTGGTTTTCTTCTACGCCATTAATCTTGACTTGAACCTTTACATTATTGCATTGTTTCTGTGGTTTCTTCTTATCGCTCTGAGCAAGAACGTCACTCGATGCTACTGTCATGGTGAGCAATGCTAGTGCTAAGATTACGACTATTGATACTGTCAGTATTTTAGACATTGATATAAAAAAAGAAAAAAAGAATAAAAAGGTTTGTGGATTTTTTAAGGAACTGTGTTTATGCCTGTGATTCTTCGGATTTTGCCTAAGTCGATAATCTTTGGCAAGTTCCATGAGAATCTCACGAAGCCACTTCTGAATCTTCGGTCTTCTCTGAAAGTTACTGTTCCTTCAGGTCCTTGGTTCCATTCTACAAAGTCGTCGTCCCACATTACCGCTAAGTTGTTTGCAAATCCGTTGTCTACGTAATTAGTGAAGGCATTTACGAATATGTCTCCGCTGATTATTCGACCGCCTGATTGCTCTACTCTGCTAGTATCCATTTGGGTCTTTGTATTCGGGTTTCCTCGCATTACTGCTCGACCGATTTCATTCATCATTAGTTTCTGTGCTAGACCATGATTGTCGTTTATGGCTTTTTGTGTTCTTGCTAGGTCAAGATAAGGATTGTTTGTTGAAACTCCCCAATCTGTTCCTGTTACTGCGGTTATACCAGTATCTGTTATCAGGGTAACTACTTGGTCGGCTTTGTCTCTGATGAATGCTGCTCCGATTGCTTCTAAGTTTGCTCTAAAGTAGTCTACGGTGTGTGGTCTCCAATTTGTGTGGTCATAGATTGCGAATGTTGCTCCGTCGCACTTCAATTCAAGGTCAGTCTTCTTTAGACCTACGGATTGCATAATCATGTCTTGTGTGAAGTCGATGTTCCTGTTTATGGTGACTCTTGAGGTTAGTTCTGGATAGGTTCTCTTTGTTCCTGCGACATTAACAACTTTCAAGGCATTTTGGGCTACTCTTACACGTTCCTGCATTCCGTATATGATTGCCTCTACAACGGAGTTTTCCATTCCTGAATAATCCGATGGTTTGATACCTTGAACGTCCTCAGCCACACCTACATTTTTCTTTGAAGATACCCAGATTTTCGCTTTCTCGTCCCATCCGTCTTTACTGTTCCAGATAGCATAATTCATCTTGTCTTGGTATTCAGCATCGGAAAGTTGTCCTGCGTCTCTCGCCTTGATGAATTTGTTCATCTCGTCTATTCTGATTACCATTCTTTGTCGGTCTGCAAATGGGAATTGTGTGATATCGCCTGAGTGTTGCATATAGACTTCTCTAGTTTGTGGGTTTGTTACTGCCATTGTTGCCTTGCTGTTCCTAAATTCCTCTATTAGTTGCTCGTTCAGTTGTAGTTTAGTTAAGTTAGTCATTTTGTTAGACATACCTCCACGGGGCAAGATGTAATACACATGGGTTTGGTCCTGTTATTGGCGTTTCAACCACTTTACCATCGACTGAATCGATAGTTCCGATGATTGTTCCTACGACCTTGTTTGCTGCTTCTGCGGCTCGGTCTTTTATCTTACCGGCTGTTGCTGATATAACGGCGTCGGTTCCTGGTGTTGCTGTTCCTCCTGAGACCACATCTGCTATTACAACAGATTCGGGTGATACAATCAAAGCCTTCGGGTCTGTTGAAATTCTCGCTTCTGGTGCGAATGAGAATATGTTAATGTGTGTGCCTCCTGCGGCAGTAGCAGTTTCCCAATTCTTAGAAGCATCCATTGAAACAATATCGCCTTTACCGATTGCGGCTGCTGTTTTGTCTCGTTGGTATTGCCATAAGGTTTTCAATACTTGACCGACTTGTGTTCCTCCTAATCCTGCGACCATTATAATCTCAACTCCAAGATTTCGTCCATTATAGCCACACCTTCAAGCAATTTTGCATTTGGTTTCTTTGTTGGTAATGAAGTTGTAGTCACATCTTCGGCAATTCCCACGTCTTTTGTGGTCTTTGTCTCAGATTGCTCCTTCAACTTGGCTTCTGCCTCTTTTAGTTCGTCTTCGGTCATAAATTGACCATCATAAACGACGTCTAGGTCTTCGGGCTTGAATCCTTTGTTTACAAACTCATCAACCTTTTTGCTTCGTAGGTCGGCATCATTAAAGAACAATTTTGTTCTTCGTAGTTTATCTTCAATGGTTTTCTTTAATTCTGATTTTTGCTTCTCCTTTTCGTAAGAATCGGTTTTAGTTTTATATGTATCCCGTTCCTTTACGACGGAATCTTTTTCATCTTGTATCTTTTTAAGGGACTCTGCTAGTTGCTTGTTTTTTTCCACTTCAAGTTCTCTCTGTCTTTTTTCTTCTGCTAGTTCATTTTGGAACTTGTTCAGAAGCGTATCGACATGATTAGAACCTGTGGGTTGTTCTCCTGTCATATTATTATCTGAATCATTTTTTCCATTTGTATTATTTAAGGTCGTAAAATTATTTTTGATTAAATTGTCTAAATTATAGCCGTCTTCTGCAATTGCAATTAATTCTTTCCTGCAAAGATATTTGTCACCAGTGCACCCGACAGGTTTTATCCTAGCCATGTCTATCGGTCGGAAGGCTGGTTTCAATACGACAGCAGATTGCATCCCTTCCCAATTTGTAAAGACTTTGACATCTCCATCGAATCTGAATGTCCCATGAATAGCAGGGCTTGTGAAAGGTGGAACAATACCCTTTTCAAGAGCAAGTTTGGCTTCTTCTTTTGTTACGTGAGTAATAGCATCATAACTGCCATAAGTCGGATTGAATACTACGTCTACCATAGAACCGATTGCGTAAGGTTCTTGAATTTTTAGCCAGGTATTTTTATCTAAATCTGCTATGTGGTGGAATCCGGGAGCAACAATGAGGGGTTTACCAATGAATGTCTTCACGTATTCTTGTAAATTTTCTACTCTCCAGCCCTGAGTATTCGAATGCTTATCCGATATCAGAAAATGCCTAAGATAATAATTATCTCCTGTTTTAATTATGGTCGGTTCGTAAGAAGCAATTCCTATGTCTATATCCGCAAATATTTGTGGAGTCTCTAATTGTGGAGCAACAAGTAACATTAAACATAAAACGAAAAAAAGAGGATAAAAGGATTTTTTTATTATCTTTCTTGATAATAGTTTGGATTTTTGTAGCAGTCTAAGACTTCGTAATCAACCAAAGTATTCCCTAAGTCTTCCGATTCAACTATGCAGAATTTTTGTTCCTCTGTTGAATTAGTCCAACTTGTGGTTTCTCTGAATTTATCAAAGTCTATGTTGTTCTCTTTACAATCCATGTGGTCAATGCACTTTGCTAAGGAATGTAGTTTCTTTTCTTCGGCTACCTTCCAGAACTTACTCTCTGTTGGATTGTTATCGTCGTGTGCTTCTGGTTTCCATTTTGGTTTACCTTTCCAGTCCGTCTCAGAATAGGCATAATTAGTAACAATCATTGCTGTTACTAGCAAACCTATTAGGAGGTGTTTTACAACCATCCTTTTCTCAGTCTTGGTTATTTTATAAATAGATTTGGAATTTAAGGGAGATTTAGGTCTTTCAAGGCTTTTTTAGAATTATCTTCGTCAATCTTGACAACATTAAAGAAACTCGATACATCTGCTTGTATTTCTAACCACTCTCGAAATATTATCTTCATTGCTTCCTTTCTGTCGAACTCGTCGTCCAAATCTAGATGTTTCTTTTCGTCAGGAGGTCTTATCTCTATTTTGATATGACGTGTTGCGAATCTGCTAGGCTTGCTCATGAGCAGAAGCATCCTCCCTAAGTTTTTCGATTGTTGGTAACTTCATAATTTTATCTTGGTGTTTTCCTAGTTCTACTAATGATATTGCTACGTCGTCAAGTCTTAATTGGTTCGCTGTTGTATCAGCAATATGTAAGACGTCGGGGTCTTGTTCCTGTGTCATGCGTTGAATATATCTATACATTATTTCGTGAAAGATAAATTTAGTATTTTTAATTTCTTCGATTGATATTTCTTTTTGATTCATTAAAAAATCTCTGACTGTTGAAGAATGTTCAATGTCCTGAAAGAAGGAATGCCATAACAAGTATAGTTCTTTGTTGATTTTAAATGATTTTGTCAAGTCGTCAAGTTTATTTAAGAAGTCGTTCAGATAGTCTTCTGTTTCCATAGAGGATAGAGTTATATCCTCATATATAAAAATTAAGTCTTGACGTTAATCCTCCAGGTGTGAGCACAGTCATTGCAGAGATATCTCTGAAACTCTCCTTTTACCAACTTTCGGA
>Ga0310893_10000003_pt1 | contig 48933 bp, 70 predicted proteins | sample C0D2metaG_FD_203910 | JGI IMG/M metagenome (GOLD analysis project Ga0310893, IMG submission 203910) | Lab incubated soil microbial communities from West Virginia University Organic Research Farm, Morgantown, WV, United States - C0D2 | ecosystem: Environmental > Terrestrial > Soil > Agricultural... | reverse complement strand
GCCTTCGCCGCCATGCGCAGCTCGTCATCCAGCTCGAAGTCAGCAGGGATCTCCTTGATGACCTTCGACGGCACGGTGTAGGCGCTCTGCGCACGTTCTTCCACAACGGGGGGTAGGGGGGATCCTCCTTCTGAGGAGGATTGGATTTGGATTTGGGTTCCTGATTTGGGTACGTCCATCTTCAGGGGGTCCGGCGTTACAGCGACCACACTCTCGGGCTCGTTGAGCTCAACCGTGTTGGCAGGTGTGGCCTTGTTCGCCGCGCGTCGGGCTGCCATGTAACGCCGGTTGCGTGCCTTCTCACCCTCCCGCTTGGCCCGCGCCCGGTTGTCCTCGAACCCGAAGATGCGCCACCCTCGGGGCACGCGCTCGATGGTGCGCCCGTCGGTGGGGTCGTCGAAGTTGGCGTCAGGGTCCTTCGACTCCAGGAAGGCGATGGCCTCCCTCGCCTCCGACTCGCTCACATGGGCACCGATAGCGACCCCGCTCACGGTAGCCGGCACGAAGCCCTCGGGGTCGGCGGAGAGCTGGAACCACAACCAGACGGCGCGGGTGGTGGCGGGTTGCGCCCAGACACGGGAGGTCAGGACTTCGCTGAAGATGAATGTAAACTGATGTCGCATAGGCGGGGCCCTCCTTGGCCCCTGATGTCGACGCCGTCATGGCGCCCAGTTGCCCTAGCGATTTGAACGACCCAGAGTCTGGGTCGAAAGGCACTTTGAAGGACACATAACGGCTACTACCGAGCATGTGGTTACGCGCACTTGGGCCCGGTAAATTGGCTGCCAATGCATTCCTAAAGCGCAGGTCATTCGTTCAAATCGAATCGGGGATACAATGATTACGCGGACTTAGAAGAGACGAGGGTGAGGTGAGGAGAGGCTTTCGACCCAGAGTCTGGGTCAATGCCCCGAATTGGGGCGGAATTCCCAGGGCTTACGATAGACACCGAAGGGCTGAGCGCGGCCATCTGCGCCATCATCTGCGCCATCATCTGGGTCGCCATCTGGGTGGCCAGTTGGGTCGCCAGAGCCGTCACGTCCACCGCCGGAGCCGGAGCGGGGGGCAGGGGAGCTGGCGCCTCGGGGGAAGGTTTCTTCCCCCCCACCATGGCCGCCTCGGGCAACGTGATGCGGCGCGCCGCGTCGTATCGGTTGCTGGTCGAGAGCTGCGTGTGGCCGCTCGCCGCCAGCACGTCCGCCGTGCTCATGCCGCTGCTCTTGCAGGCCGTCACGTACCGGCGCCGGACCGAGTGGAAGTCCGCCCGGCGCGACTCCTTGGTGTCCGTCTGCAGTCGGCAGAACTTCTTGTCGGGCTTTGCCGGATCGAACCCCGGCATCGGGCGGTAGATCTTCGCCTTCCACAGCGCCGCCCGGAACGCCTTGCAGTAGCTCGTGCCTTGGCCCTTGTGGTCACCAACCGAGCTCGCCTGCCGCTCGTAGCTGGTGCCGTCCTTGAGCTTGACCGTGCCACCTACCCCCGCCCGGCGCACCGGGAACATGGGGCCTTCTGCCGGGCACCCATGCGCCTGCCACCAGGCCCGCATGGGCCCGTAGACGTGGTCGGCAATCGCGTGCTCCACCAACTCGTAGCTCTTGACCCGCCGGGTCACCACCAGTTCCCCCTCATCGTCCGTCTTGGGGCGCCGCACCTTCCACGTCCGGGCCTCCCAATCCACGTGCTCGTAGCGCGACGCCAGAATGTCGCTCGTCCGGTGCCCGGCGACCTCCCGGCACACCAGGCTCGCCATGCCGAGCTCGCTCTCGAACCCGAGCGATTCCCACAACTGCCGGAACTCCTCGTCCACCAGCACTTGTCGGAGGCGCCCATCCTCCACCGCCAGCTCCGGCAAACTCGCCCCCTTGGCGAAGTTGAGCAGGATCGCGCCCTCGCGCTGCAGCGCCGTCAGGATCCGGGAGATGTCCGAACGTGTCTTCAGGATGGTGCCCTTGAGCAGCCCGAGCTTCGGCATGCTGTCGAGCACGCTCGTCACGTGGTTGGGCTCGATGGCGGGGATCGCGATGTGGCCCATGATCGGGCACGCAAACGAGCGCAGCCGGTAGCGCCGATCCTTCTTCTTCTTCACCGCCGTCGGCGTCTCCTCGCTCATGTCGTCCACGATGCGCTCCGCTGCTTGAGCGAACGTCTCTTCGTTGGCCTCCTTCGGAGGCACCCCCGTCTCCAGCCACCGGTCATACCGCGCCTGCGCCAGGCCCCGATTGTCGGAGCCGAGCGATAACCAGCGCCCGCGCGCGCAGCCCTCGGGGTACCCGCGCACCCGGCCCACCCACGTCTTCATGTGCTTGCGCCACTGCAGCGCCTCTCCTGTTTTCGGCTTACTCATTGGTTCGCTTCTCTTTCTGTTTACTGTTTCTGCAACCACGCCAGCACCTGCGCTGGCGCAAAGCGAACCCCCTCACCCACCTTCACCACCGGCAGCCCGCGCTTGCGCAAGTTGTCGACGTGCGCCGCCGAGCACGACAGCTGCCGGGCCATCTCCTGCTTGTCGACCAGCAGCGGCGCGCCGCTGCCCTTGGCGAGCGCGACTTGAACGGCCTTGCTCACCAGCTCCGCCAATTGGCCCCGACTCAACGTGAACGCGGGCCCGTCGTTGGCTGCGCCGCGCTCTTCCTCACGCCCACCACCCTCACCCTCGCCCATCTGGTCCCTCCAGTTTCGAGCTCGTGTCGCCCCCATGACGAACCCCGGCCCCGATGGCCGCCCCATAGCTACGGCGTGGCAGCTTGTCACGGGATAATGCAACGAATGCGGCGGTTTGGTGTTGCGGTGTGCGACAGTCGCGCTGGATGCGTGGAACATGGTCCCAGTCTAGCTGGACCCACCCCCGAGGTCGAGCCCGACCCAACCAGCTTGTGCATGGCCAAGCTTTCGGGCTAGCCTAGGGCAATGCCCATCAAGAACGTGGAATTGACCACGGCCGAAAAACTCGCCCTCGGCGAATGGAGGCGATATCAAGACGACCACGGGAACCCCCCAACGCATCGCTATCTGGCGGACAAGCTCGGGGTCTACCCCAACGCCGTCCAGCACATAATCAAGAAGCTACGGGAAAAGGGCTACCTCCGGGAAGAGAAGATCACCAAGACGCGGCTCACGCTGAGCGCGAAAGCGAGGAAGACACCATGAACGATAAAGAGGGGGCAGAGGGGGAGACCGGGGCGGAGACGGCGGACGAGAGGGCGCGGCGCGCCAAGGACAACAACGAGCTCGCGATCGCCGGGGTAGAGCTGCTGCTGCAGCACTTCGACGGCGTGGCCCTGGTCGTGATCGACGCTCAGCCCACCAACGACCCCACCGTAATCGACGCGCACACCGTCTCCCGCATGAAAGGCAACGTCGGCATGAGCTGCGTCGCCCGCGAGCTCCGAAAGATGGCCGACCACATCGACGCCGAGCTCGGCAAGGGCAAGCCGTGAGCGACGCCGACAAGCCCGACCTCGGCGCTCTGCTCCACGCCGAATGTCTCGCACACGCTCGCACCCAGCAGCACCTCGAAGACTTCATGGGGGGCGCGGCCGCCGCCGCCGTGCACGTCACGAAGCTAGAGAAGGAGCTCACGGAATTGCGCGGTAAGTACGCCGCGCTCCTGCACGACTACGCGCTCCATTCACTCGCCGCCTACCAAACGGCGCAGAAGTACGGCCGGGACCGGGCGGACTTGGACACCCTGAACCAGGTGTTTCTCGCGCGCCTGCCCGCCGCGGTGCGAGAAGTGGTGCAGGGGAACCTGGACGCCCCCATCGGGGCCTGCGCCGAATGCGGCAAGCGCGCCCCGCTCACCAAAGGGCGCCGCGTCTGTGTGTGGGGCTGCGAGTAATTACCCGCTCAGCTTGCCCGCCAATCGGCGCAGCGCCGCGTCGACCGCCAGACGCGCCAGCTCCTGCCCGAGGCGCAGGATTTGCGTCAATGCCTCATCCACCATCCGCGCGAACACGGCTTTGAGGCGTTGTCGCGCGGTTCCTGTAACCGCTTGAGTTTCCATGATCCCATTCTGGCCCATTCCCACGTTTGCCGCCGTCACCCGGCGGGGTGTTGCATTACGCAACGAGGAGGAACGAGTGACTAAAAGCAAGACGAAGCCCATCAGCGCCCGTGCGCTCTACGCCATCAAGCTTCGGGGCGTCGCCGAATACCAGGCAGGGGGCGAAACCTGGTGGTTCTATCGTCGCGACTTGGGCGACGGCCGCACGCTCTGGCTGCAGAGCATGCTCGCCGGCAATCTGCGCATCTCGACGGGACCCACCGGGGGGATGTCCTTCGACCAGAATTGGTGCTTTCACGACCACGACGCCGCTTGGCGCGCCGCCGTCGGCTGGAACGGGCACGGCGATCCGGAGGGTTGGTACAAGCACATCAACACCGGCAGGCGCCGCCCCAACGGCGACCCCGCCAAGGAATACGTGGCGTGGTGAACACGCCCCCCATCACCCCCACCCTTCAGTCGTTTGAGGAGAACGACCTTTCCAGTGTCGACCCGAGCGACGGCGCGGGGGGCGCAGCTCGGCATCCTAGGGCAGGCACCGAGCTCAATCAATATGACGAGCGACAGCTATTGCTCTTCGCTAATCAACGCGAGCTCATCCAGCTCTACAACGAAGGGCTAGAGCAACGGAACGCCGCCCTCAAAGTGCAGCTCATCGACACCCAGCAACTGGTGCGCGACGAATGCGCGCGAACGCGCGAAACGCTCGCGCTCGCCGAACACATCGTGAAGGTCGCCGAAGACGCCGCCGCGCGCGCCGCGCACTACCGCCAGCACTTGATCGACGTGCGCGCCCTGGTGCTCGGGTGGGAAATGGACACACCCGGTATGATGATGCAGCGCCTATCCAAGCTCTCCGAGTACCTCACCCCGCTCAAATCCTGATTGACACCTACATCCACGACATGTCGAGATGGCCCCACTGTGGGGCGGAGGGGCCGCCCGGGGAGACAAGGGGCAATCGTGGCTAGAGGGACGCGAGACAGTATCAGGGCCGCCATCGGGCAATTCTTGACGAACGAAGAGCTCGACCAGGCGAGCAGCGTTTGCGACACCATCGAAGCGCTGGTGGTGAGCGGCGAGCTCGACGAAGAGGAGGCCAACCGACGCATCGACGCCATGGCCCAAGAGATGGGCGACGCTTGCCTCAAACGGCTGGAGAAGGAAAGGGAGAGCGCAGTGAAGACGACCGATATGCACCTCGACGCATTCATCAAAATAGACGTGACCAGCATGCTCGACCAGAACGGCGACTTGACGGAGGAAGGCCGCGCCCGGCTACGCGTCGAGCTCATCGAAAAGCTCATCGAGAGCTGCCCAGAAGCGGAGCGACAAAAGCTCGAAGCCGCCGCTGACGACCTGATTGCGCGCAACTCGGGGCCGAAGCCAAAGCTCCTTCGCAAGCTCGCCACCATCGCCACCGAATTGCGCGAGCTCGACCTCGAAACCATGAACCTCGGCCGCGCTTACCACGAGGCCGAAGGCCCCGGAGCAGGCCCGCACACGTTTCTGTGTGGCGTCGCCAGCGGCAAAATCGAAGCCGCCTACGACCTGCTGAACCACGCGCGCAACAACCTGGCGCGCGTGTTTTCCTGCGAAGAAGATCACGACGCCGCCAATTACGGCGACCATGGGCCCAACTGAAAACCCCAAACAGAAGAGCGACGACTCAATGAGAGTACCCTATGAAGCCACTGACCACGCTTGGAGACGCGCTCAGCGCCAAGGGCGCCGACTGGCGCGCGCAATTGCGAGCCGAAGGCGTCGAGCGGCGCCCGCCGCCGTCCCGACCCGACCGGGGCTATGTCGAGCAACCCGAAGAGCGCATCAACACGACCGTCTTGCCGCCGCGCACCCCGCCCCACCAGCGACGCCGGGTGGAGACCCCCACCTTGCACGCGCCCGTCGCCTTGATTCGCTTGGAGCGCCCCGGCAACTCCGCTCCACCCCCCGAGCCCCCGAGCCCCCCCGAACCCATCTACTACGTCCCGCCCCCCGCCGAGCTACTTCCGCCCGAGCCCGCTACGCAAGCGCCGCCGCCGGACACGGAACAGCCCACGCCGCAATTGGGGGAAGCTGACATGGCACCCAGGAAGAAGCGCAAGACACGCACCTGGACGGATCCCGACACCCAGCGCGAGAGCGTCTCGCGCATCATCCACCAAGGCGTGTCACACAAGACAATTGCGCGCGAAATAGGCGTCTCCGTGAGCGCCGTCGGCAAATGGGTGAAGACCTACGGCGCGCGGGTGAAGCGCAGTGGGCCCGTCTCCTCCGAGCGAGCCTTCGAGGCCCCCGCGGCCCAACGGACCCTTCCCTCGGTCGCCCCCCGAGCGAGCGGCGCCGACCCCAAGGCCCCCGAGCTCGTCGTGCGCTTCGAAGGGCTCGAAGCCTACATCCGTGCCGTCGTGGCCCAAGAACTCAAACGGCGCTTGAGCGACTGAGAAGACCACCCGGGCGCGTAGCTCAAGGGACGAGCAGGTAATAAGCCACCGATGGATCCGGGTTCGAGTCCCGGCGCGTCCACCCCGTAGACAGAAGGAACACACATGGACAAGGATCAGTTCGCTCAAGCCGTAGCCGCGACCCTCAGCCTGCTGATTGCCGCCACGGGCGACTGCGCAGCCGAGCGCAAACCCCACGACCCGACCGAGGTCGCGCACCTCAATTGGATGCTCTGGCAGGCCCGGGACTTCCACGATGTGAGCAAGGTTGAGAAGGCCAACCGTTGGCTCGGGTACGTGCAAGGGGTCATGGCGGCGCGGAACTTCGCCACACTCGAACAGCTGAAGCGGGCCAACATGCCCACGGGCGAGACGTTCAGCGCGGAGCGCGTGTAATGGTCCGCATCATGGACAACAAGGGCAACATCGTGCTCGGCATTCCCCGGCGCGAGCTCGAAACCATCATGGCGGGGCACCGCTACTGCCTCCCCGCCAGTCACGGCGTCCCGCATCTCTGCATCGTATTCGGCGAGACGGATGAAGCGCTAGTGGAGACCATCCAGAGCTTTTACCCAGCCAACGCCCCGCGCCCGGTCATGTTCGACAACCGGACCCCCGAGGAACGCGGCAAATGAGCCGACTAATCGAGGCCCCCTGGCAAACCGGAGGCCAGTCGTAGCCTGCCAGGGGGCCCGCCGTCAGTCTCGCACGGGAGGCGGGTCCTCGCTCGCCTCCCCTGTCTCGAGGTCCCGGAGGCGGAACAGCACCCGGGCTCGGGCCTGCTTGGCCTGCTTCGCCAAGATCTGGAGACTGAGCGCGGCGTTATCCACGAATTCGAACGTCGCTTCATCCGGATCGGCGCCGTCGCCAATCGCCGGGCGCCAAGTGTCCGACACCTGACCACCCCAATCGCCTTTAGCTTCCACGATCACTGCCATCATTCCTCCTGTTTCTGCTTACGTGCCGTCTCCCCGAGGGGAGTGAGCTCCCAGCCGGCGGTTATCACGATGGGTACCCGCCGGACGAGGCCCTTGCGCTCTAGCGACTCCAGCTGCGGCCGGGTCCCGTGCCGCCCGATACCCAGCTCTCGCCCGATTGCGGCCATGGTGGGGGCGTTCCCCTCCGGGTCCCGCCCGAGGGTGGCTATGGCGTCCAAAAACGCTTCCTGGCGCTCCGTAGGCTCCGGCGAGCCCCGGTCGAAGGTCGGGGAGAGCAGGCTCCGGCGCTGCACCTCCACTGCGCGGGGGATGAAGTCGCACACGTCGGGCTGAGTGAGCGTCCGGGCGAGCGCGTCCATCAGCCGGTTCAGCTCGTCCACGTTCCGCGTCTCGGCAATCGCCTTCAAGGCCCCCCTCACCGTTTTGATCACTTCAGCTCCCTGCGCCACGTCTCATGGCGCCGCTTGGCGTCCGCCCGCACCTGGGCGCTCTGCCGCTCCGCGAGCTCGTAAGCCCGAACGGACACGGAACGCAAGCAGTCTAGTCCTGCCTCCACCGTCTCCCATCCGAGCAGATTCACCGCGATTGTGAGTAGGACACCTACGACCATGCCCCTCATGGCTCGCCCTCGACAACGACCCAGGCGATATCCCATTCGCCGCGCATGGAGACCAGCGCCACGATCGCGCGCTCCGCTTCAGCGCGCGTGAAAAACTCATTGCCGTCGTACCCCGCGGCGTAGAAATCCCCCGGGTCCGACTCGGGTGCGACTCGGTAGATCATGTGGCCGCCTCACACGCGGCCACCACGGCGGCCACGACCGTCGCGCGCTCGCGCATGGTCTCCGTCGCGTCCGCGTCCGGATCCGCGTTGTCGAGCTCGTTCTGCAACCACTCGGCGAGCGCCTCATGCACCGCCACGGTGTCGCGCTCGCTCAAGGCCATGATTGCGCCAAGCAGGGCGGCCTTCATGGGCAAGGCGTCATAGCAGCGCCGCACGGCGTAGGCGGCAAGCACGGTCAAGTGGCGTTCGGAACACATGAATGCAGACATAGATTCTCCTGTTTAGGGGCACGATTGCCGGCACGGCCCGCCGCGTTTAGCAGGCGGGCCCGACCGGTATCGTGGCGCTTCAGTGATGGACGGTGGGCGGGTCGCTCGCCTGGCGCGTATGCGCGTACGCGGCGATCTGTCCGCGTTTCGCCGCCCTTCTGAGGGCTGCACGGGCGAGGGCCGGCGAGCGATAGCTGACGGTGCGCACGATGCGCGTACCGGTGGCGTCGTAGAAGTGGACTGTGGTCATCGGGGGATTCTCCTGTTTGCGGGGATGGGGTTCAGAACAGCACCCAATAGAGCACTGCGAGCACGATCAGGTAGGGCAGCATTTGGAAGAACGCGGCAATCACCAGGGGGATTAGGATGATCGCGAGCACCAGGGCCACGCACGCGAGCATGAGTAGGAGCAGAGTGATCATAGCTTCCCCCGGTTAGTATCGGGCAGCATCAACGTGCGCGCCAGCGTGCGCGCACGGGCAATCGCAAACTCCCCGTCGCTTTGGGTCTCCACCGTCTCGCCGGACTCCAGTTCCGCGACGATCTCGCGCGCCGTCCCCAGCATAGCCGCGATCGTCTCCAGCGTCTTTTCCGTCACGCGCTTCATTGCCGGCTCCAAGTTAGGCCCTGCTCCGTGAGGATCACGATCGGGCCCTGCTCCAAGGGCGATAGGGCCGTGGCGACGTCCGCTAGCGCCTGGTTCAGGCGCGCTAGAGCCTCCTCATGCATCCCATGTTCCTCCGCGGCAACGGCCGCCGTGTAGCGCGTGTCGAGCGAGCATCCGCCGAGGTAATCGACCGCGGTAAAGGAGGCCCACCGGGCCGTGACCTTGACCGTGCACCAGGCCTCTGTCTCGCCCCGACTGAGGCGCTCCAGGATATCCGCCGTGTCTCGGGAGTCATCGAATGCCCCTACGACGGGCATATTCTCCGGCTCGATTGCGACAATGAAGTCGACTTCGGCCCGCGTGAGCTTGCGTAGCGTGATCATGATCCACTCCCGCTTCGGCCTTTATTGGGCTTGGAAAACCAGCGGTTGTCGAGCTCCTTGATTCGTGCTCTGAGTAGGCGTAGTTCATCCGCGTCACCGGGAGCAGCCTCTAAAGAGAGCTTGGCCGTAACCAGCCCGTCAGCGTCCTCGTCGAGCCGGCGCTGCTCGAATGGATCTCTGGAACGGTTTCTCTTGGCCGAAAGCCGATCCACGAGTGTCTGCGCGTCCGCAATGGCACTGCGTTCCTCCGGGGTGTAACGACTGGTCATTTGGGTCCCACCGGCGTGGTGTGAAGGTTACAAGCGCGGAGCGCGTCCCGCACGGCGGGCGGGTAGCTTTGCAGGCCATTCCATCCCTCACAAAGCTCGTTCAGGGTGCGGCGGGCCTGCTCTGCGAGCTTTGCATCCCTGCGAGCGACGGCGTCCGCGAGCGCCGCGACTTGCGCGAGCGCGAGCGATAGTTGTGCGTTAGTCATTCTGTCTCTCTGTTAGAATGGGCTGAAGTGCCCGGCGGGTGTCGCGACCGTTACCAGTCGCGGCGCCCACCGGAAGCCTCAGATATTCATCGGCATGACCACGGCGCGCGCAGTCAGCCCCTTGTCTCCGATGGTAAAGAGCACCGGGTCGCGCGGGTCCCGAGCACTGGTCATCTTGGCGCCCACGACGCCGCACGCTTTGCAGACCTTGCCAAGGTCAGCGAAGTAGGTGGGGTTGAAGCCGACCGGTTTCGTGGCCTCCATCCCATAGTCCGGGATGACTTGAGCGAACGGTGGGAACTTCTGGCCCGCCAAGCAATCGGCGAAAGCGAGCGCAATGGCTGGCTGCTTGCGCGCTTTCGCGACCTTGAGCAGGGTCTCCACGTGCGCGTGACTCCAGACCTTACCGTGGTGAATCGAGACAGCGCCGGTGAGCGGGAATTGCACGCCCCGGTGCCCATCCGTGGCGCACAGGTACGCGCCATCTATCCCGATTCCAAGGTGTGGGCGAGTATCATCCTTACTCGCGAACGCGAGCAGCGCGGCCGCGACGGGAAGGGAGATCTGGACATACTCTGCAGTGACTTCGATCATGGGAACCTCTGTTAGGGTGGGGTGCGGCGCCGCGACAGGCCAGCGCCTAGGGTCTATGTTAGCCCCCCGGTAGCTAGTGGACAAGGGGAGCAGGCGGTTTGAGCGAGCGAATTACGTTGCAGTGTGAGACACGCTAGCCGCAATTGCCGCATAGGTGGGGAGCAGGCCGAAACCGCTAAGCAGGCCTGCTCCCCATGGCCGCGTTCGGAGCAATCCTGCACGGCCGGCGGCGAGCCTAGAACTTGAAGCCGGCCGCTTCAAGGGCGGCCTGCTCCATCCGGAGCACCCGGCGGTTCGCGGCCTTGAAACGGGCCGTCAAACGGGCAAGCTCCACCGGGTCGGCCGGGCCGTAGCACTCAGCCATTGACAACGCCCGGTTGTAAGCATCCTTCCGGTTGTGCCGGCGGACGTATAACGGGTCGGCCCAGAGCTTCTCGTACACCGCGACGCGCTTGGCGCGCACGTCAGCCTGCTCGCGTGCGATGAAGCCCCGGAGGGCAGCGGGACCGGATCGTGTCATCTCTCTACTCCCTGTCAATTACGGCGTGAGTGCCGCGCTTGCGGGCCCTAGCGCGATTGCTAGGGCCCGCCATGCGCGACGCTTAGGCCTGCTCTTGTTCGAAGGGGAGGCGAGCGGGCTTGCCGAGCAGCAAGCCTAGTTCCGCGGCGGCCGTCGCGTGGTTTGCGTACGACTCGCGCGCCAGCTCGTTCAAGGGCAGGTGCTCCGCGAACACGGTCGCGACCTCGATAGCCCGCCCGATTAGTTGCGTGCCTTTGCCGAACAGGTTGGCGTCCATGCGCGCATCATCCGAGCGGCCGCGTTCATGCGTCGCCCAATAGGTCACGGCGTTCAAGCCGCCCCATAGCGTGCCGGGCGTCGCCCCGGGTGCCTCATGCGCCAGCTCGACAATCCGGTCGACGCCGCGCACGATCATCTCAGGGTCCGCGCCGGCACCGGGCGCAAGCGTCTCGCGAACGAACTTGACTAGAGCCTTATCGTCCAACTTGCGCTTAGCCATACGGCGGAACGAATCGGCCTGGTCACGCGTCAGCTTGCGTTGCTCGGCAAACGCGACGGCCGCCTTATCGAGGATGTCGCGCACGTTGCGGGTGTGACGGGCGCGAAACAAGAGCGACCGGGCCATGGCCGCCATTGTGTTTTGACACACGACGCGGACCGAGCTGTTGCCAGCGCACGCTGGCAGGGTACCGTCGTGCCCCGTAGCGAAGTTGACGCTGGCGAAGATGCTATCCCCGCGCACGACGTCGACCTCGGAATCGGTCAAGCGCGCTTGCACGTACACACGCGCGCCGCCCCCCGTGCTGCCCGCGGAGATGATCTCCGCCTGCCCCGCGTCAACGAGCGGCTGGATCCAGTTGAGCGCCTCACTTGCGCCCACCGGCTCGTAGCCGGACCCAACCACATCGAAGATGCGCCCGGTCGCCGGATGCTTGCAAGCGAACCGGCCTTCAACGGCTCGGATACCGCCAAGCGAGTCAGCGTCCTCGATAAACACGGGCGCGAGCACCGGCGTGAAGTTGATCTTGGCGGCGTCAAGCGCGGCGAGAACGTTGCGCGACTGGTCGGAACCAGGCGCGAAAGTGACTTGTCGAAAGGTCATGATTGCTCCGATGGGGCGCTTAGCGTCGCCCCGGTTGCGGTGTCCGATAGTGGCGCACCCTACCGCCCGTTGCCGCGATTGCAGCGACGGGCGGTGTGGGCGGGCGGTTACCAGGCGGCGTCGGAGCCGATATCGTCGGCCGGGTGTGTGTAAGAGACGCCCGTCTCGCCCGGTTCGGGCAACGGTGCGCCGCTCAGTTCAGCGGCCACGTTTTGAGGGCGGTTGTAGTGAGCGTCCAGCGCCTCACGCATGCCGGCCTTGAAGGTCGCGACTAGCTTCTCTGCCCGGGCAAGGTGCGTCGTGCGCACAGCCACGTGGAACCAGTCGGTGCCGGGCAAGCGCTTGACGACGCGCGCTTGCATCTTGTTTGCGCGAATCAGGCAAGCCAGCGCGGTGGCTGTGCGAAGGTCCTCGCCTTGCACGATAACGGTCACTTTCGGGTCGTTGAGGTCTAAGGCGCGAATCATCGGAGGTCTCTCTTGTTAGGTGGCCACTTGCGGCCAGACTCGCCGCTCCGATTGCGCGGAGCGACTGGTCCGGTCGTTAGCGCGCCCCCCGCTCTACGGCCCGGCGGGCGTAGCTCAGAGCAAGCGCGGCTCGCACGCGGAGGTCGGAGCGGCGAGCGGGGCAGCGGCTCGCCCGGGCAAGCGAGCGGAACCAATTGGCGCGAGAGAAGAGGGCGGCCACGGTGAGGGCGGCCGGTTGACCAGGATAGCTGAGGTATGGCATGATGGTATGACCAGTGTAGGGGGTTAGGGGGGATTAGGGGGGAGCGAACGGGGGCTGAATTGGGCGGCGCCCGTTTGCGCGACACCGACCCCCCACCACTAGCTTAGCGCCCCGGTAGCTACGTGCCAGGCCTCAATTAGGGCGAGGCGCGTTTTGCCCGCCGAAACGGGACACTGCGCGCTTGGCGCCCGTGTTTCCGGGACACTGAACGAGCCGACAGCTGAACGGCTGGCACTGAACAGGCCGCAGCTGCATTTCGGGGCACTGAACGCTGTTTTGGCGCCGTTTGCCGCCGTTCCCCGGGACGCCCACCGGGTACCCCCCCGGCCCGAATCCGGGGAGCGCGATCGCCCCCCGCCGTCCCAGATAGATCACCCCAAAATCAGGGACCCCGTCGGCCGAAATGCGCTATCCCGCAATCGGGGCTGTCGACCATGCCCGAGCCAGATTGCGGCGTGATGCGCGCAAGGAGGAGTGCGACGCGCACATACCCGGGACTGAATTATGCCCGGGCGCTCCCCTCCTGATCTCACGCCGTAGGCAAGGGCCCGCCGGAACAACAGCCCCTCTAAATTTTCAAAATCACCCAGCGCCGCCCGCTAAACGGGGGCTGTCGCCACTCACCCGGGGGAACGACAGCTCCAGCATCCGCACGATGAGCACAGCGAGCAGCTCGTTGCGTGCATCCTGTCGCGCGTGAAACTCCGCCATCCCCTCGTCGAGCTCCTGGGCGTAGAGCTGCATGCCGCGATGGTCGAGCAGTGACAGCAGTCCCGCCCTCGCCTCATCGAGCTTCCGATTGCGGCAATCGCGGTGACTCTTGCCCCAAGCGTTCAGGCCCGCGATGAATACGTCGATGGGAATGGGAGGCTCCAGCGCCCAGACGTACTCGCTGCCGCAGTGTTCGCAGAACAGGCGGTACGCATGCCCGAGGGACTGCACCCTGACGTGATCGGTATGCCAGAGCGGATTGCGCTTCACCACAGGGGCCACCCCTTGGCCTTGCACGTCTCGCGTATCGCCATCAGCAGATCCGGGCGCGGATAGCTCAGATCCGTGAAGTAGACGAGCATTGCAACCTGCAACTCCTCTCGTGACCCACAGTTCGAGAAGAACCGGACCATCCTCTCGTACGCGGCAGCGTCTTGCGGCACGTATACGAGACCGTCGGCTCCCTCTTCGTGTCCCACTAGCCCTCCAAGTTGGTTCCCGCAGGCGCCGCCTGGCGACACCCCCTATAGCGTCCCCATTATGCCCGAAGGCGCCGGGTCCGGAGGTTGGCTGTGCGCGACCTTTCGCCTGCAGGAATCGCCCTCCTACCACACCCAGAGCTAGGTGGACACCGCCGGTGTTTCCGCGATTCCGATTCCTCCTGCTTCGCAGACTCCGCGGGAGTCATCTTCTGTCCCGGCCTGAGGGATTGCAAGGGCTATCTGTGAACGTGTGACCAGTGCCACCTGTTCAGCCTTGCGTTTGGCTCGTTTCTTTGCCTTGTACGCTCGCGTCCACAGCGTTTCCCGCAGCCGCCACTCGTGAAACTGCTCGCCCTTCTGGTAAAGCCCGCCCTGTTTGGCTCGCGTCGCCACGATGAGGCGCAAAGCCCCCTGCTCCGTCACGTAATCGATGGGCGGAACGCAGGGGCCGCGCGTCACCGAGTGCAGAATCCCCCACCTTCGCGCCGTTTGCCGCAGAGTGGCGCTGCTCGCATGCAGGTAAAGCGCCAGTTCCTGGATGAATACCTTGGTGCCCCGCGCCACTGAACGCTCGGGCAGCATCAATCGCTCGTCTTCGTCCGGCCCGCGTGCCATTATGTCTCTCCATGTACGAGGGAGTCATGCTCCGGAGGGAGCTGAAGGACGAAAAGGCCAAAGAAGCCCGTCTGGCCCGCATCGAACAGCTCGAAAACGAGGTTTTGGAGCAGGCGAGCGGGGTCGTCTCGGCGTTTCTGTCGTTTCACGAGGTCCTTCCCAACCAGGTCGAGCCCCCGCGCGACTGGATCGAGCGATTCGGCGTCGATGCGGCGCTCAAACGGCTCGCCGTCGCCAAAGCGGGGTGGTTGCCGCAGAGCCTCGCCCCGTCTGCCGTCACTCTCGCCGGCAAACTCATCACCGGCATCAGTCGCGGGCGCCAACATCGCTTGAATGTGACCCAAAACACCCTCAACGTGAAGATCGGACTGCCGGCACCGACATCTCGCGAGCATCCGGGGCCCGTCGTCTACGAAGTCCGGGATTTGGAGGAGTGATGGGGCCGCTCGAAAAAGAGATCCGCGCGATCGTGACCGGGGGCTTCGTTTTCCCACAACCGCGCACCACCTGGCCAACTGTTTGGCTCATCTGCGGCGCCGCTGAGAGCCTTGGCCTAGGAAACGAGTTTGTGGCCTCTCAGGCATACGACGCCGACGTTTTCAGCGAGGCCATCGAGGCCGCAGAGGCTCTCGGGCTGTGAAACTCGGGATGCGCGTGATGCGCCTCGACGACGGCATGGTCGGCACCGTCGAAGAGGTGATCCTGCCGGGCGCAGAAGCCCCGGAGAAGCGCATCGTCTACCACGATCGGGGCGAACGGCGCATGGCCGCCAAGTCCGAGCACTGGGTGAGCGCCGAGCCCGCGCCGGTGCCGCTCCGAGCCGAGGAGAAGTTCCTGATCGCGCTCTACGCCGACAAGGCCCTCCGCGCCTACGAACGCAACGAGCCGCTCAAGTTCTGGGAAGCCCCGAAGCTCTCGGACGAGCCCTACGACTCCGATCTCGTGCTCGCCGTCTTGTCCTACCTCAGCCGACGCGAGCTCCGCCCTCCCGACAGCGTGGACTAGCCCCGCTTTTCGATAGTCCTAGACTATCAGAGGCATCGTGGCTACGGGGGCCGCGAATTGGACAGGTCCATTTATACACCGTCGGAGTGGAGCACCAAGTTCCACCAAACGACGTGCGATGAGGTCCTCGGGGGCGGATCCGCCGGTCCCGGCAAGAGCCTCACGCTGCTGTGGGACCCGATCGTCACCCAGGCGGTCGTGGAGCACGCGCGCGCCACGGGACAGCTCCTCGACGAGCTCCCGCCCGCTCTCGCTGACCTCTGCCGCAAGCATCCCATCCGCCGGGGCGAATCCGAGGGCCACGCGCTGCATCTGCGCCGATCGATGCCGCAATTGCTCGAAAACATCGACCGCGCCATGCGCATGTTCCCGAAGTTCGACCCGGACGCGGTCTATTCGCGGGAACGGCACTGCTGGACGTTCTCTAGCGGCTACAAGATGACGTTTGGGCACTGTCGCGAGAAGGACAGCCACCAGGACTACCTCAGCAAGCAGTACACGCACCTGGGCCTCGACGAAGCCTACCAGTTCGAGGAATTTCAGCTCGACGAGCTCGACGCCCGTGTTCGCTCCGCCGATCCGGTGCTGATGCTGCTCCTACGCACACGGCTCATGAGCAACCCGGCGCCAGGCTGGCTCAAGGACAGATTCGTGACGCCGGAGCCCAAGGGCAACGTGGTTCTGCGCCAAAAGGTCTTCAACCCGCGCACGGGCACCAATTCCTACCGCACGCGGCTGTTCCTGCCGGCTCTGCTCCGCGACAACCCCGACAAGGATTTCGTCGCGCAGTACGAGCTCCGTTTGCTCAGCAAGCCGTCGCACATGCGGGCCCGCTACCTCTACGGTGATTGGGACAGCGTAGAAGGCGGCTATTTCGAGGACGACTACAACCCGGCCGTTCACGTCATCGACCCGTTCAAGATCCCGCGCGACTGGCCCAAGTTCCGTAGCATGGACTGGGGCTTCAAGGCCCCGGGCGTCATCGGCTGGTTCGCGATGGACCCGGATGAGAACCTCTACCAGTTCTACGAGTTCAACTTCCGCCTGATGAAGGACGAGGAGGTCGCCAAGCGCGTGGTCGACATCGAGAAGCGCTTTGGCTTCTGGAACAAGAGGAAGAACATGAGCCGCATTACCGGTGTTGCAGACACGCAACTCTGGGAAGAGCGCGGCGACTCCGGTCGCAGTAAGGCGGAGGCCTTCGCGCATTACGGCGTCTACTGGCAAGCCGCGGACAAGGCCAGCATCTCACGCAACGCCGAGCGCATCGCGGCGCGGCTGCGCGACCACGACCGCGACAAGCAGCCAGGACTCGTCCTATTCCGCGATTGCAAGAAGAGCCAAGAGATGTTCGCCAGCATCGGGGTCGACGAAAACGACTCCACCGTGCCCGACAAGAAGAGCCCGCTCAAGCACTGGTTCGACATGCACGCCTACGCCAGCGCGCGCGCATCGCGCGGATTCGGGAGCATCTTCATGGAGCAACACGAGTTCGACCTGCCCGACAACGACAACGACGATCAGCGTCCCGCCAAGGCGAGCGGATTCGGGTACGGATCGTGATGCTGCTGCTCGTGTTCGTGGCGGGGTTGGTCGCGGGCTCCGGGCTCACCTTCCTGTTCCTCAACACGGTGATGCCGAGATGAGTGACGAGCTCCGCTGGGTGTTGACCATCATGGGCTTCATCGTCTTGATGAGTGCAACCATCGCGACGTGCGTCATCGCCGACGCGCGCATCGACGCGACCGCGCCCGTGGTCGAGACATGCATCAAACACCCGGTCACCCGCAACCCATTGAGACAAGGGCCTCAGTGACCGCACGCAAGGCCGCCGTCGGGCTCGGTAACGTGCGCACGCTCACCTCGTGCGGTGGGCACCTCTGTCTCATCCGCGCCAAACCCAACCGCCGGAGTGAGGACGAGCACCCCTGCCCATACCACACTCAAGTCAATGAGAACCCCGACCACCGCTGCCACTGCTGCGAAGCGTGTCAGCAGAATTGCGCGGACGACATATGAGTGACGAGCCCAAGGGATACTGGAACGACCCGGAGCGCGCGGCGCGACGCGAAGCGTACCTGAAGGAGATCCGGGAAGGTCGCGGCACGAAGGTGAAGCCACTCACCCGCGGCGAGGTCCTCGACGCCTACCGCAAGGCGGTGGATACCGAGTGGCCGTTTCTGCAGGAAACGCCTGCCTGGATCACCAAAGCAATGAAGGAACGCGATGGCACGTGAAGACAGGCCCGAGAACGAGGACACCGAGGTGAGCCTCTTTGAGCTCGGGCAAGAGACCAAGAGCGAAGAGCCCTTCGGGTATGACGAGGACGCGGTCAATCTCGTGACCGAGTTCAAGGCGCACCCCGAGGGCCGCGCCGCGCTCAAGCGCTTGGGCGAAAAATGCATCACGGACTTCGAGACGGCTTGGGAAGCCCAAGACAAGTACCGCAAGAAGATGGCGGAGATCTGGAAGCTCTTCTCCGGCGTGCTCGACGACAAGGGCCCACCCTTCGACAAGATGGCCAACGCGCACGTGCCCATCCTGATGGAGAACACGGTGCGCATGACCAGCCGCCAAGCGTACGAGCTGTTTGGCAACTGGACGAGCGTGTTCGGCGTGACCCCCATCGGGCCCGATGACGAGCACACGGCGAAGATCCTCAGCCTGCACGGCAACTGGCAGATCCGAAAGCGCATCAAGGACTTCAAGCGCCAGCTCGGGCACCGGGGCCTGCTCTGCTTCGACCTGTTCGGCGACGTTACCTGCCACTCCTATTGGGACCCGCAGCGCCGCTACAACCGGCACGAGGTGCTGACCGCGAACGAGTTCGTGTGCGCCTCGGCTCACATCTCGACCATGCCGGACTACTCGGATGTGTCCTGGGTCGCCAAAATCCTGTTCATGGACGCCCACGAGCTCCGCAAGCAGGCGAGCGCGTGGGAAGACGTCGCAACCACGCTCAAGAGCCTGCCCCCCGCATGGGACGAGGGCAACCTCACCCAGGAGCTGCGCGAGGTCGTGGACAAGAGCCTCGGCGTCGACAGCTCCTCCTACAAGTCCACGCAGTACAAGATCATCCAGTACGAGGGCTGGCTGAACCTGCCACCGTCGACTGCGCCCAAGGAGGGCGAGGAGGAGCAGGAGCCGCGCGATCGCTACTGCAAGGTCATCATCGACCACCAGACGCAGACGGTGCTCTCACTCAACATCCACGAGCGGGTCGACCCGTACGACAAGCGGCGCTTCGAGTTCGAGACGAAGCAGCTACAGCAGTTCCAGGCCGCGCAACAGGAGCTGCAGGCGTTTCAGCAGGAGCAGGAAGAGACGCGGCGCTCGGCGCTGGCCATGGCGCACAGCATGGACCCGGAGGGCGAGGGCCCGACCCAGGGCATCGCCATGGCCCGGGCCATCGAGGAGATGCCGCCCCCGCCCGCGCCACAGATGCCGGATTGGATGAAGGGCGACCCGAACGCCAAGCCCCGGCCGCCGGAGATGCGGCCCATTCAGATGTTCGCGCACGGGGTCAACATCGAGCCGATTCAAGGCGTGCTCGGCCTCGGCACGGGCAGTATCCACGCCGCGCAGAACAAGGCCGCGAACGTGGGCCTCAGCGCCTTCATCGACCAGGCGTTTCTCGCCAACTTCAAGCAGTTCCTGGTCAAGGGCGACGTGCGGTTCGAGGAGAAGTTCACGATCGAGCCGGGCAAGATGCACAAGATGCTGAACGCGACGGACCTGTCGCGGGACGTGCTGCCGCTCGACTTCGGGGAAGCCAACCCGCAGCTGATCCAGCTGATCGAGATGCTGACCAAGTTCGCCAACAGCGTCTCCAATACCCCCGAGGTGCTGTCCGGCGAAGCGGGCAAGAGCGGTGAAACAGCCTCGGGCCTCAGCTCCCGCATCGAGCAGGCGACCAAGATGCTCAGCGTACCCACAGGCAAGTACGCGGACTTTCTGTCGCAGGTGCTGGAGAACAACGCCGCGCTCAACGCCATCTTCCTCGACGACGCCGAGTTCTTCTCCGTCAACAACCACGACCCCTCGCTCGGCCCGCTCGGGCGGCAGACGTTCAGCGTGGGCCGCGAGATGTACGACCGCCCCTACGACGTGGAAATCAGCGCTGACCTGAAGTTCACGAGCACGTCCCAACGCATCAGCGAAGCGGACGCGCTCGTGCAGATGCCGAACGCGGTGCCCGAGCTCGCTGCCAATTACGCCTTCAAGCACGCCGTAATCAGCAAGAGCCTGGAAGCCCGCAATCGCTACGACCTCATCAGCTTGCTCGGGGCCCCGCCGCAGGCGCCGCAACAGTTTGGTGTTCCAACCAGCCCGCCCGCGCCCCCACCGATGCCTCCGGGCATGGCGCCACCGGGGGGCCCGGGTGCGCAACCGCCTGGGCCTCCCGGTAAGCCCGCGAACAACAACGGGCAGCCGAAGCCGCCGCAGCAACCCCCGCAACAACCCCCACCCCCGAGGGCAGCATGAACCTCAATGAATGGCGCGACAACGCCTACGCCGTAGCCAAGAACAAGGGCTGGCACGAACAGGACGGGGTTGACCCGTTCCCTCTCTGGGCAGCGGCACAGCTAGCTCTCATTCACAGCGAGGTGAGCGAGGCGCTAGAAGACGTGCGCGACGACAACACCACCATCTCCTACGACAGCAAGGGCAAGCCCGTCGGGCTCCCCATCGAGCTGGCGGACATTCTGCTGCGCGTGTTCGACCTGTGCGGCGCGATGAAGGTCGACCTCGACCAGGCCGTGAAGATCAAGCACGGCTACAACCAGCTCCGCCCCGTGCGGCACGGGGGAAAGCTCCTATGACCTCACGCGACTTCGTCTACTGGCTACAGGGCTACTTCGAGATCCTGGACCCCAAGGGGCAATCGGGCGCGATACCGTTCAGCGCGCAGCAGAGCCAATGTGTTCGCGAGCACCTGCAGCTCGTGTTCCAGCACATGAAACCCGAGGTGCCGCAGCCCGCCCCGGCGACCCCGCCGATCGATTGGCTCAAGACTTACCCCTTCACCGGCGGCGGCGGCGCGGTTGTCTGCTGACATGCGCGAGCTCGGGCTGTTCGAGCAGTACCTGATCCAGCTCCGGCAAGAGAAGCTGCAGCAGGCGCACGCCTGGGCCACCGCCGACTCCAACCACACCGACTACACCCCGGTCCGCATCCTCGCCCACGAGGCGGAGCTATGCGGGCGCTTGCTCGTCGCGATTCGCGCGCTGAACAACGACGCGGGGCAATTCATCAAGGAATTTTTGAAATGAAAGAAGCCCCCATCTACAGCTTCCCCGAGATCAAAGAGCCGGAGAAGAAGTCGGCATGGTCCGAGATGGACCAGGAGCTAGCCAAGAGCCAACCGCTGTTTCGCGACTTCGAGCGGGACCGGGCCATCAAGCGCACCGAGCTCATCAAGGCCAAGATGAGCCCGCCGGGCGGGCTCGGCCTGCCGCCGCTGCTCGAAACGCAGCGCCTCAAGTACGGCATCACGGATGCCTTCTTCAAGAGCCAGGCCTGTTTCGATCGCATCTTCGTCTTCCCCATCGACCCGTTCGACGGAGACGACAGGCTGGCGGGCTCGACGTTCCTCGTGCGCCCGACGCAGACCAAGATGAAGGACCTACAGGAAGGGCACCGCGGTGTGCTCATCAGCGCGGGCCTGACCGCTGCCGACCGTCTCATGAGCCACGGCATCGAGCTCGGCCACATCGTGACCACGAACAAGAATGTGCCGTTCGCGCGCCGCTGCGACAGCCTCGAAAAGGAGGACATGTTCTACCTCGTGATGCGGGACGCGGATCTCGCCGGCAGCGAGACCCTGGCAGAGCAGATCATGAAAGGCGACAAGCGCATGGTCGACGTGGGCGGCGAGGGCTTCTACAGCCACCAGATCGGGCGCGTTCTGGAAGACGGCTCGGTCGACACGCGGAAAAAGCAATCGGTGTACGTGAACGACACCTGGTGAGGATCATGGGACATAGAGACATTGGCTGGGCCGTTGAAGCGATGCGTAACGGCAACAAGGTGCGCCGCACCGGCTGGAACGGCAAAGGGATGTGGGTCGCCTATCAGAAGGGGTACCCGGACGGCATCCCGATCAACCAGAACACGGCGGACGCCACGGGGCTACAGCTCGGGACCGTCTGCAAGTTCCTGCCCTACATCATGATGCGGACCGCAGGCGGCGAGTTCGTCCCGTGGCTCTGCTCGCAAACGGACTTGCTCGCCGAGGATTGGGAGATCGTTCAATGAGTGACTACATGCAAGGCGACCCGGACGGCGTATCCAGCGCCATCCCCTTCTCCGATGACGAAAAGGAGAAGGAGACCGGCGAGGACCTGCTCGCCGAAGACTCCCCGACGGCGAGCCCCGAGGAGCGCATCACACGCCAGAAGAAGCGCAGCGAGCGCATCAAGACGCTGCTCGACGACGGCAAGCAGAGCAAGGCGGAGGTCTCCCGGCTCAAGGAGGAGCAGGCCGCGCTCCGGAACGAGCTCGCGGAATTGCGCGGGCGCGTCAACCAGCCACAGGTGGCTCCCCCCACCGACGGCAAGAGCCGCTGGGATCGCGAGCTCGACGCGGTCTACGAGATGCAGACCGAGGCCTACAACTCCGCCCAAGCCGAGATCAAGGCGGGAACCTGGACGGATGAACGGCAGCGCCACTACGAGAAGATCGCGCGCGAAGTCGAGAGCCGAAAGACCCGCATCCACACCGAGCAGGCGCTAGAGGGCGAGCGCTTCCGGCAGCGGCAAGAGAGCGCGCGCCAGGTTTGGGTCAACAAGTACCCCGAGGTCTACCGGGACCCGCGCGCGCACCAGTACGCGGAGGCGACCTTCAAGCGGCGGCTCGCGCTCGGGGAGCCGGAGACCGCCGACCTGGTGGATGACGTGATGCAGGAGACGCTCACCACCTTCAAGCTGGGCCCGAAGAAGGCCCCATCCGCGAGCGACAAGGCGCGCATGAGCGGCGTCCCATCGAGCGGCGGCGGCGGCAGCTCATCGAGCCCCGGCGGCATCAAGATGACTCCGGAGTTTCGGCGCATGGCGATAGCCGCCTACAGCGAACTACCCGAAGCCGAGGCCATCAAGAAGTGGGTCAACACGACGGGCAAACGCTTGCGGGAGAAAAAATTGCTTTGACTTGGCGAGTGGCTCCAGGTAGCGGGCCCCTATGCATTGAGCGTCAGCGCGACAGCGCACCCTTGCAGCAGTGTCCGCCCGAGCAGCTCGGAGAAGGAGCACCCGGAGTAATGACCCGGGAGGACGGCAGTTCAATTCTGCCCTTGGGCACCAAATTTCGCGTGGGCTGCTCCGGCAGAGCGCCTGTGGTGGGTTGTACCCACCGTCAGGATGTTGATGGTGAAAGCCCCTCCCCGCGCGCCAATTCTGTGGGGGGAGACTGTTGCCTCAGTGCCAGTCTCCCCCCGCACCAACCCAGCTTGTACGTGGTGGTGAGGGGCGACCTCCCGCCCGGGTTGCAGATGGCGCAGGCGTGCCACGCCGTTCGCGAGTGGGAGCATGCGTTCCTGCACGCGGTGACGAACGGCAACCTCATCGTGCTCTCGGTGCCAGGCCTGCCGGAGCTCGCGGCGCTCAAGGAGCGAGGGGATGGGCAGACCGCCGTCGTGCCGTTCTACGAGCCCGACATCGGTGGCGAGCTGACCGCGATCGCGCTCGTGGGCGGCAGGGCTAAACCCTTGTTGCGCAAGCTCCCCCTGGCGCTCGCTGATAGGTAGAACCTATCAGAGCTTGACCGCCTGACAGGCCCGTGCTTTCATAGCCGGGCGTCGGTGACCGTTCACCCCACGAACGGACTCGCCTGAACCCGGTGGGCTTCAGGCGGAGCATTCGTTGGCAGACGAGACGGTTCAGGCGCAGGGGAGCAAGCAGCGGGGCATTCGGCGTGAGGACCCTCCGCCGCGTCCCGTGGAGCAGACCGCCAACCGGGGCTTCCTCGAACAGGGCGACGCGGACAAGCACTACGTCTGGGTGAGCGAGGTCAACGACCCGACCATCAACGTCTCCTTCTACCAGGCTCAAGGCTACAAGATCGCGCAGTACGACCCGAGCGAGGCGCGGCCGACGCTCGGTTGGAACGAGTACAAGCAGGGCGACCCCATCAAAAGTATGGGCATGGTCCTGATGGAGTGCTCGAAAGAGCGCAAGGCGCAGATCGACAAGGTGGGTTGGGACAAGGCCAACGCCATCGAGGACGTCATCCGCAACCGCGAGATCGATCCGCTGTCCGATGAGGAAAAGCGGGGCTTTCAGGGGATTACTTCCGTGCGCATGCGCAACGACGACCGCAGCAAATGGCAGTTCTGACCTAGCCGTCAGACATGACCCTTCACCCATAAGGATCGCTCGACAATGGCCAATACTCATCGCTACGGCATCCGCTTTCAGCGTGCCATCGGCAGCGGCGAAACGCCGCAGGTTCTCACCTTCCCCATCGCCACCGCCTACGCGCCGGTCACCATCTTCGGCGCCGGCACCAGCGTGAACCTCAACATCGGCGACCCCGTGCGCCTGTTCGAGGACGGCACGATTGGCCTGGTGCAAACGGCCCAGGACGTCACCACCGCCAACGCGGACTCTGACGACTACACGTTCGGCATCATCGCCGGCTTCCCGCGCGTCATCGTCGGCGGCTTCCCGCGGCCCGGCTCGTTCTACACGAGCGGCACCACCTACACGGGTGGCATCGGCAGCGACAACGCCCCGCTCGTCTCCGTCATCCCGGTTGCGGGCAACATCTTCGAGATCGACGCGGACGCGGTCGTTGGCGCCGGTACCAAGAGCGCGTGCCTGGCCGTCGTGGGTCAGACGGCGACCATCACCTACAGCGTGCTGACGAGCGGCACCGGACAGCCGAAGGCCAACCCGCTGCTCGGCGTCTCGACTCTCGCAGCCGGCGGCGCCAACCAGCTGCAGCTCGTCATCGTCGGGCTCGGCAAGGCCGGCGACTCGATGGACTTCGCGAGCACCAACGTGACGTTCCAAGTCAAGTTCACCGCCGAGCAGCTCGCCGTCGCGCCCGACGCCGGCATCTTCGGCGCCAACCTCGAATGAGCGCGGGCATCCCCTTTCCGACCTGAGGAATCATGAGCGAGATTTTCACCAGCACAGCGGCCCTAGCCCTCAAGGATACCCTGGAGGGCATCGACACCGACGAAACGGGCGCGTCGGGCAGCAAAGCCGTCCTCACCAAGTGGATGACCGTAAAGTCCATGGAGGACAACTACGTCGAGTTCTACGAGATCGCCGGCTCCGGGCTGGCTGGTGAAAAGCCCGAGGGTGAGAGCATCCCGCTCGGCACCATCTACGAGGGGCCCCTCACGCGCTTCAACGCGCGCACCTACGGCCAGCGCATGATCGTGAGCGATGAGGCTCTCGAAGACATGAAGTACGACAAGGTCATCCAGGCCGCCAAGCGCAACGAGCGCTCGCTGTGGAAGCTGGCGGACTTCGACGCGACACTGATCCTGGTGCGCGCGACCAATACGAGCTTCGTGGGCGGCGACGGCCAGCCGCTCGCGAGCGCGACCCACGCGCTGCCCGGTGGCGGCACCTACTCGAACACCCTCGCCGTGCCGATGAGCCCGAGCAAGGCTTCGCTCACCATCGCGACGGCGCAGCTGATGCAACAGGTCGGCCACGACGGCCTGATTGACGGCGTCGAAGCCAAGAAGGCCGTCTACCCCGTGCAGCAGTGGGGCATCTGGCGCGAAGTGCTCGGCAGCTCGAACGACCCGACCCCGGGCGCGTTCAACGCCATCAACCCCATCAACCGCGACCTCAACATCCAGGGCGTGCCGGTCAAGTATTGGAACAACACCAGCACCAACTGGGCGCTCATCACGGACGCCGAGCTCGGTCTGATGTGGTTCTGGCGCCGCAAGCCCAAGAGCAACACCTGGGTGACCGAGGACAAGACCATGATGAACTACGCCATCACGGCGCGGTGGACGCGCGGCTGGGTCAACCCGCGCGCGATTCTGTTCAGCAACGCCTGAAGGAGGAACCATGGCCAAACCCAAGACTTCCCCCAAGCCCAAGCCTCCGCCGTTCGCGCCGAAGCCGGGCGTCAAGAAGGGTAAGGGCTGCTAATGAGCACGCCGTTCTTCTCCAACTACGCCGCGATTGGTGGCCCCAACGGCATCAGCATCAAGCCGGGCGGGCGCGTCGCGGCCTACGTTCGGAGCATCGGGGCGCAGGAGGGCGATGACCTGTTCGCCAATTCTGGCCTGCTCGTCTCGACCGTGAACGCGGGCCTCGCTCGCTGCCGCTCGGGCTTCAACGACATCGTGTATGTCCTGCCGGGTCACACCGAGACGTACACGGCGGCGGGTAACCCCTGGACGAGCATGGTCCCGGGCGCGCAGGTCATCGGCGCAGGCAAGCCGGGCGCGGCCAACAACCCGACCTTCGTGGTGAGCGGCAACAGCACGAGCTTCCTATCCACCTCCGCGTGGGTGGGCTCGACCATCGCGGGGCTCAACTTCACCATCTCGCCCGCGGCGGGGGCGGCCACCATCTTCCAGCTCACCGCCGGGGTGAGCGGGTTTTCGTTCGTGGGTAACTTCGTGCAGTCCACCACGGCGAGCGGCTTCAACCTGTTCGGCTTCCCGGGCAACGCCAACCTGGTGGTCACGGGCAACCACATCGCGTTCGACAGCACGGCGGCCATCATCAACATCTCCGGCACCGCGAGCACCAACATCCTGATCCAGGGCAACTTCATCCGGCAGATCCAGGCCGTCGGCGGCGGCGTCGGTATCACCGTGGCCAACGCGGCCATCACGGGCTTCATCGCCAACAACTACCTGATGACGGCGACCAACCTCGGCGCGGGCGCGGTAGGGTCGCTCATCACCATCGGCGCGAGCGCCTTGCCGGGAGTCGGCACGTTCGAGAACTACGGCGCAGACGCGACCGGTGGCACGGGCATCATCGCCCCCGACGCGAACGCGGACTCGTAATGGAGAGGCATGAGGAGCGTTCCGCACAACATCGACCGCAAGGGCGAGCACCTATCCCGGTGCGACGTGTGCGGGGTGATGTACCTGCGGAGCGCCCTCAGCCGCGGGCGTGACGGCCTGCTCCGGTGCGACAACGATCGCCCGGGGCGGGACGCCATCACGCTGTCCGAGCTGACGGCAAAGCGAGCGGCCGCGCTCGCGAGTAAGCTCGGACTGCAGCGTCCTGCCGACGGGGCCTACCCGGACGTGCTGCCCGTGCGGGAAGCGAACGCGCTGGTTGCTGGGCCCCCGCCCCGGCTCAAGAGCGTGGCCGCCGTCCAGAGCTCCACCGGAGTAGCCATCACCTTCACGTGGCCCTCCAGCCACGCGACGGGTGATATCGGGCTCATCGTCTTCGAGACGGCGAACCTGCCCATCAGCACCCCGGCGACGATGGCCAGCATCCCGGGCGCAGCCCAAGGCATCGGCACCCCGAACGCCGTCAACGCGACCAGTCTGCAGGTGTTCTGGAAACGGGCCACGTTCCCCGAGGCCAACATCTCGACGGGTAACTTCGCGGGAGACCACGGCTGCGGGACATTCATCCTCCTCGGTGGCTGCGACGACGCCGCCGACCCCTTCAACGTCGTTGCGGGAGACACGGTTGCTTCCGGCACCGCCGTGTCCATCCCTGGGGCCACGACCACCCGGGACAACTGCCTAGTGCTCGCCATCAGCACCCGTGACAACGACCTCAACGGTTCCCGCTTCTCAGAGGGGGCCAACAGTACCTTCTCGTTCTTCAGCAAGATCTTTGACGACGGCACCGTTAGCGGCAACGGGGGCGGGTTTGCTATCTGGAAGGGTCTGGTGCTCACGGCGGGAGCCTATGGCGCCACGACGGCGACGGTAACGAGCGGGACACCGCGACAAGCGCACGCATCCATCGCGTTTGCGCCGCCGCTCGTTGCGGGTGAGCCGGTACCGGTCAACGGCTCCTACTCGGGCATCGCGCGGCGCCGAACCGTGGAACAGGTCTACAACAACGAGGTGCCGACCTACTCGTCACCGGGCACCCTCGTGAACAAGCCGGGGTTTTGATGACGATCGCCACGAGCCCTTCCGCGCCCATCAGCATCAATACCCTCATCCTGCTCGCCTACAAGCGAGCCGGGGTCATCCCGGTAGAAGCCCGCATCAGTGGCGCCAACATGACGGCGCGGCTAGAGCATGGTCGGCAGCTGCTCGACGTCATCATGGACAGTCTCGCGGTCGAAGGCTTCATCGCGCGCACGACCCAGTTCTACGACCTGCCCATCGTGCAGGGCGAGAGCGCTTACACCTTGCCCGATAGCATCCTCGACGTGTTCGAGGACGCCATGTTCATCTCCTCCACGGAGAACCCGGACACCAAGAACACGACCGGGGAGCTCGTGTGCAAGCAGGTGGACGTGACGACCTGGCAGCTCATCACCACCAAGGGCTCGACCTCCACCCGCCCTCAGCTCTACGCCTCGTTCCGCCAGGGCGCGCAGGTGCAGCTCAAGTTCTGGCCCGTGCCGACGGACGCGGGCACCATGCGGCTAAAGACCGTGCGCCTGCTCGGCAGTAACGCCGACGGCGACAACAGCCCGGACCTGCACCGTTACTGGTACGATGCCTTGATCTGGATGCTGGCCTACTACGTGGCCATCGATTCGAGCATGCCGGGCGACAAGATCACCTTCCTGACCAGCATGGCGGAGGGCAAGAAGAAGGACTGTCTCCGGTACTCGTTCGAGCACACCCCGACGCAGGCCATCCTCTCCTACACCACGCAGTGGACCGCATGACGTGGGACGCTTCGGCACTGACCGTTGCGGCTCCTGCCTCGCTAACCGGGGGCTGGTAGCGTGCCCACTACCGTCCAGCCGATCCCGTTTGGTCCAACTCTCGAAACCTCGACGGAAGAGATTGGCGGCGGAAGCCCCGAGGCCGTCAACGTCATCGTCGACAAGCGCGGCGCCTTGCGCAAGCGCCCTGGCATCGCCGCCTACACGGGTGTCGCTCCCGCTACTACGGTCGACGCGAATGGGGTGCTCGGGTTGTACCTCACGGAAGACCGCGTAGCGCACACGAGCGGAACGCCCACAGTGAGCGGCGTGCACCCTGGCGTGCTCTACGCCGTAGGTGCCACCGTGAACGCATCCGGAGGCGGGCACAACGCGGGCCGTAACGTCTATCGAATCGTCGGAGGCGTGGCGACCTTAGTGGGCACGGGCGTCGCGAACGAGGATCGCCTGGCAACGCCCGCAGCCATAGCCACAACGCGGTTTCCCAGGCCCGCGTTCGCAGAGACGGAAGCATTGCTCGTCATCGCAGGTGGCGCGGAGATCGGCAAGATCGACATCCGCCCCGAGCTCTTCAGCGCCCCCAACTTCACGACCAACGCCGACTACCACGAGATGAGCTTTCTCGGCGGCTGCCCGCCGCTCGCTTCCCACGTCATCCCCAATTCGAGCCGAATCCTCGCCAACGACACCCAGCTCGATCAGACCAAGGTCCGATACTCGGACCTGTCTCAAGGCATCGTCGACTTCCTCGGTCACGAGACGTGGGCACCGAGCCCGGGCGCCGCCGGGTTTTTTACCGCGGAGGCGCGCGCCGACAGCCTGGTCGCGATTGCGGAGAACACGAACGACCTGTTCCTGTTCGGCGCGACCAGCCTACAGCTCTTCGCCCCCGACACGGCCAGCACCTTCGCCCCGAGCATCACCAAGGAGATTGGGTGTCTCGCCGCGTACTCCGTGACCAAGGTCGACGAGAAGTTCGCGTGGGTCGACCACATGACCCGCATCGTGCTGAGCGACGGGCGCGAGTGGCAGGATGTAGGCGCGCCCATCCAGGCGACGCTCGACGACCTCAACACCCCTTCCGATGCCTACGGCTACCGCTTCAGCGACTCGTTCGCCGAGTGCCTCGTCTTCCGGTTCGAGGCGGACTCGGAGACCCTGGCGCTGCAGCCCGGCATCGGCTGGGCCCGCTGGGCCGCCTACGACGCGACGACACAGGCTTTCACCCGCCTGCCGGTCCTCTCCCACCACCTACGCCAGGACGGCGGCCTGAACGTGGTCGGCATGGACGACGGCACCATTCGCACGATGAGCATCACCCACGAGACAGACCTCGGGCTGCCCATCGTTGCCTACACCTCCACCGGCTTTCTCGACCGGGGCAGCGACAACCGTAAGCACTGCCAGGCGGTGCACCTCGTCTTCAAGCGCACCACGACCGACTCGACGGGCGTGGTATGCTGGCTCGACTACCGCGACGATCTCGGCAGCGACTGGACGAGCGTCGCCGTCGAGCTCGGAGTAGACGACGGCGACCTGAACCCGGTCGTCACCCTGCGCTCCCTCGGTGTCTACCGGCGCCGGCAATGGCGCTTCCGGTTCCCCGACGTGCACCCGCTCTACCTGGCGCGCGCGACCGAGCACTTCGTCACCCTGGAGGATTCCTGAACCATGTCCGCCACCACTAGCGACTTTCTCGGCGAGGGCACCGGTCAAGGCGTGCTCTCCCCGTTCCAGACCCCCGAGGAGCGGGCGCAGGACGAAGAGGCGCGCATCGCCTACGCCAACCAGCAGGCGGGGCTGACGACCGCCAACAACAACGTCGACTACTACCGGCGCCGGCAGGCGGAGGACGCTTGGCGCCGGGAGAACCCCGATCAGAGCGAGTACCAGTCGGAAGCCGAGCGCCGACGGATGCTGAAGAACCGCCACAGCCTCGGCGGCGCGCTCATCCGTGACCCGCTCACGCTCGGCATCTTGGCGGCCCCGGCAGCCATCACGGGCGCGGGCCTGTTGGCGGCGCCGGCAGCGGCCGCGGGCGGCACCATGGCGGGCGGCACGGCGGCCCCCGCCATCACGACCGGCGGCGCCATGACGGCACCCACCCTGGCGGCCCCAACGGCCATTGGCGGGGCCACGGCCGCGAGCACGGGCACCGCGGCGGCTGCCGGAGGCCTGAGCGCCGGGCAGGTCATCAGCGGGCTACAGGCGGCGACGGCGGGCGGCATGCTGCTCAACGACGTGTTCGGTGGGCACGGCGACGAGGCCAAGCTCCGGCGCAAGCAGGCGCAGCTGGCGGAGGAGGCGCGGCAGCGGCAGAGCTCCATGCACCAGCAGCAGATGAATAGCCTCGGCCAACAGCTGCTCGCGTTCAACCCGCAGAACCAGCTGATGGCGCAGATGTTCGGGCCGCAAGCGGCGTTCAGCCCCGAGCAATTCGCAGCCATGGGCAAGGACCCCGCCGCGGTCGATCCGAGCCTCGTCAACTACCAGGGCGGCGACCCCGCGATTCAGAAGAAGGTGCAGGAGCAGGTCCAGCGCCTGCAGGCGGATCAGGCGCGGCAGGCCTCGATCAAGCAGGGCATGACGCCGCTGCCGCCGGCCGCGACCCCGCTACAGCCGACGCAGGTTCAGCAACAGAGGAGGTTCTGATGGCCAGCATGTACCCGACCACGCTGCCCCCGGTCTCTCAAGGCGTCCGGGACGCGCGCTACACGAACTACCAGTCGCCCGTGCCGGGCGCCCCGCAAGCGACGGGCCCGACCGCGCCCTTGCGCTCGCAGCAGGCGGGGGTGGGCCAGAGCCAGGGTGGGGTGCTGCAGGATCCGGGCAACAACCTCACCAACGCGGGCTACGGCGAGCAGGCGCTGCAGTCGACACAGACCCGGTTGCAGTCGGATCCGTCCGCCGCCTTCCTGCAGAACGCGGCCTACTCGACCCAGAACCCAACCAGCGGCGAGCAGTGGCTGAACCAGAACCTCGGCACGCTCAACGGTCCGGGCGCGGGCGAGCAGTATTGGAACCAGCAGCAGGGGCAGTTCATGAGCCCGTTTGCCGGCGAGCAGTTCGCGCGCTCCGCCGCGCAGAACATGGCGCCAACGGGCGCAGCCGGCGCGTTCAACACGATGGCGCAGGGCCAGGCGGGGCAGTTCATGAACTACCAGGGCGCCGGCAACACCCAGGGCCAGTACGGCCAGAGCGCGGCGTCGCTCGCAGGCGGCACCCAGGGCGAGCAAGGCCTCGGGCAGCTCGCGGGGCAGTACGGCGCGATTGGCCAGTACAACGGGCAGAACAACGCGCTCGGGCAATACCAGCAGAACGCATCCAGCGGCCCGCTCGCGGCCCAGCAGTTCTACGACCAGGTGCAGGGACAGTACGGCCAGATTGGCCAGTACAACGACCCGAACCTGGCGGCGGGGCAGTACGCCCAGACGCAGCAGGCGTTTGGTGACATGCCCATCGCCAACTTCGACCCGTTCTACGACCGGGCCCGACAGCTCGCGACCCAGGACTACAACCGACAGAGCGCGGGGCGCGGCGTCTACGGATCGAGCGAGGCCCTGTCCGGCGTCGGCAACGTGATTACGGACATCGAGGCCCAGCGCGCCAACCGCAGCTTCGACGCCGAGATGCAGCGGACGCAAGAGCAGCGCGCCCGCCAACAGCTGCTCGGCGAGCAAGCGCGCCAGGGCGACCTCTCCAGCCTCAGCGCGTTCGGCGCCAACCTGGCCGGCGTCGAGACGTTCGGGAACCTCGCCAACCAAGCCGGCAACCAGACGCTCGGGCAGCAGACGATGCTCGGCAACCAGGCACGCCAGAGCGACGTGTCCGCAACCGACGCCTTCAACGCCAACCTGGCCGGGGCCAACACCTTCGCCAACATCAACAACATGCAGGCCAACCAGGAGCTCGGGCGCAACGAGCTACTCGGCAGCATGGCGAACGCGGCCGACACCCAGGCGACCTCGGCAGCCAACACCCGCGTCTCGGGGCTCAACGCGCTCGGCAACATCGCGAGCAACGCGGACACGGCGGAGACCAACCGCTTCACGGCACGCACGAACGCCATGGAGGCAGCCGACCGCACCCAGCTCGAACGCCAACGGCTCGGCGCCGACACGGCGTTCCGCACGGACGACTCGCGCCGCGCGGACTTCACGGCGCAATCGGGCGCGGCGGCGAGCGCGGCACAGACGGGCCTCAACCGGACGGTGGCCGGCGCCAACATCGCCAACCAGGCCTCCGGCAACGATCTGAACCGGCTCAACTCCTTCAACCAGATGGCCCAGGGCGCAGAGGGCCAGCGCCAGGAACGGCTCAATAGCGCCATCGAGGCGACCCAGCGGCAGACCGATCAGGTGCAGCGGCTCATCAGTGACAACATGGCGCGCCTACAGGAGGGCGACTTCAAGACGTTCGACGACTATTGGAACGCCACCGTTGGCGCCTCGCTCAACAGCTTCAACATGAGCAAGGCGCAGCAGGAACAGATGCGGACGGATCTGCGCGCCGTGTACGACGCGGCCAAGGACGTCGCCGACAAGGCCGACTCCAAGAAGAAGTGATCTGAGGACCCATGGCCATCGACTTCCAAAGCATGCTCGCGCCGCTCAAGGCCCTCTCCCCGGTTGTGGGAGCGGGTGGGGATTCCTCCATGGAGCGCGAGCGGCTGCGCCTGATGCGGGAGCAGTTCGAGGAGACCAAGCGCAGCAACTTGGAATCCGAGCGCTACCGGCAGATTGCGGAAGCGGGCCAGATGCGCCGGGCGGAGATGCAGATGGAGCGCGAGCGGGCCCAGCAAGAGGCCGCTGCCGCGCTCGCCCAGCAGAAGGCGGAAGCCGATGCCGAGGCGGCCCAGACGCTAGAGCAGAACAAGCTCATGGGCGACGTGTCCAAGTACCGGGACGCGGGCGACTTCGAGGGCATCGAGGCGCTGTCGCCGCGCCTGGATCAGTCAGGCATGGGCTTCGAGCGGCTGGGCGAGGACGAGGCGGGGATGCCCACCTACCGCTTCGACATGGACCCGGAGGCGACGGCCGCCAAGGAGGCGGAGCGCATGGCCACGGCGTCGCCCTACGGGGAGAACGAGACGGCGCCGCAATCGCTCAATCGGCTGAGCGCGCTCGGGTACGATCTCGACGGGCAGGAACGCGGCTCACTCGCCGAGCCGACCGTCACGGGTGACGAGCTCGCGGGCAGGGTAGGCGCCGCCATCGAGCAGGCGAACACCCAGCCCGGCGTGCCCATCCGCCAGCCCGACGCCCCTGACATGATGGGCTCGGTTCGGAGGGACACCATCGACTTTGGCGCGCAGCAGGGACAAATCGCGCGCCGGCTCAACCCGGCACTCGGGGCGCTGCAGAGCGCGTACCCGGACCGGTACCAAGAGAGCGTGGGCGCCACCAACGCGGGCGTCGCTGGCCTAGGGCTACCCGCCGACAAGGCGCTGGAGCAAGCCCAGAAGATGCGCCAAGGCCCGGACGCGGCCATGGCCCGGGACTTCGCGACCCAAGACGACCTCGCCAAGGAGGGCCGCAAGGCAGAGGCCGACGCGAACAAGCCTCTCGACAGGAACGACATCGAGTCCCTGGTCAAGAGCGGCGCGGCCAAGGCCAAGGAGATCTACGACAACAACATCGCCGGGGCCATCACCCGCTCGGATGCGGCGAACAACATCAAGTTCCTGCTCACCGATACCGACCCCGACAACGACTACGCCATCGCCTTCGAGCTGCCCAACATGCTCGGGAGCAAGGGCTCCCAGTCCAACAAGGATCTCGCCGTCGCCCTAGGTATCGACGCGATGAGCACGGTCGATCAGATTGTCGACGTGTTTACCCGCATGGTCGCGGGCGGCATGAGCGAGGAGCGCAAGAAGTCGCTGGTCGGCGTCGTGAAGCACCGCATCGAATTGGACGACAACTCCGTCTACGGCTACCTCGACGCCATCGAGGAGTCCGCGTCCGCAACCCCGGACGCGGACGTGGCCCGAGGGCTGCGCGAGTACGCGCGCGGCAACATCCCCAAGGCCTACCGCGACGCCTGGCTCAAAGAGAAGGGCTTGCCCCCCGAGGGAGCCAACGCCCCCGCGGCCCCCGCGGCTCCGGGCGCCGCCGGCAAGAGCGCGGCGCGCGGCGTCCCGGGCGACATCGAGCCGAGCTCGGACCCGGCCGCGGTGGAGAAGGCCGTTCGCGCAGAATCCGAGCACTACGGCTTTAACCCGGATTACGTGATCAAGGTCCTCGGCGGCGAGAGCGGCTTCAAGGGCACGGCCGCCAACGACCACAGTAGCGCGCGCGGGCTCGGGCAGTTCACGGACGAGACGGCGCGGAGCTACGGCTTCAAGGACGCGGACGAGTTCGGGGCGCTGCCCGTCACCGAGCAGATCCCGTACGTGATGGACTACATCGACAAGAAGGGCCTCACTGCCAAGAGCCGTCCCGAGGATTACGCGCTCGCGTTTGCGGCGCCCGCCTTCATCGGCAAGCCGGGCAACACCGTCGTCTACAAGAAGGACTCCGAGCAGTGGAAGGCCAACGCGCCTTGGCGGCCCGCGGACGGCGGCGACATCACGGTCGATAGCATCGCCGCCTTCTCCTTCGGCAAGACGGGCGCCGCCACAGACGAGCCCGAAGCCGTAGACGACGCGAAGGAAGAGGCCGCGGAGGCCGCGCCCGCGGCCCAAGACGAGGTCGACCAGGGCGTGCTCGATATCCTGAAGGAGACGCCGGATGCCGATTAGCGCGCAGCAGTACGAACGGCTCAAGGCCAAGCTCGCCGAAAGCGGCGACAAGCTCAGCCCGGAGGTGATGGCCAAGGCCCAGGCCGCTCTGCAGGAGTTCGACGACGCATTCATGGGCAAAGCGGCCCAGCAGATCCAGCTGCCCGAGACTGTCGACCAAGCGAAGATCGATGCCATCAAGGCCAAGATCATCCCGGACGTGCCGCTGCAGCCGCAGGTGCTGGCGCTGCAGCCCGCCACCGGTCACCCCAAGGGCGACGAGGCAGCGAAGGACGAATGGGTCCGGGGCGATCTCAGCAACCCCAACGGTACGGTCGTGGTCTACGACGCGCCGGCCGCGAAGGTGCGCGAGAAGATCCTGAACCAGCCCGAGCTCTTGAAGGCCCTCGGGTACGACATGCCGCTCTCGCCCGAGGCGGTGATGGCGATCAAGCCCGGCGACAGCGTCTACGAGGCCTACAACGACCACGAGTGGCGCCGGGTCGCCGATGAGGCGGTCAAGGCAGGCAAGACGCCCTACCGCCAGAGCAAGGCGCCCTGGTTGAGGGAAGGCAAGGGCGCCGAGGTACTCAACTCGCTCACCACCAAGCTCAAGAGCACGTTCGGGCCCGAGGGCCCCGCGCTCGCCGGGGCCCGTGCCTTCATCATGGGCGTAGACGAGACGGGCTACTTCGGCGCCGGCACGTCTGCGCGCGAGAGCGGCGCGGCAGAGGCCCCGCTGCGCCAAGCGGAAGCGAAGTATGGCCTGCCGGGTCCCCCGTCGACCGCGCCGACTGCGAAGGAAGAAGACGACATCCTGCGCGAAGAACACCCCGTCGCGCACGCCGCGGGGCAGGTGGCGGGCATCGTGCCGGGGCTCGTCGGGGGCGCCGTCGGGCTCGCCGGCAAGGGTGTCGGCAAGGTCGCGGGTGCCGTGAGCACAGCGGCAGGGGAAGCCGCAGAAACGGCCGGAAGCGGCATCAAGGGCCTAGTCGAGTGGAACCCGGCAAACGCCTTGTGGGACTGGATCGCCGGCACGGGCGCGGTGGCAGGGCAGGCCCCGGGCATGCTCCGGGGCGTGAGCAACGGCGCCGCCGCCGCGGGCGTGAACCAGGTGGCGAGCGCCGGCACGCGCGCCGCGCAGAACCTGGCCGCCACGGGGGAGACCGGCACGAACCTGAAGGACGCCGCGATGGACACCCTGAAAGCCACGGGGCTCGGGGGGCTCGGGGCGCTGCCGGGCGTCGCGCTCGGGAAGGCTTCGAGCCTACACGGCAAAGACGTGCGCGAAGGGCCGCGCTACGGCCGCATCCCCGAGCGCCTGGAGAACCTCGGCATCGAGCCGGAATTTGGCTACGGCTTTCGGGACCCAGCGCCCGTGGCCGAGGTGCGCAGGATCGCCGCCGCTCGCCCCGGGGGCGGCGTGAGCCCGGTGGACGTGTACGCGGAGCGCCTGGAGAAGCCCATCGCGGAGGCTGCCAAGGGCGCGACCAAGGAGACCAAGCTCCGGGTGGGCGAGGAGAACAAGGCGGTCTACTCCACCCCCGAGGGCCGCCAGCTCCTACCCGCCCAGAACCTCGCCGAGACGCTGGTCAAGAAGCTCCGCGAGCGCACCGCCTCCATCGACGGCAACAACCCGACCCCGGTCGGGACCCCCAACGCGGACAACCCCATTCGCGGCATCTTCAACGCCAACATCGGCGGCGTCTCGCTCTCGCCCAGCAAGGGTGCCATCCCCATCGACGTGGGCGAGGCCTCGTCCTGGCTCAACCCCGTCTGGCGCCGCCGCACGCTCCGGGCGCTCGACGAGAAGAAGGCTGTTGGCCGCCCCGGGCAACAGCGCGCAGCGAGCCCAGCCGCCGAAGAGGGCTCCGCGCTCGCCAGCACCGGCGGCGCCCCCGACGAGCTGGCGACCAGGCCTCGCCGGCAGGGGTCGGGCCGCCCCGAGCTCGAGAGCGGCAACAGCGAGCTCGCCCAGCGGACCGCCGACGACCTGGCGACCACACCCAAGGCCATCGCGCGGACCCCGCGCTACGAGCCGGGGCGCAAGCAGCTCGGGGGCAGCAACATCGACAAGGCCGCCCCGGACGCCGCCGTGAGGGGCTCGCGGGCGCCGACCGCGGGCGAGAAGGCGGGCTCCCCCACCCCGCCCGGGCCAAAGGTCACCGTTCAGCACGAGGCCGCCCAGCCCCGCCGAACCGCCTCGGAAGCGGAGTTCACGGCCAACCCTCCCGAGGGCGCGCGCTGGAGGCGCCGCAAGGCCCACGACCACAAGGAGAAGGCGGAGGCGGCGAAGGCCCCCTCCAAGCAGCAGATGGAGCCTCAGACGTTCGAGGCGTCGCTCAAGGCGCGCGGGATCAAAACCGTCTACGTCCAGCCCCGCAAGTACAACGCCCAGCACCACGAGTCAGCGATCCGGCAGCTGCGCCGCAAGGGTCAGGACACCATCAACGACCGGGACCTCGGCGACATCCACAACGCCGCCCTGCGGGACCGCGACGCCCGCTCGCTCGACGGTGTGCCCGGCGGCTGGTCCAAGATGCAGCAGGGCCACGCGCGCGACATCGGTCAGACCAAGGAGACGGGGCGCCGGGTGGGTGCCGACAAGACACCAGACGGCGTCTACGACAAGGTGGTCAGCGTCGCCAAGCAGCAGCCGGGGCAGAGCAAGGACCTCGGCGCCATGCAGGCCATGGCCGAACGGGCAGGAGTCGCGGACGACCTCCGGCACGCCCGCTCGCTCGACCCATTGGAAGGCATCGTGTCGCGCATGAACCAGAGCCGAGAAGGCCAGTCGCGCCACCCGCTGTCACCGGTACGGCTCTACGATCAGAGCAACATCCGCTTCGGCTACCCGACGAGCCGCTACATCACCAAGGAAACGAACTTGGCCGGCGGCAGCTCCGCCAAGCTCACCCGGTACGGTGAAGGCAACGCGGAGGCCAAGGAACGCATCCGGGAGCGGGACGAGGCGCGGGCCCCTGGCTACGAGGCGAAGACCAAAGACACCAAGGCGACCAGTGGCAAGAAGGTGCGGGTACGCCACACGGAAACCAAGACGCGGCAGCGCAGGAGTGAAGAATGAGCCAGACGATCATCAAGTACACGGGCACGGCGCTGCCGGTCCAAAACGTCGCCGTCGACCTGTTCAGCAGCGTCACGGCCTTCCCCCCGGGCAACAGCTTCCACCTGCTCGGGCAGCAGTGGTTCACCTACTCGCTGCTCTTCGACGGGGCGACGGGCAGCATCACGGGCACCGTCATCGGACAATTCTCCGACAACGGCGGTTCCACGTGGAACACCTTCTACACCTCGGCCACCTTCAACGACGATGTGGTGAACGATGATGAAGTGTACGTGGGTCACTACAAGGACGTGCGCTTCCGCTTCACCGTGACCAACGCGACGGAGGACACGAACGCCTTCAGCGCGAACCTGGCGCTGCAGAGCGAGAAGTCTCGGAGCAAGGTCGCCAGCACGGACGTCCTCGTATGAGCGTCACGCTCGCGGTCGGCTGCCGGGCAATCATGCTCGACGGGCTGGATACGTTTCTCGGCACCGGCTCGGGCACGGCGACGGCGACCCTCTACCAGACGAACACGGCCCTCGCCGTCTTCAACCTGGCCAACACCCCCTTCGGATCGGGCAGCTCCGACAGCCTGGCGCTCGCCAGCGTACCCATCGCCAACACCGGCACAGCCGTCGGGGGCTACGGCAACCGGATGATCCTGCGCAACCGGGACGCGGCCACGGGCTTCAGCTTCACCGTCTCGGGTGTCGGGGGCGGGGGCGACGTGGAGGTGCCGAGCATCCTGGTGACGGCGGCGGCCGCGCAGAGCCTGAACTACCTGGTGCTCCGCATGGGGGCGACCGGGCTGCTCCGCGTCGAAGCGAGCCTCACACTGGTCTGACCATGGCGAACCACATCGGCTCTCCCCTCACGTTCACCGAGCGGTTCCTCAACACCGCGGGCGTCGCCACCGATCCGACCGTCATCACCTTCTGGCTCCGGGAGGGCATCGGCGGCACGGAGCTGCAGTGGACGTACAACGCCGCCCCGGTCGCGGGCACCCACTACCCGATTGGGGCTAACCCCGTCGTGCGCGACAGCGCGGGCGTCTACCACGTGGTGTGGGTGACCCGGAAGGCGGAGCGCCACACGGGCGCCTGGCAGGGCACGGGCGCGGTCACCCAGGCGGATCAGGAGACCCAGTTCGTGCGGCACCCGGACGTCTCGGCGCTGGAGGTGTGAGTGGCTTGCGATGACCGCCAGCTCACCGAGGCGCAGCGGCAGGCGGCGCTCACCCAGCAGTCGCGCGCGGGCGTGCAGCGTGCGGTGCGTCCGTTTACGGGCTCGCCCACCCTGCCCAACCTCATCGACTACCTGAACCGGGAAGTCTACCCCGCGCTCCGGAGCTCGCGGGCGGCGGTGAACGACATCTACCGCCAGGTCACCGACAACGCCCCCTCCGGCAACCCCCTCGGGCACTACTTCTCGACGGAGACCGCCAACGCCGACCCGACCGTCGGGCGCCTGCGGCTCGACAGCGCGACGCAGAACGCGGCGACGACCGTGCGCCTCAGCCAGAACAACGCGCGCCTGGTCGACGTGGCGCCCTGGCTCGACGTGATGGCGGGCAGCAGCACCGCCCCGCTCGGCGTGATCACGCTCTCGGACTCCATCGACCCGACCCGCTACCTGCGGTTTGACCTGCAGGCGATGGTGGATCAGGGCGCCTATTGGGACCTGACGGTAACACCCATCGAGTCGAGCCACGTCAATCCGTTCGTGGACGGGGAGGCCATCGTCATCGGCTTCATCCCGGGGGTTGCGAGCACGGGTGCCGTGCCGACCGTGACCCCGCCGTCGGTAGTGGACCAGTCACTCATCGCAGCCCAGGGCGTGACGGCCTGGCTGCGGGTGGCGATGGCCACGGTGGATGGGGTGGGCGGCGTCGAGAATCTGCCGGACGTCTTCAACGCGAACCCGGCGACGCAGGTCACGGCCGCGCTCCGCCCCGTCGTCGAGCGCTCGGCGAACTACCTGCCGACCATGCGCTTCGCCTCGACCAAGAACGTCCTGTTCTGGCCGCGCACGGCCACCAACAACGGCACGACTGCGTTCGGCTTCGCCTTCTGGATCAAAATCGACGCCATCGCGGCGGTCTACTCCGTGCTGGCGGGTCGCGTCGCCGCCGCGGACGCGAGCAACAAGTTCGAGATCACGATCAACGCGGGCTTCGTCACCTGGACGCTCTTCAACCTCCCGAGCTTCAAGACAGCCACCACCAGCACCCCCATCGTAACGCTCGGCTGGCACTTCATCACCTGCGAGTACGACTCGACGGCGGCCACCGACGCGCTCAAGGCGGTGATTACCGTCAACGGTGTCCTGCAAACGGTGGTGTTCGTCGGGGTGGGTGTCTACGGGACGCTACCCGCCCCGGACGGGCTCATCTCGATCGGTGACCGCACGAGCGACGCGACCCCCATCAATCCGCTCAAGGGCGTCTACGGGCCCAACATCTTCCACATCGGGACCAAGCTGGTTGGCGCCACCGAGGGGCAGCTGACCGCGCTCTCCCGGCTGACGCTGATGGCCTTCGAGGCCCCGACGGATGGGGTCCTGCCCCCCGTGCTCTACACGCCCCCGGGCGAGTCGGGCGTGCAGGGCGACGATGGCTACCCGGGCCCCCCGGGGCCTCAAGGTCCGCCCGGACTGCCGGGGCAATCGGGGCCACCCGCCTACGATGGCGACGAGGGGCAACAGGGTGTGCCGGGTGCGCAGGGTCCGCCCGGACTCGCGGGGCAAGCGGGACCCCCGGGCTTCCCCGGTGACGACGGCGCGGAGGGCCTGGTGGGCGCAGGCGCCTACCTCAACGCCGTGACGGGCGACGTCTCGATCCCCGCCGGCACCTTCGTCTCGACCATCAACATCAACACCGTCACCGACACCAAGCTCCGGGACTCGGGGGCGCTGTCCGTAATCGGCAGGGCCGCCAACTCTAGCGGCGACCCGGGCGACATCTCGGCGGTGGCCGCGTCCGCGGCGGTGCTCCGGGAGAGCGGTTCCGTCCTCGGGTTTGGGACGGTCGCGACGGCGGGCATCGCCGACAACGCCGTGACCAACGCGAAGGTCCGGGACTCGGGTCCCTTGTCCGTGATTGGGCGCTCCGCCAACAGCACCGGAGACCCTGCCGACATCAGCGCCACGGCGGCGACGGATGCGGTCCTGCGCGAGAGCGCGAGCACGCTCGGGTTTGGCACCATCGCTACCGGTGGTCTGACCAATGACGCCGTGACGGACGCCAAGCTGCGCAACTCGGTCGCCCTGTCCGTCATCGGGCGAGCCGCCAACAGCACGGGGGATCCGGCGGACATCTCGACGACCGCTGGCACCGACCGGGTGCTGAGAGAGAGCGGCAGCGTGCTCGCCTTCGGCCAGGTCGCGACCGCGGGCATCGCCGACAACGCCGTGACTGACGTCAAGCTGCGCACGAGCGCGGCCCTGTCCGTGATGGGCCGCTCGGGCAACAGCGTAGCGACCCCCGCCGACATCAGCACCACGGCGGCCAGCGGCGCCGTGCTCCGGGAGAGTGGCAGCAACCTCGGCTTTGGCACCGTGGCCACAGCGGGCATCGCAGACGACGCGATAACCAACGCCAAGATCCGCAACTCCGGCGCGCTCAGCGTGATTGGCAGGAGCGCCAACAGCACGGGCGACCCTGCTGATATCAGCACCACCTCGGGCACGGGTCACTTCCTCCGGGAGAGCGGCGGCACGCTCGGGTTTGGGGCGATGACCGCGGGCTGGCTCCGTACCACCGTCTACCGCACGGGAGCAGGCACCCACACCTACCTCACCACGGCACGCCTCGTTTACATCGAGCAGGTGTCCGGCGGCGGCGGCGCGGGGGGCGTCAAGGGTGGCGGCTCGGCGGGTGACAGCGCCGAGAGCAGCGGCGGCGGCGGCGGCGCCTACGACGCGGGCTGGTTCACGATTGCGGGCGCGACATCCAACTACAGCGTGGGGGCGGGCGGCGCGGGCGGCACGGGCGTGACCCCCACCGATGGCTCAGCGGGCGTAAACACGTTCACCACCGAGCTCGGCACCACCAACGCCGGCAGCGGCGGCTTCGCGATGACAGCCAACGGTGCCGTGAAGGGCATCGGCGGCGGCGCGGGTGGCGTGCCTAGTTTCGGCGGCCAGGAGTACGCTTACGGTCAGACGGGCGGCAACGCGAGCAACACGAGCGGGTGCTGCATCGGGGGCGACGGGGGCGGCACCCGCCTCTGCCAGGGTCCTCGGGGGCAGATCATCGTGACATCCGGGACGGGCCTGAACGGAGCCACGGGCGCTTTCAATGAGGTCGGTGTCGGTGGTTCGGGCGCTGCCGCATACGTGATCGCGTCGAACTTCACGGGCGGCAGCGGAATGCCCGGCATCGTCATCTACCGGGAGTTCACGTGACTCATCGCCCCGGGTGCAGCGGCGACTCTTCGGGCAGGGTCGCATCCCAGCAGGGCCCCGCCGTCCAAGCTTCGGTGCGCGCCGCTGAGAGCTCACACGTCATCTGCCCCGCCGCATCATCGAAGCAACACCAGGGCCCGGTCTCTAACGGCCCCGGCTCCGTCGCGCCGCCGCACGCCACGCACCCCAAGAGCACCAACATCCACTTCATCCCTGAAGCGTACGCGGCGGCTTCCGCACGCGCCCGAGGGTAGAGCACGAAAGGCATTCCGTAATGGCACTCCGAAAGCGATTGTTCTTCACGACCGCGGACACGACGGCGGAGACCGTCTACACCAATACGACGGGGCAGCTGACGCGCCTCGAAAGCATGACGATGGCGAACGCGGCAGGTGCGGCCGCGACCAACATTCACCTGTCGATAAGCGCGGACAGCTCCACGACCCGCGTTCTCATCTTCCCGGTACCCGCGGGCCCGACGACGATCATCGTCTACCCGAACATCGTGATCCAGAGCACGGAGATCCTTCAGCTGTCGAGCACGAATACCGATGACGTCTGTGTCGTGACCGGCAACGGCTCGGTCGAGCTCGTTGCATAATAGAACCTCGGGACGCACTCCGCGCGGGTGGGGGGGGGGACGCCTCACGCTTCCACGCCCCGAGGTAGGGGCGGCTCTAGCTGAGCGGCTCGTGTAAGCACAAGCTCAAAAGCTTCACCCCACCGGGGGGCTCCCTGATCGGCCTGCGCCGGGAGCTCGCGCGCGGGGCAAACAGAGAGAGAAACGCCCCGGCCTGAGAAGGATTACCACCCGATCCTCCACCTCGGTTGCAGCTAACGGGTCGAACATATATCCACGCCGTGGGGCTAGGTCAACTTTTGACCGGTGCGCGTGTGTGCAGTATACTGAAGCGCCAGCATTCCTTTTGCTCGGGCAGTCAGGTGTGAGCTCACACGGGTACCGTGCGGCCTACACCGGGCGACGCCGGAGTGTATCCAGAGGAGCACCCCATGTCGGACGAGATGAAGCCGCCGCGCCCACGTGAGCCGTTTTTGTCGCTCGTCGACAGGGGCGCCCCACCGATCCCGCTCTCCGAGCGGCTTGCTCGTTTGGAGCTGAATAGCGACCTCACGCTGAAACGCCTGCAGCAACACGCGCTGATGATCGACGGCTTTGGTAGTACCATCAACCGCCGCTTCGATGTGTTGCACGAAGAGGCCGCCTTGTTACGGGCGTATGTCGCAAACGGCAAGGGTGACACCGTGCTGCCGCCGCCGAAGGTGACGGCGCGCCAGGCGGCGGTGCTGACGGGCAAGTACGCGAGCTATGTCACCATGGCTGCTGTCGTCCTGCGCATGGCAGCCAAGCTCTTTCCCCAATACGGAGACGCCATCGATAGCGTGCTCGGAGTGTTTGGCCTGTGAAGATCCTCGACGTTTGCCGCTTCAGTGCGCTCAGCGAATACCACGTGGCCACCTGCTCGGCGGGGCTGCAGCGGGTGCTGCGCAAAGCGATCCGCTGCGCTCCGCTCTGGCTCGACTTCGCGGTCATCTGTGGGCACCGCAACAAGATCGACCAGGACCAGGCATTCAAGACGGGCCATAGCGACAAGCGCTACCCGAACAGCAAGCACAACGCGGACCCGAGCCGCGCGGCAGACCTGCGCCCGGCAGCGCCCTTCACGGTCGCGGACTGGAACGACAGCGTGCGCTTCGGCCGCATCATGGGCTTCATCGAGGCGGTCGCCATCGATGAGGGTGTGCCCGTGCGCCTTGGGCTCGACTGGAACAAGGACGGGCGCAGCAATGACGAGAAGTTCAAGGACCTGGGCCACATCGAGGAAGCATGATGCTCGATGCCATGGTGCTGTTCGTGGTGCGCTGCGCCTACTTCGTCGCCATTGGCCTGAGCGACTGGGTGGATGGGCGCCGGCTGCGCCGCAAGCGCATCGGGAAAAAGAGATGGACCGCGGGTGAGCTGGTGGAGCTAAAGGCGGAAGGTGCCCGCGCGTACCAAAAGTCCCAAGCCCCCACCGTCGTCATCCCCCCGCCGTCCGAGCGCGAGAAGCGCAGCGGAAGAGGCCCTCGCCACTGAGCTCGCTCTCGTCGCGATTGCGGGCTGGGATCTGACACGCGAGTACCGCTTTCATCCCGAGCGGCGCTGGCGCTTCGACTTCGCGTTTCCGTCGCAGCGCCTGGCTATCGAGGTGCAGGGCTCCGGTCACCAGCGCTTCGGTACCGCCGACAAGGATTACGAGAAACTGAACATGGCGGCGCTGCTCGGCTGGCGCGTGCTCTACTTCCGCTCCCGGGACAAGAAGAAGGCGGCCGAGTGGGCCGCCTTCATCCGGGAGGCGCTGCTCACCCAGCCCGGTTGATGATGGTGAACCGGTCGTCCCTCACCCGGGCGAGTAGCTTGATTCGGGGCAGGAACCGGTCCCGGTATTGCTCCGCCGTCAGAAAGTCGAGCACTTCGGCCGCTTCACACAGGGCATGGATCCGGTCGAGCGCTGCCTCCAGGCTCCCCGCGTACCGCTCCGCCTCCAGGTGCGCCGGGGTCATGGTGGCCTCTATCTCTGCAACGATGTCCTTCACGCCGCCTCCACCTTGAGCTCGTCCTCCCCGTAGCCGAGCTCTTCCGGGCAGTAGAGCCCGATGGTGGCACCGGGCCAGAGCAGGCGCGCCAGCTTGCTGCCGGCCGTCTTCGTCAGCATGTCCTGCGGGCGCAGCATCCAGTTGCTCTCTTTTCCGTAGCTGGTCTTACGCACCAACCCAGCCTGTTTCGCCTCTTCGATGGTGTAGGTGAAGGTCACGGGCCTCGGGTGCCGCTTGTGCTTGCCCTCCCACACGACCTTCGTCGCGCTCATCTCGATCGGCATCAGGTAGTCAAAGTTGGGGTCCCGCTCGACCAGGGCCCGGATGAGATCCGCGCTCGCCGTCGGCTTGTTGTCGACCATATGGTGACCGGCGAGGGCCGTGGTCATCCCGATGCCGAGCTCCTTGCCCCGGGCGATGATGGTAAACACCTGCGCGGGCGTCTTGAATTGCGGGTAGAGACCGCCGTTAACGAGCCACTCGCTCACCGAGTAGGCCGCCGTCAAGTCGAGCGGCTGCAGGTCTGCCGTGACCAGCCCGTACTTGGAATGCTGGGTGACGGTCGGCGCCGTGGCGAGCGCGGTCGAGACTGCCGGGCGGGGCTTCGGCTGCGCCGGCACCGCGCGCTTGTCGCCCGGGGTATTGCTGACCGTGTCGTGCTCTTCGTTGCGCTGCCGCTCCCGGTCGTACTGCTCCTCAAACTCGGCATCCTTGGCGACCTTGGGCGCGACGGGCGGCGAGTCGTTGGCGGGGAACTTCTCGCGGTAGGCCTGCTGCGCCACCGGGTGCACCTCGCTCGGCTTGACCTCATCGGCGGGCGGCGCTGCCGGCATGGGCGTCTCGTTCCCTACATATCCGTCGACTTCGATGTCCATATCGTTCCTCTTGGGGGCTTCCGGCACCGGGGTGTGCTTGACGAGGTAGCTCTCCGCATCGATGGGCACGTTGGTGTCGAGCGTGACTAGCTGCAGAGAGACCGTGAGCTGTTGCCAGTGCTCGGCGAGCGCCGTCACGTACTTGGGTGGGTTTTTCAGGCGCGCCTCTTCCGCCATGCCCCCCGCCAGCCGGGCCAGGGTGTCGTACCGGAGGCATAGCTCGGTCGCTTTCTTCGGCCCGATTCCGGGAACGCCCGGGACGTTGTCGCCGGAATCGCCACAGAGCGCCTGCCACAACGGCATGAGCGGCGGGGCGACACCGAACTTCTCGATTACCGCGTCCCAGTTCCGCAATTGCCAATCGCGCTCACCGTGCGGCGGGATGAATTGCACGACGTTGTTGGAGAGCGTCACGCATTGGGCCATGTCCTTGTCGGGCCCGACGATCCGCACGTCCGCGCACCACTCGCCATAGATGCGGGCCAGGGTCGCCATGACGTCGTCCGCTTCGTAGCCCTGACAGAACGCGACGTTGAAGCCGAGCCGCTTGACCTCGGCCGCGAGCCACCGGCGCTGCGCCGTCTCCTCCGGCTCCGGCTCGGGGCGGTTGCTCTTGTACTCGGCGTAGACCTCCAGCCGCTTGTAGGGCGGCTTGTCCCGGCAGATGATGACGTGGTCGACTCCGCGCTTGAGGCTCTCCAGATCCTGGAGAGTCTTCTTGGCAGCCGACAGCGGCACGCCGTCGGTGGTGGTGTGGTAGCGCTTCTTGAACAGGTAGCTGAGATCAATTAGCGCGATGCTCTTGGGACGGTCAGCCATTGGCCGCCTCCTTCTGGCTGGATGCCAGCCGGCAGTAGATGGGGTGGCCCGAGCGCTGGGCATAGCCCTCGGCTTCGGTGAGCGAGTCGAAGGGGAAGCCGTTGACCTCCACCACCCACGGGTGCTTCGGCAGCGGCTCTGCCAGATCGGAGGGACGGTAAAGGCCCGGCTGCCGTTCGAGCCAATTGGAGAGCGCGTCGGCTGGCGTCGCCCCCGCCGCGGGCTCTTCGTTGCACACCGGGCACTGCACCAGGTGGTCGCGCCCGCCCTCCGCCAGCTCTAGGTGCGAGCCGCACACGCCGCATTGCGCGTCGAGCACGACAGCTTCGTATTCGTTCTCCATGATCTCTTCCTTCACCCTGAAATAGAATTCGCCATGACCCATGCCCAGCTCGAATGATTCCTCGTTCGCCTGGTCGTAGGTGTCGAAGCGCCGCTCCGTTCGGGTCCAGCTCAGGTCGTCTGGGTCCGCGCCGGACATGAGCAGGGCGCGAGATGCAAATTCGACATAGTACAAGAGCACCTCTCGAAACAAGATACAACAATATTGGTCGCGCACAAGAGAGCGCGAACGTTCAGGCCAGAAGCGGGTCAGTCCTCTTCGATGGGCGGCAGGTTCTTGAGCGCGTGCCTGCCGGCGGCGCCCCGGCGTGAACCACGGCGCCGGCTCTCGGAGATGCGGCCTTCATCGATGCGGAAGCACTTGCGCGGCTCGACCCCGAGGGCCTTGGCCCGTGTCGCTTCATCCGGGCTCGCTGCACCCCGGACGGCATCCGTCCACCCCGGCGGAAATTGCTGGCTCATGAGATCACCCTCCTATCCCAAATGACGATCACCACCCCGAAGGGCGGGTTACGGCTGGTCCTGTTCGTGATTGAAGCCCCTCGGTTCCGAAAGCACCGGCGGCCGGCGAGGAACCGGGTCTGCAACGGCGTCCAATACGGATACCCATCTCGATAGGGCTCCACGTAAGTTTGCCACCATGGCTGTTCCGTGCGATTCGCGGGCAGGAGCATCACGACGGTTGCGGCGCACCCGTGAGCCTTGGCCACCCAGGGCTCGATGTTGCTAAACGGCGGGTTACACCAGACGCGTTCTTTTGCTCCCCACTCTTGCGCCAGGCCATCGATGGCGACGGCGTCCGGGTCACCCACGGGAACCTCGTCGAAGAGCGCGAGCTGCTTCGGGTTGAACGCGGGGCTCGGACCGAGCGCGAAGTAACGCCTACACTTGGCGTTGTGCCGCGCGGCGGCAACGTCGAGCGTGAAATCAAACTCGGCATCCAGCGGGTCGAAGACGTCCGGCGGCGTCTCCCGATCGTCCACGCTGTCGTCGGCCCCCTTGCGCTTGACCACGCTCGGGTGGTTGCGCCCGGTCATGCCAAGCATGGCGTTCCCTCCATCTCCCTGATCCGTTCGTCCGAGTAGCAGGACTTGTCCTCGAAGTTCAGCAGGTCGAGCTCCGTGGCAGCGAGCACCACGGTGCCGGCCTCTAGGAAACTGTCGCAGGGGAACGTGCCGTGCCAGCACGAGGCCCTGAGGCAGGCGTCACAGACCGTTACCAGGCGGCTCACGCCGCCTCGGTGACCCGCCGGAGCAGGAACAGGGTGAACGCCTCAGCCGCGTCGTTGGGCTGCAGGTTGCCCGGGGGGATGTGGTGGCTGTCGTCGAAAGCCATGGCCTCCTGCTTCAGCTTGAGCTCGTTGGCCTCGCAGAACGCGGCGTGGCTCTCCCGCACCCACGGCGGGGCCCCCTTCACGTGCTTCGGTGGCGGATCGGGCGGCAACGGCGCGTTTCCTGGGAACGAGCCGCTCTTGAAGCGCTCCGTCTCCTCGAATTTACGCCAAGCGGGGATGCAGGTGTCGCGAATGTAGCCCTTTAGGTCCTTCGCGAAGATGCCGCGCAGCCCTCCGATGGGACCTTTCCGCAGTTTAGCGAGAGCCGCGTCAGGATCGCGCACTCCCGCAGCCTTCGCCGCCATGCGCAGCTCGT
>Ga0310893_10000002_pt1 | contig 49250 bp, 94 predicted proteins | sample C0D2metaG_FD_203910 | JGI IMG/M metagenome (GOLD analysis project Ga0310893, IMG submission 203910) | Lab incubated soil microbial communities from West Virginia University Organic Research Farm, Morgantown, WV, United States - C0D2 | ecosystem: Environmental > Terrestrial > Soil > Agricultural... | reverse complement strand
GGCGAAGGTTCACATGGAGAAGGGAGTCATGCCGTGATCCTGCTCCACGGTGGCGTGCCGGGTAAGCAGCCCGGGGATGTTCTGGTGCCGCATGCACCGAACGTGGTCGACGGGTGCGCGATCTGTGTGGCACGTGCGACGGGTGAGGACTGGACCGACGCGAACGGGAACGTGATCGATCCGGCGACGAAGACGCAGATGGTGTATGCGTGTGCGGACAGGCCGTACGCGAGGTTCTACGCGTCGAAGTACCCGATGGGTGACCTGTACCGGATTGAGTTGCTGGGGGACGTGGTGAAGTCGTCTGAGGACCACTGGCTGACGTGGTGTGCGTCGGAGGCGCGGGTGGTGTCGGTGTTGGAGCGGTGTGTCCGGTTGACGGATGCGCAGCGGCGGACGCTGGTGCGGAAGTGGCGGCGGTTGGACCGGGAGTCGGGGGCGTTGATGGTGAATGCCCTACCGTCGCCGGCTTGGGAAGCGGGGATCAGGTTCCCGCAGTAGCCTGCTGGGTGGTGGAGGTCGCCGCTGTAGAGAGGTCCCCTGTTCGTGCCGGGGGGCCTTTCTGCGTTTCCGGGGTTGGTCTGGTTGGCCGTACGGGGTGGCGCGTCGGGTGGTGTGGGTGGAGTGTGGTGGTGCGCCCCTTTTCGGTCGGGGGGTGTGCGGGGTGGGGCCGGTTCTCCTAGGGACCGGCCCCGTTTGGCTCATTGGTTGGCGCCACCAATGGAATTGTGTCAACACAAGCGCTAACGTTTGACCATGAAGATCAAGCGAATGCAAAGCCGGCAGGCCCGCGACAAGTTGACCGACATCATGCGGGACGCCAGGGACGACGACACCGTCACCATCCTCACGCGATACAACATCGACCACGTGGCCGTCGTACCCATCGCTCTCCTGGAAAGGCTGCTCGACCAGGGACCGGCCTGCGCGGCCGAGCAGTAGGCGCCGTGGACCAGACACCCTCGACCCCCGAGAAGAACCCCGGAAGCACGGCCCACGCATGGCGGCAACGCCTGTTCTGGGACTGGGCGCAGGACATCCCATCGCTGCTCCCCGGGGGCTTCGTGGCCGTCCTGTACGCCGCCGGATCAGCGGCAGACGCAAGCGGACACCTCCGGTTCGCCAGGGGCGGTAAGCCGATCCCGCTGCCCAAGCTGGCCAAAGGAGCCCGGGTCGACGTCAAGGACGCGCGACGGTACGTGAACGCCGCCATCGCCGCAGGCGTGATGTGCAAGGTCGGGGACCCGAAGCCTGGAGTGGCGGTCCTCTACTCGTTGCTCCTGTCGCCGTTTCCGGACTGGGGCGCGGCACAGTCGTTCCTGCAGAAGTCGTCCCGGGTGCGGCCGGATCGCGATGGAAGTCGCGCCGATCGGGCGAAGGCAGCGCAGGGGAACCTAGGGGGCGTGCCCCCCCAGGTCGAAGACTCGAACCCAGGGGGGCAGGCCCCCTACGTTTGGGACCAGGAGCCACCCGAAGACGAACCCGAACCTAGGGGGGCAGGCCCCCTACCCACCTGGGGGGCCTGCCCCCCTACCACCCAGGGGGGCAGGCCCCCCACCTACCAGGGTTATTCCATGGACTACCCCATGACGATGCCTGAGGTTGTCACTCAACCTGAGGTACCCAGCGTCCTCCCCGTGGCGACAAAGACGAATCTCACCGGGGAAGAAGAGTGGGGATGCGGCACGAAGCGGTGCGCGCGTTGTCACGGCCGGATGAGGAACCAGACGGGCCGTGAGCTGTGCGCGGCATGCCGGCGCGAGGAGCTGCGCGCCGGGTAGCAGAAAGCGGGGCCGTGGATAGATGAGTGATCCACGGTCCCGCTTAGTTTGCTGGGGCCCCTGCTGTGCAGCTTCGTGGGAAGCACAGCGGGGGCTGCGTTCGTGAGCATGTCACATGATCGGATGCGGCTCCAAGCATGTCCGGGTGACGGAACGGTGAATGCCACTAGAACCGGCCACCTGCAGTGCCGTACGGGCGCCTGCAGGGCGAACGCGGGTCGGCGCGGGTGATGGGGCGCAGCGCGGCTGATCGGCTGCCAGGGGTGCGCTACGCTCGATTCAGCACAGTCCCGCTTCCGGGCGCCGACACGGATTGCACTCCGCCGGCGTTTCTGGGTCTGGTGTCACGTCACGAGAGGCGCCCCGATTTCGGCGGGGCGCCTCTTGGCGTTTCCGGGTGATGGACTTGACGGGCGGATATCCACCTGTCATGATAGTTCTCATCACCCCAGAGGAGCGGAAGGCACCCACCATGAACATCAACATCGCCAAGGAAATCGCCAGCATCACCCACACCGACGCCAACACCTTCCGCGCCGTCAAGGACACCAACAAGAAGACCCTCGGCTGGGTGTTCAACACCGCCAACGGCGCCGCCTACGTCACCACCGGCATGACCCTCAGCCCCGTCCACAGCACCCGCACTGCCGCCAACGCCGCCCTCAAGCGCACCGCACAGGGAACCGCCCTCATCGCCGCCCACAAGGCCATCCGCGCCGCCAAGAAGGCCAACCCCAACGCCACCCCCGCACAGGCCCGAGCCATCGAAACCGCCGGAGACAAGGCCATCCGCGACGCCGTCACCGCCTCCGGCGCCAACCCCAACAGCGCCCGCACCAAGCTCGACATCGTCAACGCCTTTTTTGCCGCACAGCGCATCGCCTGAACAGACCAGGAGACCCCGCCATGAACGAACCCATCCCCGTCAGCATCGGCGAACTGCGCGACAAGATGCGCACAATCATCAACGGCGCCATCGCTGGAAATACCTACCTCCTCACCGACGGCCAACAGCGCATCCCCGTCGCCCTCATCACCCCCATCCCCAAGATCCCCGGCCAGCAGAACGGATGCGACCAGTGACTATCGACCTGAACCTCATCACCCTCGACACCGGCGCCCACAAGACCCGAGAAGACGGCGTCTGCCTCCTGGAAGCCGTCGCCTGGCTCGCAGGCGAACCCCACACCGACAACCCCACCTGTGTCAGCCCCGTCCTCGGCGCCTACGGCCGAAGCCTCAACGATGTCCTGCCCGACGACAAGCGCCAGGAACTCAAGCCCTACGCCCCCCTCATGCTCGGCACCGCAGGCGACGGACACGACGAAACGCGCGGCTACCTTGCTCTCGACTGGTTCATCCGCACCTACACCCCCGCATGGCTCGACGTCGCCGGCCTTGCCACCGAGGCGCAGGCGCTTCGGGGCCTGCGGCGAATCGTGGACATGTCGGCTGCGTGGTCTGCTGGTCCGGTGGTTCGTGAGGCGCGGGTGAAGGCAGCCGCCGCTGGGGCCGCCGCTCGGGACGCCGCTCGGGCCGCCGCTCGGGAGGCCGCTTGGGCCGCCGCTCGGGAAGCCGCTGGGGCCGCCGCTCGGGTTGCCGCTTGGGACGCCGCTTGGGACGCCGCTGGGGACGCCGCTGGGGACGCCACTTGGGACGCCGCTGGGGACGCCGCTCGGGCCGCCGCTTGGGACGCCGCTGGGGCCGCCGCTCGGGCCGCCACTTGGGCCGCCGCTCGGGACGCCACTTGGGACGCCGCTGGGGCCGCCGCTGGGGCCGCCGCTCGGGACGCCACTCGGGACGCCACTTGGGACGCCGCTCGGGCCGCCGCTCGGGCCGCCCTGGCACCGACCACCAACATCCTTCAGGACTCTGCGATCCAACTCCTCCAGGCCATGGTCAACCCAACACAGAACGGCCGCGACCAGTGACCCGAACCGTCACCATCAAGATCTGCACGAAACTTCCCGTGCAGATCGCCGAACTTCCCGCCATGGGAAAACTCGCCGCAGCAGCAGCCAAGCCCTTCGGCGTTGATGAAAGCCACATCACCATGCAGCAGGAGGGAAGCGACCTCGTGATCAGCTTCGAACTGGACATCCTGGACATCGAGGAGATCCCGTGAGCACCCTCGACTTCGGCGACATGTCCGCCACCATGCGCCACATGATCACCGGACTCGCCGAACGCAATATCCCCGGACCCCTGTACGTGGCGAAGAACGGCCAGCAGATCGCCGTCATCATCCGCTCCGAGGCATACGCACCGCGACTCCACCTGTTCGCCATCGGCGCCAACAACGACGGCACCCCGTACATCTGCTGCGACCAGTGCGACGGGTTCAACTGGACCATGGAATCACCGAGGAACCTCGGCGCAGCCTGCGAAGCCGCTAACAAGCACTGGCGCGAGACCCACCGGGAGCCCCGATGAACTCCGGTGACTGCGACTGCGGCACGTGCTGCAACGCCTGCGGCCACACCGACGACTGCCTGTCAGTCATCCTCACCCGCGACAACGACACCTACAACCGGGACGCCTACCAGATCGGCTAACCACCATGACCGACTACACGGGGCCCGACATGACCGAGGGCGAGCTGACCAGCAACGTCGGCCGAACGTTCCAGCCCGGCGACCGAGTCACCCACAAGTTCAACGGCCTCTCGGGGACCGTCCACGGCAACCGCTACTTCGGCGCTGGCCGCTACGGGGTTCTGGTCCTCCTCGACGGCCGTACCGCCCCGCACTTCATCGACCCGATCAGCCTCCGCCTCGCCGCCTAGGAGACCACCATGACCACCACCTTCGTTCTCACCATCGGCGAACGGCCGATCGCGACTACTGACAACCTCGAAACCGCGCATGCCGAAGCGCTTGCCGCAGAGACGCGCTACCAGCGCGAACCTCGTGAGCACTGCTGGGACCTGGCCACGACCTGGCAGACCAGCAACGGACGCGTCTGGCAGCTGATGGTGCGCAGCCCGCGTACCAACCGGTGGAACAAGACCCTCCGATCGGTCGTCGAGGTCCCGGTCCTGCCGTCCGCCTGACCCCCACCACTCGGTCGGTCGCTGTGCCCCTTCCGGCGGCCGACCGGAACCACCGAACGGAGAACACCATGCCGCGCTACACCGTTCCGCTCATGACCTGGGCCAACATCGCCGTCGATGTCGATGCCCCCGAGGACGCCACCCCCGAGCAGATCGCCGAACTCGCCATCGAGCAGCACGAAGGAACCTCCCTCTGCCACCAGTGCGCCGGCACCCGTAACAACGGCCTGGAGATCGGCGACGAGTGGGAGCCCGTCCTGCACGACGGGGTTCCGGAAGTCACCCGCATCGACTGACCCGCCACCAGCTGGTCTGCCGCCTGCGCCCGCTCCGGGCGGCAGACCGCACCACCCGAACGGAGAACCCAATGACCTTCACCGTCGGACAGCGCGTCAGCACCCTGATCAACCTTGAGTCCGCCGACTGGGACCCCGAGCAGCCCGACATTCCCACCGGCGCCATCGGCACCGTCGATGCGGTCTTCCGCGACCAGTTCACGCAGAAGGTCATGAGCTACGGCGTCCTCCTCGACGGCGACGTGCACAGGCTCGGCGTTTCCATGGCCCCCGGCGAGATCGAGGCCGTCTGATGGCCCGCCGGACCGCCCGCACCTGCTAACCCCCTTGCCTGGCCCGCTGGTTGTGACCGCGACCGGCCAGCGGGCCACACCACCCACGCACCCGCTACCCACGAACGGACGGACCGACATGACCACGCTCCCGGCCGCCACCTTCACCCACGAGTGCGAGACCACCCTCCGCGAGAACTGGGCCAAGGTCTGCGGCGACCACCAGACCGAGATCACCATCCGCACCGTCCCGCCGCTCGTCATCGGCCCCTACACAAAGCCCGGCCTCACCTGCCCGCACGGCATCACGTACTGGCTGGAGCCGACCGGCGAGCAGATCGCCGAGTGGGTCCGCGACGAAGTCGAGTAGCGCCCGCCTGACCCCGCCGGCCGGGCGTCCACCGCCCGGCCACCCCCACCACGACCGCCTGAAAGGCCGACATGACCACCACACAGCCCGACGCGGCCGATCAGCCGGACCGGTGCCCACGCTGCTGGTGCGACGACTGCGGCGGGACGCTCGCGGAGCACTCCGAGACCGGCTGCACCTGTGAGGACTGCGCGGCCTACCCGGACCTGATGTGCACCGCGTTCATGCCGTCGGGCCGGATCGCCATCCTCGCCGAGCAGCTCGGCCCGCTGCTGTCCGTGCACCTCGGCCCCCGGCAGCAGCGCCGCTGCCTCGCAGTAGCCCACGCCGCACACCACGCCCTCCACGACTACGACCACCCCAAGGACCCGCGATGAGCATCCACGCCGGCCAGATCTACCAGTCCGTCAGCAACCGCCACCACCCCGTCGACGGGCCCGTCAGGATCCGCGTCGTCTCGGAGCCCAGCCGATTCCACGGCGTGTACGGCTACGGAAAGGTCCAGGTCGAGACGGTCCGTCCCGACGGGACCGGCGTGCGGCGGCGTCGCATCGAACTCACCCAGCTCCACGAGTCCGCCACCACCCGGGCCGGCGAGCCCCGCCGCAACGGTTACGTCCTCTACAACCAGCCGGCCGAGTGGACGAAGCAGGAAATCGCCACCGAGGTCATGGAGAAGGAGCAGCGGGTGGCCCAGTCGTGAACAACCTGCCCGCGGACCTGCTGGACCAGCTTGCCGACGCCGGCAACCGGGCCCTCAACAACCACTACCACGAGGACCTGTGCAACTGCCGCCAGTGGCCCGCCTCCTGTGCCTCTACCGGCAGCTACTTCTTCGGCGCGTGGGACACCGACGCGTTCGCGATCGCCCTCCCCGCGATCATCGCCGCCTACGAGCAGACCCGGAGCACCCGATGACCCGCCTGACCGCCACCGAGTTCAACGCCCGCCACCCGATCGGCGCCCCCGTGACCGCCTACCCCGGGTTCCGCCCCGAGATCGGCGGCGACGACGTCCCCACCCTGCACACCACGACCCGCAGCCACGCCTGGAACCTCGGCCACGGCGAGCCCGTGGTCATGGTCGAGGGCTACGCGGGCGGCATCAGCCTGGAGCACATCGACCCCGTCGAGAAGCAGGCCGGCGAGGTGACCGCGTGAGCAAGCCCCCGCTGCCCGTCGCGAAGTTCCACGACTTCCCACGTATCCCCGTCGACATGAGCGACGGCACCGACGCCCACCACATCGCCCGCATCGCCAGCTGGCGCGCCATCGAGGTGTCCTGATGGCCGACACCGCGTACGTGGTCGACGGCTTCACCAGCTACCACCTCGACCCTGACTGCAAGGCCCTCGATTCCGCGCAGATCCACGGTGCCGTTCACATTGCCGACCAGATCGACATCGCAGTCACCAACCGGCCCGCGTGCATCGTCTGCGCCGGCGACCCGAACGCCACCGAGTGGACCGTCACCCGCGCGAACCTCGGCCAGCTGGGGGAGAAGCGATGACAGCGTTCGGCATCCTCCTCGCCCACCTCTGTGGCGACTACCTGTTCCAGTCCCACTGGATGGCAACCGAGAAGACAAAGCGCTGGTGGCCCGCGTGGGCCCACGCACTGACTTACGGGCTGCCCTATGTCGCCGTCACGCGATCAATCCCGGCGCTCGCGGTCATCGTCATCACCCATGCCGTGATCGACCGTTACCGGCTCGCCCGGCATATCTGCTGGGCCAAGAACCTCGTCGGCCCAGCCTCAGTGCGACGGCCATGGGCGGACTGCTCCGCGACTGGTTACCCGCCGGAGACGCCACCGTGGATGGCGGTCTGGCTGATGATCATCGCAGACAACACCATCCACCTCGCCATCAACGCCGCCGCCGTGACGTGGCTCTGAGGGGAATGACATGAAGGTCTTCCTGAGCGGCTCGGCGGGGTTCATTGGCCGACACCTCCACCGCGCCCTCGACGAGCGCGGATGGGACGTCACCACCTGCGACCTCCGCCCCGCTGACCGCGGTGACGCCCTCGATCTGTTCCGCCACAACCGCACCCGCTACGACCTCGCCATCCACTGCGCCGCCACCCTCGCCGCCCTCTACGCCGCCGGAGTCGACAACTGGGACGGCTACGACGACGCACTCAGCAACCTCGACTGACCCGTCTAGCGGCCCCACAGCGGGCCGCCACCCGCTGACCGGTCACCAGCCACACCGCGCCCGCAACAACCCGCCCCAGACCCACCAGGAGCCCCGCCATGACTGCCGTCGAGCCCATCATCAACCAGGAGATCCCCGCCGTCGCGGACCGCGTCGCCCGCGGCCTGATCACCTACCTCCTCACCGAGGGCCGCAACTTCCTCGGCGACGCCATCGGCGAGGCACTCGGCGACGACCAGGACGCCGGCCGCCTCGACTCGTACACCCGCGGCAAGGTCTACGGCCTGGTCTGGGACCAGCTCGGCCGGGCCGCTGCGGAGTACCAGCCCCGCGACCAGGTCCTCACCGAAGCCGCCGAACTGATCGTCGCCCGACGCGCCGAGGAGTCCGCCCACGAGCGCGACCACTCCGACTTCGCCGACGAGCACGAGATGGAACTGGAAACCGACGCGATCGACCGGGCCGCCGGATGGCTCCTCACCGCCCGCGCCACCCAGGAGAGCTGACCCATGGCCGAGTCCGGGTTCGACGCCGCCGAGTTCCACTGCTACCGCTGCGGCACGGTCGTCACCGCCACCAGCACCGACCCGATTGCGTTCGGCCGACAGGTCGCCGAACACCGCGCCCTCTGCCCCCAGGGCATCCCGGCCGCCGTGCAGGGGGCGTGATGGCCGCCGACCTCCGCCAGCACCTGCGGACGCTCGACCTCATCCAGGACGAGCACGACCACCAGCCGAAGTTCTTCAAGGCGAACCACGACCTGCACGCGCCCCGCCTGCTGGAGACCGCGCAGGTCCTCCGCGCCGAGCTGGACCGGCACGGCGCCCGGGCAACCCGGTTCCGCGACGCATGGAAGCGCGCTATGGACCGCGAGCGAGCCGAGAAGGCCCGGCGTGTCCAGGCGGAGGCCGAGCTGGACCGCACCCGCGCCGAACTCGCCGCGGCCCTGGCGCTGCTGCCCGCCGATCCGGCCGAGGACATCAACGCCTCCTGGCTGCCGCCTCGCTACCTGCGCGCCGCTCTGGAGGGCGGCTGCACCGACTGCGGCGGCAAGACCCGGTACCACCCGGGCCACTACCCGACCTGCCCCGCCGCCGCCCCGTCCGCGACCACCTGACCGGAGACCACCATGCAGCTCCCCGAACGCCCCTGGAACGGCCGCTACCTCCTCGACGCGTTCTCCTGCGCCGGCGGCGCCACCATGGGCTACTACCTCGCCGGGTACCGCGTCGTCGCCGTCGACATCGAAGACCAGCCCAACCACCCAGGCCGCCAGACGAACAGCGAGGAGATCCGGTTCGTCCGGGCCGACGCCATCCAGTTCATCCGCGAGTACGGCACCGCGTTCCACGGCATCCACGTCTCCCCGCCGTGCCAGTTCGACTGCACCCTGACCGCGGGCACCAACTCCGCGAAGCGCGACCAGTACGCGGACCTCCTCGACCCGACCCGCGCCGCACTGGAGGCCGTCCGACGGCCGTACGTCATCGAGCAGCCCGTCGGCCGGGCGTCCAGGCGCATGCGGGTCGACGTCCAGCTGTGCGGCGAGATGTTCGACCTCGCCGTGATCCGACACCGCAACTTCGAACTCGGCGGCTGGACCATGGACCAGCCCGCACACCGCGAGCACCGCGGCCGGGTCGCCGGCATGCGCCACGGCAAGTGGTTCGAGGGCCCGTACTTCCAGGTGTACGGCAACGGCGGCGGCAAGGGCACCGTCGCCCAGTGGCAGCAGGCCATGGGCATCCACTGGACCGGTGTCCGCCGCGAGATCGCCGAGGCCATCCCGCCCGCCTACACCGAGCTGATCGGCCGCGGCCTGTTCCAGCACCTCGCCAGTCCCGCACTCGCCGCCTGACGCCCCGCTGACGCCTGTCCCGGCCGCCGCCACCCACGGCGGCCCCAACCCGAGGAGCACCACATGGCCACCAGCCAGCACACCTGCTTCACCGCCTCCTGCGACGAGTGCCGCAACGACTACGAGAACGACGACCAGATGATCGTCCACTTCGACTCTTCGGAGGCCGCCATCGACGGCGCGGTCGGTGACGGCTGGCAGCACCTGTCCGACGGCCGACTGCTCTGCGGACGCTGCGTCAGCCGGGCCGAAGCCCGCGGCGAGATCGAAGAGGACGCGGACGGCACCTTCCGCCTGGTGCCCGCCACCACTTGACCCACCCCCGGCCCGCAGTCCCGCGCTGCGGGCCCCACCCAAGGAGCACCATGACCCAGCCCACCAACGCCGATCTGCTCCGCGCCGCGGCCACCAAACTGCGGGAAGCCGCCACCGCCGCAACCCCCGGTCCGTGGACCTGGACCCGCTGGCACTCCGACGACTGCAAGCCGGACTGCAACGACCCGGCCTGCTTCCTGATGATCGTCGGCAGCAGCAAGTACGGCGTCGTCGGCGACACCAACACGGACAAGCCCGAGGTGTTCTACGTCGAACGGTCCGTCCAGGAGCGCGGCGAGGGCGACGCCAACTACATCGCCCTGATGCACCCGGGGGTGGGAACCGTGCTCGCCGAGCTGATCGAGTCCGGCACTCGGTATGCCGACGCGTTCGATGTCGGACCGGACGAGGTCGAGGCCGATCCGGAGTTCGGCCGGCTGATCGCCCTGGCCCGCGCCTTGCTCGGCGAGGTGGCGCCGTGACCGCCAGGCTCACCCGTTCGGAGCGGACGGTGGCGGTTCTGGTGGCGAACGGCCGGTCGCAGGTAAGCATCGCCGAGGAACAGGGCCTGACGCGGGGCGCGATCCACGCGCACATGCTGCACATACGGCAGAAGATCGGCGCCCGGACGAACGAGCATGCGATCGCGCTGTTGATTGCGCGTGGGGTGATCGGCCCAGACGAGATCGTTGAGGCCTGAAACGGGTGCGGCCCCCGGTTGGGGGCCGCGGTCAGGGGGCTGCGGGTCGTTCGGGGAGGGTGGCGCCGGGTAGGCCGGCGTACCACTCCCAGAGTCGGACGGTGATGGCGTTTCGGTTGGTGCCGTCTCGTTTGGCTTGGGCGGATACGGCGTTGGCGAGGGCTCGGGGGGCTCGGGTGGTGATCTGTGGGTCGCGGTGAGGTGCGTTCGGCATGGGGTGATTCTCGCATGGTGGGTATCCACCGGTCCACGGATGTGGTTACCTATAGGTGGACATCCACCCGGAGGAGGGGCCATGACCAAAGAACTCACCATCCTCGACCGCATCACCCAAGACATCGGCTGCCGGCACCCCAACCGCACCCAAACCGACCATAACGGCGACCCCTGCTGCCGCAACTGCCACACCGAATGGGCCGAACTCCCCGACCAGCGATAGGAGCAGCCATGAACCACTACACCGCGTGGGTCACCACCGACCCCAGCTGCCTCGACGGACCGTTCGCCGTCGTCGTCGTCTTGCAGGACGAGATCTTCGGATACCGGCTCGACGACAACGGAGACCCCGACCACAACGCCCCGCTGTGGGAGTCCACGGGCGAGCAGATGTTCTCCGCTACCACCGGCGTCCCGCACGCGGCGGACGGCGACTTCATCCTGAAGAACGCTACCGGCGTCCTCGACAACTGGAACTGGACCGTCACCACCGAATGGCAGGCCGTCACCACCGGCTACGTCGCCACCGCCGTCCGCAAGGGAGAGATCTGATGGCCATCCCGAAGATCAACAGCATTGCCGCCGCCGAACAGGTGATCCCCCACCAGGGCGCCGTCGAGTTCCAGTCCACGTTCGACGGAACCGAACGCATCGGCTGGACCTACGAAACTCCCCAGGGCAACTACTCCTGGATCAATGGCGACGGATCCACCAGCCAGCGCCCCCACGGCGACCGCGAAACTGCCCGCAACGACGCCATCAACACCCACCGGAGCAAGCCGTGAACCGACACCTCACACAGGCCATCATCGGAGCAGCCGTGGGAGCCATCGTCGCGGGCGTCTGTATCGCCCTCGGCCTCGGCCAGTTCCCCATGATGGCGATCTCCCTCGGAATCGCCGTCCTCATCGGAGTACCCAACGACCGAAAGGACGGGGACGGCAAGTGAGCGAGCCGGCAGGCATCGAGGCATCCCTGTGCGCAGCGTATGAGGAAGCCGCCGAGTACGTGAGCAGCATCCTCATCCCGCCCGGGATCGACCTGCGCATCGCCTATCTCATCCACGACGCAGTGATCACCCCTGAGGAGGACCAGTGAGTACCCCTGCGCAGACGGGTGATCAGCCCCTGATCACCCTGGTCATCGACGACCGGGACGATGAGGATGTGACGATCAGCATGACCACCCGGGGGCTGAGCCTGCGCGAGGCCCGTGAGTACCTTGGTCAGGCACTGCTCAACCTCGACCAGAAGATCTGGGCCGAGAAGCACGGGGGACGCGTATCGAACCTGCCAGCTTCCTCGTTCTGAGGAGCCCTGCGCAAAGGCTGACAGACCGGGGCGAACCCGTGCTAAGGTGGGTATCCACCCGGAGATGGGAAGGGGCGCCCAGGACTCGACCCCTTGGCGCCCCAGCCACGACACCTTGGAGAGAACCGTGGCCAGCCACGAGCGTACCCTGCGAGCCATCGTCGGCGCCGCCATGGCAGCGTCTGTAGCGCTCACCGCCGGCGCGTTTTGGCTCAGCTACCAACACCTCCAGGAAACCGCCGCCGCACACGGCCTCAAGCAGGCCCCAGCGCGCGCATGGGCATGGCCCGCCACCGTCGACCTGTTCATCGTCATCGGTGAACTCCTCTGCCTCCGCGCAGCGATCGCCAAAGCCGTCGACTGGTGGGCGATCCTCCTCCTGGCCTTCGGCGGACTCTCCTCGATCGCCCTCAACGTCACCTCCGTCGGACCGCACGCACCCCTCCTCGACTACGTCGTCGCAGCTATGCCTCCCCTCGGATCAATCCTCGCCTTCGGCGTGATCATGCAAGCCATCCACCGCGCCATTGAGCAGCCCACCGACCAGGCAATTCGTCACGATGAGCAGCCCCCTGCGCAGCCCAACGAGGAACCTGACCACCCCGTCTACCTACCTGAGGAGACCACTCCTCACGGCATGGTCAGCCTCCCCAACGACCTCATCACCACCGACGAAGCCATGAGCATCCTCGGCGTCTCCCGAGCCACCTTCGGCCGCTACACCAGCACCACCAAAGGCACGCCGCGGCTCACCTGCGCACACATCGACGCCAACAACCGCAAGCACTACTCACGCGCCGACGTCGAAGCCCTCAAGCGAACCGCCTAGGAGCCGAACGTGAGCAGCCCCCTCACATGGGCGACGCTGGCACTCCTCGCCCTACTCATCCTCTGCGCAACCAACCGAAGACGATGGCGCCACATCCTCACAGACGCAGCCCTACTCATCACCGTCATGCTCACCGCATGCGCACCCCTACTCATCAGGAGCTGACCATGAGCACCCCCACCGACCGAGACCTCGACCGGCAGGCCCACCCCGCATCCGCCCACACCGACCAGTACGGACAGCGCACCACCACCCCGGACCCCGCGCCGGCCGACATCGTCCGCAACTTCGGCTGGACCCGGGAGCAGCAGTGAACTACGGACCGATCCTGTTCACCACCTACGCGACCACCTTCGCGATCCTCTGGCCCACCTTCGCAATCATCGAGGTGAAGTACCTCAGCGAACGCCGGGACATCGACATGGCAGTCATGATCGGCCTCGGAGCCGCTTTCGTCTGGCCCCTCACCCTCGTGTTCGCCGCAATCACCGGAATCGTCCACCTCGCAACCCGGAAGGACGGACGGTGAAGCCCCCGCACCGGTGCGACGACAGCTGCGTCTGCCCCGTCCACGGAACGCCGCTCTGGTACTCGCAGGCAGCCGACATCCACGCCTGTCAGGATCCCGACTGCATCAACCGGGCCGGCGTACTCGCGTGGGGTGAGCACGAGTGAGCAGCCCGTATCCGATGTTCGCGCAGGTGTGCCGGTCGCGTTCCTGCTGCTCCTCATGTGCTGCCCCAGCAGACTCCGCACATGGCTCCTGACCCGCCTCCGATGGCTCGGATTCGCCATCGCGTTACTCCTCCTCGCCCCCTACCTTTTCAGCTAAGGACCCTGTCGTGACCCCCATGCTCGCCACCGCCATCGACACCGCCAGGCTCGCCGCCCCAGAACAGGCCCCCAATCTCGAAGTCTCCGGGACCCAGGGAGGTGCCCTCATTGTCGGCGTCATCATCGCCGCAGTCATCATCACGAAGTGGCGCGCCAAGTCCGGTGGACTCACCGACGAGACAAAGAAGATGGTCATTGCTTCGATCGTCGCCACCGTCTGCCTGTACGGCGGCGCCGGTGTCTTCGGCACCCTCCTCAACACCGTGAAGCAGACTGCCGACCAGACCGGCACCACGATCACGCAGACCAGCGTCGGCCGGTGACCATCCAACGCCGCGCGGCGAAGCGCTTGTGGGACGGTTCCGGGATCGTGGCCCGGAACCTCACCCGCCGCGCTGTAGCCCTGTCGTGGCCGGCCAAAATCGGGGGCGCCGTCATCGCCTGGAAAGGCGCCCCCGCGGTCCTGGAACAGGCCCACCAACAGCCCTACCTGATGCCCGTCACGGGGGCGGCATGGTGCTACGCCGCATACGTCGCCACCGCGGTCAGCAAGATCGACAAACCCTCTCCCGGCCCCGACCCCACCGACACCCCAACCGCCCTGACCAGCAACGGAAGCGGTCAAGAGGGGCCCGCCACGGTAGTGGGGGAGGGGTTCACGATCATCGACGACCCCGACAACCCCGCACGAGCCATCGTCATCCACAAGGAGAACGCAGCATGACCGACCGACCGGTAGAGATCAACATCACCATCCGGACCACCGCCGCGGACGGATACACCGACTACGAAGACGTCCACGTCAACACGTGGTACGGCGAAGACCTACGCACCCACCACGTCCCTGCAGTCGGCGACGTCATCGGACCGTCCGGTGGATTCCACCAGTACAAGATCCTCGAACGGTACTGGAACTACCCCGCCTACGGATCCGCCGCCTACCCCCACGGCGACCCCAACCCACCCACCCCCCGCGTACATTTCATCGTCGAACGCGCCGCCGGCCCCTACACCAACGAACGCCCTACCCCGGAGGAGAACCCCGATGCCTGACCAGCAGTCCGAACCGCAGCCCCTCCCCGAACCCACCATCATCACCCGAGGCGACGGCCAATCCGTCGTCTGGCAAGGCTTCGACACCCCGGCAGAGCAGAAGGAAGACTGATCCCATGACCCAGTACAGCCACTACGAAGCGGCCAGCATCAACGTGAAGGGAGCCCTTGAGCGTCTCGTCTCCATCCCCAACGGGCCAATCCCAACCCACCAAATCACCGGAGACGCCGCCATGATCCAAGCCACCGCAGCCTGCGCCACCGCACAGGCACTCCTCGCCATCAACGAAACACTCATCCAGATCCACAACGCCATCAAGGACGGACAGTGACCGACCACCTCACCGAGGCGAAGCGGCGAGCGACCAGGGCCGAAGGACACCACAGCTCGTACATCGCCGCCACCACCCCCGAGGACACCGAGTTCCACCGCACCATGGCCCTCATCGAAAGCAACCTCGCCACCGCACACGCCACGATCGCCACCGCCGAAGCCACCCAACAGCCGGCCGGAGCCTGCCCGTCCATCTACACGATCAACTTCCTGGGCGCCGAGGAACGTCTCTACTGCCGGTTCCCCTACGACCACACCGGCCTCCACGAAAACGACCCCAAATACACCACCAGCGGAGAGACAGTCTCCCGATGGACCAGCGAAGCCGAAGGCGTAACCCGACTCGACCAGGAGCAGCCATGACCGTCGAAGAACTCCGCCAGATCCTCGCCAACATGCCCTGGGACGCAAACATTGAAAAGCGCATTCAGGCCGGCCCCCGCATCACAGTCAGGCTGGAACTCGACGGACCCCGCGAACTCAGCATCGCCGTTCCCAACGGCTTCTCAACCTGGGAACCTGACGAGCAATGCGCCGTAGTCGACCGCGCCAAAAACGAACTCCTCGGTGCCACCGTCGCCCTGTACACCCGATACAGCGAAGACGAGAACTGGGAGCAGCCCGGCCCCCACTCGCTGCCCTGCGACCCCCCTCACACGACCACCCCCGGAGACTGACCCGATGACCGCAGACCTGATCGCGTTCCTCCGCGCCCGCCTCGACGAAGACGGGCGGACTGCCCTTGGGGCGGCAGCCGGCGGTCACGCTAGCTGGCGTGGCTATGGCGCTGGAGACGTGGGCGCCTGGACCATCTACGACGACCAGTGGACCGTCGCCTCAGTCGCTGTCTACGATCACGATCAAGCCCTGAGTGGTCAGCCCGGAGCGGTAGGCCCGCGCTACCGCTCCGCAGCGGCGGATGACACGGCCACCCACATCGCCCGTCATGACCCCGCTCGGGTGCTGGCCGAGGTCGACGCCAAACGGCGGCAGTTGGACGCGTTCGACGAGTACGGAACCCACGACACATGGGATCTGATCGACACCGCCCTCCGCCTCCTCGCCCTGCCATACGCCACCCATCCCGACTACCAGAAGACATGGGCACCATGACGTGCCAGACCTGCGGGGGCTGCACAGACAATCAGTGCCACGGATGCGAACTTCGATGGTGTGGAGGAACCTACATGGGCGAAGGCTGCAACCGATGCCCGCACAGAGTCTCTGTCCCCGTACCTGGGACTCGCGGCGTCGAAAAAGTCCCCTGCAACGGCAACAGCTGGCACACCGGCATCTGCCACCAGGACCCCCGACAAGCCGGCCGCCAACCATCGGAGGACGCCCTATGACCGAATCCACGCGGCCATCCATCGGCGGGTTCACCCCCGGTACATGGCACCTGATCCACTAGGAGCAGCAATGACCGACACCTCGGAACGCCTGTCCGCCGCCTACGAAGGCATCCACGCGCGCCTCTCCTCCTACTACGAAGAGGTGGCAGGCTACTCGTATGAAGAAGCACAGACCCACGCCCAGAACCTGATCGGCAACTACGCCGAAGCCCTCACCGACCACATGAACAAGGCACGCCCATGAACGCCATCACCCGCCGCGCGGCCATCATCAGCGCAGGCATAGCCGGAATGCTCGCCATCGGCAACAAGGCCAACGCCGCGACCGTCACCGACACCTACTCACCCAGCGCATTCACCGCCGAAGCCATCGGCGCCACCAGCGACGGATGGACCGACCAGACCGGCGTCCCATGGGACGACGACTCCTCCGCCCACAACCACCGCGACACCGAAAACCGGCAGAACGCGCTGGCCACCCACCACCGCGACGGCATCGACGGCCTCTACGCCATCCTCGCCCCACCCACCACCACACTCAAGATCATGTGCGTAGGCGACAGCATCACCGAAGGCGCCGGCTCCACAAGCCCCGGAGGCGGATACAACCAGTACTACCTCGGCACCGGACAGGGCTACAAGCCCTGGCTCATCAGCAACCTCACCCGACGCCGCATCAAAACCGAACTCACCGTCATCGCCGAAGGCGGACAGACACTCCGCCACCAGTCACCGCGCGTCATCGCAGCCCTCCCCACCGCCAGACCCGACATCGTCCTCATCCACCTCGGAACCAACGACATCGGCACCGACACCGACGACTGGCAAAACCGCTACGGCCAACTCATCGACGCCATCCTCGCCAGCAGCCCCACCGTCAAGGTCGCGTGCGCACTCCTCCAGCACTACCGCCGACCCTACCTCGACGCTGGCACCACCACCATCAACGGATGGGTCACCGCCGCAGTAACCGCACGCGCCGGCTCGAACCGCGTCACCACCGCCGACATGCGCCAACTCTCCACCCACTGGACCGCAGACGGCACCCACCCCCTCGAATCCGGGTACCTCCACATCGCCAACACCTGGACGTCGGCCATCGCCCCGTGGCTCCCCTAACCTGCTAGCACAAAACCACTAGTTCAGGAGGTGAACGATGCCCAGTGAACGAGAGCGAGACGGCGACGGCCAGTACCTCCAGACCGCGGAGTCAGACGACCTCGACCGCAAGGCCGTTGCCCTCTTCCGCCAAAAGAAGCGCTACCGGCAGATCGCCGAAGAACTCGGCATCAGCGTCGGATCCGCCCACCAACGCGTCCGACGCTGCCTCGACATGGCACGCCTCCGTCCCGCCATGGAAGCCATCCCCGACATGATCGACGAGCTTGAGACCGAGCGCGCGATCCTCAAAGACACCAGGGAAGAGGCACTAGCCGAACTCGAACATGGCCGCATGATCGCCAACCCCGACGACCCCGACGGGCCGGCCATCGAAGACCCCGAATACAGGCTCAAGGTCATGGACCGGCTGATCAAGTTCGCCGACCAGATCCAGAAGAACACCGAGAGTCTCCGCCGCCTCCGCGGCCTCGACCAGCCTGCACAGCAGCAAGTCACCCAGGAAGTCACCTACAAGATCGTGGGGATGAACGATGAGTAGCAGGCAGGACGCACTCCACGCCATGCACGAATGGGCCGTCAGGGCATCGGACGCGGAGATCCAGCGTCGCCAGCGAAACAACAGCGACGGCGAAGTCGCCCGATGCCTCAAGGACCGCGACGAAGCCATCCGCATGGTCGAGGTGTGGGGCATGGTCGTCCGCTCCAACGCCCCGGAGACACCCCACCCGGTCACCTTCGGGGAGCCCACCAGTGACTGACGCGCAGTGGTGTTCCCCCCGAGACACGATCTACGAACTCGCCGGTGACGACGACGATGGCACTCTCATCGACCTCACTGGGTTCACCGTCACCGAGATGCCACGCATGTCCGTGGAGGAGCTGAACAGCCTCTGCGGCTGCCATGACATGGCCCCGGAGACCGAAGCGTGGCTTCGTGGCGCCAGCTACCGCACCGCAAGCTTCGTCGCCCGGCGTACCGGCATTCCCCTGGCCCGTTTCGGCATGCGCTCGTTCCTCGACGCCCGGTACCGGCAGCGTCAGCGCAACCGGGTGAAGCGGAAGAACCGGCGATGACCGCGCGGAGCATCAAGCGCGTCGATGTGCTGGAACGCCGCCGGCACGGACGCCACTACCGGAAGCAGGTTCGTCCCCGGATCCGTAAGCGCGAGATGGATCAGCAGTCCATCCGTGATGCCGTCCAGCGGGCCCTGGATGGTCTCGATCGGTGGGAGCGCGGTGACCAGTGTGGTGAACTCGGGTGCTGCGATGGGTTCTGCCGTGCCTGAGGTCAGGTTCGAGGTTCGGGGCGCAGCGCGTGAGTTGTTCCGGTCCCGTGACCGAGAGTTGATCATTGCTGGGGCGGCGGGTACGGGGAAGTCCAACGCTGCGTTGATGCGCATGCATCTGCTGTGCCTGTCGAACCCGGGTATCCGCTGCCTCATGGTCCGTAAGACCGCAGTGTCACTGGCTGCGACGACGCTGGTCACGTTCAACAAGAAGGTGGCCAAAGAGGCGTTGGCCGCTGGTCTGCTGCGCTGGTACGGCGGATCCCCGAAGTCGCCGCCGGCGTTCCTGTACGCCAACGGGTCGGAGATCGTCGTCGGTGGCATGAACAAGCCAGAGCAGATCATGTCCGCCGAGTACGATCTCGCGTTCGCCGACGAAGCCACCGAGCTGACGTTGGAAGACTGGGAGTACATCAAGACCCGGCTTCGCAACGGTGTCCTCCCGTGGCAGGCCCAGTGGGGTGCGTGCAACCCGGGCGCACCCACACACTGGATCAAGGAGCGTGGGAACAGTGGGCAGCTGCGCCTGCTGACGTCTCTGCACCGGGACAACCCCGGATACTTCCACGCGGACGGCACGCCGACGAAGGCCGGCGCAGCGTACATGGAGACCCTGGACGGGCTGACCGGTGTACGCCGCTCCAGGCTCCTCCACGGCCAGTGGGCCGCAGCCGAGGGCCTGGTGTACGACGAGTGGAACGAAGGAGTCCACCTGATCGACCACTTCCCGGTGCCCGACGAGTGGCCCCGGATCATCGCCGTCGACTTCGGATACACGAACCCGATGGTGATGCAGTGGTGGGCAACAGACCCCGACGGCCGCATGATCATGTTCCGGGAGATCTACCTCACCGGAATGCTCGTCGAAGACATGGCCAAACTGGCACTGCGCCAGATGCAAGACAGCAAGGGCGTGTGGAAGGAGACGAAGCCACGCGCTGTCGTGTGCGACCACGACGCAGAAGGCCGCGCCACCCTCGCCAAACACCTGGGCATGTCGACCAGGGCCGCGGACAAGCGCGTCAAGATCGGAATCGACCAGTTCAAGACCATGCTGAAGGTCTCCGGCGACGGCAAGCCCAGGCTTATGGTCATGCGCGACTCCTCCGTCCGCATCGACCGCAAGCTTAAGAACGCCAGGAAACCCACGAGCTTCGTCGAAGAGATCACCGGATACGTGTGGGAAGACAGCGACAAGAAACAGGACACACCCGTCAAGGAAGGCGACCACGCCCTGGACACCGCACGGTACGCCGTCATGTTCCTCAACCCGCCGAACCGCGGACGGTCCAAGCTCCACGCCCCACGCGGTTCCATCCGCTAGCCTGAAAACGCCCTTCCCCACGGGGCCCAGACGTCCCCCGTACCCACTGCCCGGTGTACGGGGGACGCCCATGTTCGGGGCCTCTGTGCCACGATATGGGCATGATCTCGCCATGGCTCACCGTGATTGCCGTCCTGGCCGCGGCCCGGATCACCCGAATCATCACAACCGACACCATCACCGCCGGTGTCCGCATGCGCCTGGTGAACGCTCTTGGGATCGAATCCAAAGCCGCGGAACTCCTGCAGTGCAACTGGTGCGCCGGCATGTGGGCTGCGGCGGGCACAGTCACCGCGGCGTGGGTATGGGGAGATCACTGGTGGGCGGTGTGGCCTCTGTCGGTCCTCGCCGCGGCGTACATGGTCGGCTGGATCATGTCCGGGGATGGTGAGTGATGGCGTTCAACCGTAAGGCAACGAAGGATCTCCCGCGGGCGCGCAGGTCGTTGCTGGCATCAGCGGCCCGGTACACGTTCGACGGTGCGCAGGCGTGGCGTGGACAGATCCCGGCCGGTGACCGCAGGTGGCAGGTCGAAGCGTGGCGGCACTACGACATGTGCGGTGAGCTCAGGTTCGCCACCGGGTGGAAAGCCAACGCGTGCTCCCGGGCGATCATGTTCGCTGCCGAGGTCGACCCAGACACGGGCCGCACAACGGGGCCCACAGAGAACCAGACGATCCGTGACATCGCCGGAGCCGTTCTCGGTGGGCCGGCGAAGCGGCCGGGCCACATCCGCACAATGATCATCAACTTGGAGATGGCCGGCGAAGTGTACGTCGTCGTCATCGCCGAGAAGAACCGCGGCGACGGCGACACATGGCTCGTCATCTCCGGAACCGAAATGTTCCAACAGGGCAACACAGTCGAGTTCACCCACCCCGAAACCGGCGAGAAGACCACCGTAGGCCCCAAAGACACCCTCATCCGGATCTGGCACCCCCACCCCCGACTACAACTCGCCGCGGACTCCCCCGTGCGGGCGCTCCTCCCCACCCTCCGCGAGATCGAGAAGTCGTCGCAGAACATCGCCGCACGCCTCGACTCCCGCCTGGCCGGCGCCGGCCTCCTCGTCACCCCCGCCGAGGCGGACTTCCCCGACGCCGACGACAGCGAACCCGAAGAAGACGCCGGCCTCGCCTCCGTACTGCGCCGCAACATGTCCGCCAGCCTCCGCGACCCAGGATCCGCCGCATCACAGGTCCCCCTCATCGCCGAAGTCCCCTACGAGTTCGCAGACGGCTTCAAGCACATCACCTTCGAAACGCCACTGTCGAAGGAAGTCATCGCCCTCCGCACCGAGTCACTCGCGCGTCTCGCCGTAGGCCTCAACATCCCTCGCGAAGTGATCGAAGGCATGGGCGAGTCCAACCACTGGTCAGCCGAGCAAGTCTCGGAGGACGCCTACGAGCGGCATCTCGTCCCCGACCTCGACACCATCGCCAACGGCCTCACCGTCGCCTATCTCCATCCCGTGGCGAAGGTAGCCGGCGTCCCCGACGTCGAACTGTACGAACTTGAGTTCGACGGCTCCGACCTAGTTGGCGAACCGGATCCCCTCGACAAGGTGATGGAACTCCTCGACCGCGGCCTCATCACCCCCGAAGCCGCTCTGACGATGCTTCACGTCCCGGACGACTTCGCACCGAACCAGGACCAGCATCTCCGCGCTCTCGCGCAGAAACTTGTTCTCGCGGCGCCTGCCCTGTTCTCCGACCCGACGATCAGGCGTCTCCTCGGATTCGACCCGGCGATCGAAGCTTCGGCCCCACAGATCACCGCCGCAGCGCAGCCCACCATGCCGGTCGAAGCGGCGTCCATCGCCGTCCGGTACGCCCTCGAACGCGCCGGGAACCGGCTCCTGCAGACCCAACGGTTGAAGGACGAGTTCGCCGCTGTACCGCGGCATGAGCTCCACGTGAAGCTACGACCCAACGGCCGACACGGTGACCTGCTGGACGGGGCATGGCGACACGTCCCCCAGCTCGCCGCACTGTGGGACCTCGACACATACACGCGCCGGCTCATCGACGCAGGGATCCCCCACGAAGACGAGATCCTGACACAGTGGATGGCATCCCGTGGCCAGTGAAGACGAGATCGGCCGCGGTTGGCTCGCCGCTGCCCGCTCCTGGGTGGATCAGGTCACACCGCAGTTGATGGCGCCGTGGCGGCAGGCACGGCAGACACCTGACCCGGTGTTCGTCCTGTCCGCGCAAGGTGTGTGGGTTGAACGCGTCGCCGAGGACGTCACCCCCGGGATCATGGGGGCGCTGCGTACAGGGTGGCGCAGCATCACCCGGAGGCCGCCCGGCCCGTCATTTGACCAGGGCCAGTACGTTCGTGACTATCTCACCCAGTCCGTGAACCGCATGTCGAACACCCCGGACCAGGTGTACCGGGAGATCACCGACCAGATCACGCAGGGCGTATCTGCGGGTGAGTCGATGCCGCAGCTCGCTGCCCGTGTCCAGCAGGTGATGGTAGTGACGGGGAATCCGTGGTGGGAGAACCGGGCCACAGTCGTTGCCCGTACCGAAGCACAGTCGGCTATCAACGCCGGCTCCCTCGCTGGCGCGGGCCAGCAGGAGATCGACACGGGCCGGCCGATGCTGAAGACGTGGCAGGCGACTGTGACGCAGCCTGACAGGACCAGGCCTGCGCATCTTGACGCGGACGGTCAGGAAGTGCCGTTGCGGCAGCCGTTCATCGTCGGTGGTGAGCCGCTGCAGTTCCCCGGAGACCCGACCGGTTCGGCTTCCAACGTGATCCAGTGCCGGTGCGTCCTGACGTACAGGCAGGCATGACAGTGAACCGTGCCACCCTAGCCACAGACATCATCAACAGGGAGGTTTCCCGTGGCTGACATCCCTTGGGGCCCGTGTGCTGTCGGGTACCTCGACCGGCCTACCTCGGACGGACGCGTCGTGGAGTCCGCGGGCATGACCATGCGTACTCTGCCGCTGCCGATGGACTGGCAGGAGTACACCGACGAAGGACACGACCAGGCCGTGACCGTCGGCCGGGTCGACTCCGTCACGATCGACCCGATGACCGGTAAGGTCATGGCGTCCGGTGTGTGGCTGGACCCGGCGATCATCCCGGCGGTCGAGCGCGCGAAGTACCTCGCCGACCAGAAGATCGTCTACCCGTCGATGGAGCCCGCGGGCTGCTCCATGGAATGGCAGATGACCGGCGGCGGGGAACCGTACTACGACGCTGAAGGGATCCAGGAGCCGGAGCCGTACGGTGAGGTGTGCGTCTTCACCGCGTTTGAGTTCGCGAAGGTGACCCTGGTGTCGGTGCAGGCGTTCCCCGATCTGTGGATCACCGCACCGGGTGAGGCGTCGCCGGCTCCGCAGTCGCTGGTGGCGTCGGTGCGCAGCGACGGATGGGCTGACATGCCCGTTGCCGAGGCTGACGTCGAGTGGGACGGCACTGCCGCGGCCGATCGGGTTGCGGAGTGGGCGGGCACCAACGAGGAGGATGCCGGCCAAGACGCGTGGGACAAGTACGCGTCCGCGTTCCTGTACCAGGACTCCGATGCCGACCCGATGAGCAAGGGCGCCTACAAGCTGGGCGTAGCGGACGTTCTCGACGGCGACCTGCACATCATCCCGGCCGCGGTGTACGCGGTCGCCGGGGTCCTGAACGGGGCCCGCGGTGGCGCGGACATCCCCGAGGCGCAGCAGGAAGAGCTGAAGAGCGTCGTGACCGGCCTGTATAAGCATCTCGCCGGGGCGCTGGACGACGACACGATCGAAGCGCCGTTCGCCCTGACCGCATGCGCCGCGGTGAGCCGGCCGCCGCTGGCCTACTTCGAGGACCCGCAGCTCACCGGCCCGACCCCGATCACCGTCACCGAGCCCGACGAGAACGGGTGGCGCCGCATCTACGGGCACATGGGGCAGCACGGTGTGCCGCACCGCGGCCTGCCCGGTCAGGTGGGGATCCCCCGGTCGATGTCTGGGTACCGGGAGTTCCTGTTGGGGTTGACGATGACCGCGGAGGGGACGGGCATCCCGACCGGAAAGATCACCATCGGTGGTGGTCACGCCGCAGACGAGTTCGGGCAGCAAGCCGCACGCGACCACTACGACGACGTGTCAACGACGATCGCGAACGTGACCGCCGGTGACGACACGTTCGGGGTGTGGATCTCCGGTGCGATCCGCGCCGACGCCACACTCGCTCAGATCGACGAGCTGTTGCAGTCACCGCCGTCCGGTGACTGGCGCACCGATGTCCTCGGAAACCTGGAGATGATCGGAATCCACTCGGTGAACAACCCGGGTTTCCCCGTATACCGGGTAGGTGTCGACAACAAGGGCGGCTACTCGCTGGTCGCTTCGTCTGCGCTGGTCGGCCGGAAGAAGCCGGACACGGTCGGCGCCACGTTCGAGCGCCCGGGGCCCGAATACGTCACCGAGTTGGCGGCGCAGCTCCACGAGCGGCTCACTGCCATGTCCTCTCCGGCGCGTACGGCGTTCGCCCACATCAGTCCCCCCGAGGGAATCGACGTGGATGCGGAGGACTTGCGCGCGGAATTCTCCGCTCACGGCCTGGACTGGCCCATGCTCGTGGTCGAAGCCGACGGACGTGAAATCTCCTCGTTCGAGATCGCCGAAAGCTGCGTTCGCAGCGCGCTCAAGGCCGAGGCCCAGGCAGCTGTTGCCAATGAGCTGGCGCTCAGGTCGGCGCGCGCGAAGCTCGCCGGCCTGCGCCTCAAGATGCTGACGGAGAACTGATGGGCTGTAACTGTGGGGGTAAGGCCTCCAACCACATGGCGTACAAAGTCACCTGGACCGACGCCAACGGCGACCAGCAGGTCTCATTCGTCCTCGACATGGGCGCCTACCGCATCCTGAAAGCCGAAGTCTCCACAGCCGGCGGAACCATCAACCGGGCCATCCAGGTACCACGCGCCATGTACGACGAATGGGCCGCACACCAGCGCGCCGGCCTGTAGCCTCGAACCAGTAGTCGCCGAGCCCCCCTTGCGCGTCTGCCCACAAGGCCCCCGCAGCATCCCAAGCTGCCGGGGGCCTGCCCATTTCGGCACGGGCTGCTACCATCCGAAATGCGGGACGAAGATCCCCACACAATTCGATAGCGGTCGCCGGGCCCAGCCGGACCGCAGCAGACACACCCATCCTTTGAGTAGAGAGGAGGGCTGCTGTGGACGGCACCACGGAGCCCACCGAGACCACCACGCCCATCGAGCCGACCGCTGTCATCCCCGCGGACGACCTGTCCGGTCTGGACGACGCGCAGCTGACCGCGCACCTCGACGAGCTGATCACCGAGGCCGAGACGGCGGCGAACCCGACCGATGCTGAGGCGTTCGACACCGAGGCGTTCGAGAACGCGTTCTCCCGTGTCGCTGTGGCCCGCAACGAACTCGCCAACCGCAAGCAGCGCCGCGAGCAGCACGCCGCCGCGCAGCAGCGCGCCGCCGAACTCGCCACGAGCCGGCCGGCCCGGGTGCCCTCCGTCGCGGACATCCCGAAGAACGCCCCTGCGGTGACGGTCGGGAACACCCCGTCGGTGTCGTTCAAGTTCATGGTTCCGAACGACGCCCACGGCCTGGTCGAGGGCCTGTCGCAGGGGTCCGAGTACAACTCGTTCCGGGACATCGGCGCTGCGATGGCGAACCGCCAGTCGCTGTTCGGCACTTCGACGAACTCCCGGTCGAACGTGTACGGGCTGATGCAGATCCGCCGCGAGGACACCGAGTTCGCGATCCGTGACACCGACGACTACGAGACGGCCACCATGGTCCTCGACAGGGTCCGGTCGCAGCGCCGTCTTGAGGGCGGCTCCCTCATGGCGTCGTGGGAGGCATCGCTGCGCAAGCGCGCCGGCGGTGACAACCGGCGCCTGTCCCTGACCGCCGCCGCCGGCTGGTGCGCCCCGTCGGAAACCCTGTACTCGCTGTGCGAGATGGAGTCCCTCGACGGTCTGATCGACCTGCCGGAGACCACCGTCACCCGTGGTGGTGTCCGCTACACCAGTGAGCCGACGTTCGCGCAGCTGATGACCGCAACGTCGTTCACCAGCCTCACCGAAGCGCAGGTCATCGCTGACACCCCGAAGGCGTGCGCGGAAATCCCGTGCCCGAACTTCGTCGACACGCGCCTCAACGTCGCCGTGACGTGCCTAACCGGTTCGTTCCTGCAGCTGTCCGCGTACCCGGAGCTGATGGCCCGCTGGGGCCGTGGTGCGATGGTCGCCCACGCGCACCGGCTGAACCGGCTGATCATCGCTGCTCTGGTGACCCAGGCCGGCGCCGCGACTGCGATCACCACTCCGGCCGGTGACCCGGCGACGTCCGCGATCCTGTCCGCGGTCGAGCTCGCCGCGACGGACATCCGCTACCGGGAGGGCCTCGCGGACGACGCGGTCATCGAGGTCGTTCTCCCGCGGTGGATCCTCGCCGTTCTGCGCGCCGACTTCACCCGCCGCAACCACGGTGACCCGGGCCTGACCAACGCGATGATCCTCGACTGGTTCGCCGCGCGTTCCGTCCGGCCGCAGTTCGTCCGGGACTGGCAGGACTTCTGGGGCGGTGTCGCCGCTCCGTCGGTCGGCTCCGGTGCGCCGTACATCACCGCGTTCCCGACGACCGTGCAGTTCCTGGCGTTCCCCGCCGGTTCGGTCGTCCTCGCCCGTCAGGACGTCATCACGCTGAACAACGTGTACGACTCCACCAACCTGACGCAGAACCTGTTCACGCAGCTGTTCACCGAGGAGGGCTGGGCGCCGATCTACCCCTGCGCCGGGCTGCGCCTGTACAGCGCCCTGTCGTGCCCGTCGGGTGCGACCGCCGCGCAGATCGACCTCGACTGCACCGTCTGACCGACCCAGTGGCCGGCCGGGTCCCCTATCGCGTCGGGGGCCCGGCCTCACACAGAAGGGAGGTAGGCGCGAATGGCAGCAACAATCGGACCTGTCCATGTGGATGCGCCTTCGGCGGGTCCGCTGCGGTACGGGCTGTTCCACGCTGCTAGGGCGATCCTGCCGCAGGACCGGCACGCCGGCCTCGGCGGTGTGCAGTTCGAGCCGATCACGTGTGGCGGAGCGCACCTGTACACGGCTGAGTGCCCTCCGTCGGCACAGAACGTCAAGACGATCGACGACAACGCGGACACGGTGACGACGGCCCCGTTCTGGGCTTACGCCACGGTGAACTGTTCGCCGGTCGGACGAGACATCGCGCAGCAGGCCGAGCGTGCCCGTCAGCGTCTGCTGGCGGGTGAGCAGACCCAGGTTGAGGCGGCGTTCTGGAACGGCGGTGGTGTTGGTGCTTCGCCGGCGTTGACGCTGATGGGCGCCACTACCGTGGCGTCCGCGCTGACGTCGTTCGGTGGTCGCCTGTCCGCGCTGATCCAGGCGTTCCAGGACGCTTACGGATACCAGGGGACGATTCACGTCAACACGGCGGCGATGGGCGCAGCGGCGTTCGGGAACGTGATCGTCCGACCGGACACGCCGGACATCCCGGCGCACCTGGTCACTCCGACTGGTGAGATCTGGTCGTTCGGTTCCGGGTACGACATCACCGGGCCGGCGAACGTGGCACCGGCCGCTGGTTCGGTGTGGGCGTTCATCACACCGCCGGTGACGATCTGGCGGGACACCGAGATCAGCATGCCGGACCCGTACCAGACGTTCAACCGGACACTGAACCAGGCGACGGTGGAGGCCGCGAGGTCGTACAACGTGGCTCCGGACTGTTTGACTGCGTTCGCGATCGAGCTTCCGTTGGAGGCGCCGTGACCGTGATCATTCCCGGTGAGGACCGGGGTCAGATGGCGCGGGATCTGCTGTCGCTGACGGACAATCCGTTCGATGTTCAGACTGACAGCGACGGGCATTTCATCGTCCCGGAGTGGCTCGCGGAGGCGTACGAGGTACTCGCCGGCGACATCGCTTCGGTGCCGGAAGACGAGCCGGCTGCCGTCAACCCTGCCGTGCCGAAGCGGCGCGGCCGCGCAAGGAAGGAAACCTGACATGGCATCGAAGTGCCCCGCGGTTGTGCGCGGTCGCGTGATGCGGCTAACCCGACTCGACGCGTGTGGTGTGCCGGTGATCGGCGCTTCCACGACCGTTGTCACCGACGGCATCATCTCGATCGCTCCGTCGCCGCAGTACGAGGGTGGCGACCCGATCCGGGTCCTGAACGCCAACGGTGACCTGTGCATCAACGCGAAGGGGAAGGCGCAGCTTGCGCAGGAGGATCTGACGATCACCCTGTGCCAGATCAACCCCGACGCGGTCAACATCATGACCGGTGCGCCGCTGGTCCTCGACGATGCGACGCCGACGCCGAACACGGTCGGCTTCCGCAAGCAGTGCGGGTCCTCCGATGTGAACTTCGCCCTGGAGGTGTGGTCGGAGATCACCAACCAGGAGTGCACCACCACGAACGTGGAGTACTGGTACTCGCTGTGGCCGCTCCTGACGAACGCCCAGTACGGCGACTACACGATCGAGAACGGGGCGCTGAACATGGTGCTGACCGCCTCGGCGTTCTGTAACAGCCCGTGGGGTGTCGGACCGTACGACGTCATCAACTCGGGTGTGGTTCCGGCTCCGGGACCGCTCCTCACGGCGATCGGTGACGACGACCTGTACCACGGCCAGGTCACGAACCTCGCGCCGCCGGCTTCGTCGTGTGGTGTGCAGGCACTCGCCGCGTAGCACGTACTGCAGGTCCGCCCGGGAGGTGTGGCAGTGCTGGTTCAGTACCATCTGATGCTGTTCTTCCCGGGCGGTAACCCCGCGGCGGGTGCGTCGATCGATGTGTCGATGGACGGGTCGAATGTGGCTCCGATCATGTTCGCGGATGCGGGGGCGACGATCCCGCTGTCGTCGCCGCTCGTTGCGGACGGCATGGGGAACATTGATTTCTATGCTGCGCCTGGCCTGTATCTGGCGGAGCTTTCCGGCGGGTTCTTCCGGATCCCTGTCGCCCCTGGGTTCGGGGCGCAGGTGTTCCCCGATGTTTGTGTGCACATGCAAACCGTTCCGGCGCTGGTGTGGACGATCGACCACTATTTCCAGACGAAACCGTCCGTGTCGATCGACGTAGGAACCGCGCAGGTCGAAGCCCAGATCGCGCATCCTTCCCTGACTCAGACCGTCCTGACGTTCACCAGCGCCCAAAGCGGCGCAGCGTACCTACGGAGGTAGTCCAGTGAGCATCGAGTACTTCGCCGATCTCGACCTGAACAGCAACCTGATCCACGAGCTCGGTGACGGTGTGATCGCCTCCGACGGTATCAACCTCGGACAGCTCACGTCCGGGCTGAACCAGCGTGACTGGAAGCAGTCCGTGCGGGTCAGCTCCGCTACGAACGTGAACCTCGCGGCGCCGGGTGCCACCGTGGACGGCGTGGCCCTGTCGGTCGGGGAACGGTTCCTGACGCGGGGGCAGACCCTGGGCCAGGAGAACGGCCTGTACGACTACCAGGGGCCGGCGACGCCGGCGATCCGGTCGGAGGATGCGGACACATCAGCGGAAGTGACGGCCGGCATGGTCGTCATTGTTGAGGAGGGAACCGCGGCGGACACGCTGTGGCTCCTGGCGACGAACAACCCGATCGTGCTGGGAACGACTCCGCTGACGTTCGTGCGGGTCGGCGGGAACGCTTTCGCTCAGCTCGTGGGTGATGGTTCCAGCCAGACGATCGCGGTTACGCACAACCTGGGCACGAAGTTCCTACACGTCACGGTGTTCCGCAACAGCGGCGTGTTCGTGGAGGTCCAGCCGGAGGTGCAGCACACCGACAACAACACGATCACGCTGCGGTTCACGCCCGCGCCGGCCCTGAACGAGTTCTACGTGGTGATCAGCTGATGCCGTACCGGTTCTACACGCCGTTGACAGTTCCTCCCCTGTCTGCTGATCCGGCGACGTCGGACGAGGAAGAGGGGTCGTTGTGGTGGCGCGCCGACGTGGATCAGCTGTACGCGTCGGACGGTAACCCGGGGCGCCGGCTGAAGATCGGCCCTGTCGGGAACATTCCGCTCGTTCGTTCCGGGGCTTGGCATTCACTCCCGGCATACGGGGCCCCGTCGGCGATCACCCCCGTCGGTAACCGGGCGTACGCGCTGCCGTTCTACCCGGGGCAGAAGTGCACTCTCACCGCCGTCGCAGCAGAAGTGACCCTGCTGGGTGTCGGGAACCTCCGCGCCGGCCTGTACACGTCGAATAGTGCGAACACGCCACAGGCGTTGGTCGCCGACTTCGGTACCGTCGCCACCGGACTCGCCGGTGTGAAGCAGTGGACCGGTCTGTCCCAGAACATCAGGCCCGTCCTGTACTGGCTCGTCCTCGCGCAACAGGGCCTGATCTCGGTGGGGTTGAGGTCCAGGGACACGTGGGAGCCGATTGTGTCGGACGACACTCCGGTGTTGAACGCGAACCGGAACGCATACTACGTGGACGGGATCACGGGAGCGCTTCCTGCCACGTTCGGTGCGATCGCCGGAACGGTACAGGGTCCGTCGGCCATGGTGAACCTGACGTAGGAGAGGAGGGCTGCGGTGGCGTTCGAGCTGTACAGCGAGCAGTACTGGACACCGGACACCGTGTTGGCCGTGAACATGGCGTACCAGGTGTTCCCGGACAACAGCAACGTGTTCACGCCGCTGTTCGCCGACGCTGCGGGAACGATCCCGATCCCGAACCCGGGTGTCACTGACGGCGCCGGGTTCATCACGTTCTACGCTCCGGCCGGAGACTACTGGATCCATCTCGACACGGAAACGTTCCATGTGACGCTTCCGACGCCTGCTCCGGGTCCGTATCTTCCGCTGTCGGGTGGAACGGTCACTGGCGATCTGGTCGTGGTGACCGGAGCGACGACCGTCAACGTCGGGAACGCCTTCGCGGAGACCTTGTCGACCGGTCTCGTGTCGGGCGGTGCCATGTCCGGCGTGGGCACGAACCTGCTGTCGTTCGGGCCGCTCACCGGGTACATCGTCGATGCGGTGACGAATCCGGCGAACCCGTCGGTGAAGTTCGTGTCGATGCCTGCGCAGGTCGTACCGATCGTCGGTGTTCCGGCGACGCGTGCCGTGAACTGGTGGATGGTCGACGAGTTCGGGGTGATCACTGCGCAGGCGACGACTCCGACGGCGACGGAGCGCCGCAACCGGATCCAGATCGGTGCGACCGGCGGCAACATCGGCACGGGGATTCTGAACGTCGTCAAGTCGGCCCCTGTCCCCTTGGACAACCTTGCCGAACAGGTCGCCGACGTCATGTTCGACCTCGGCCCGTTCTCCGTGTCGGGGAACCAGCTGTCACCGAACGGCGTGAACCTGCGGATCAACAAGTCGGTGGGGGAGATGTTCTCACCGTCTCTCGGGTATGCGTCCAACAAGAAGTCACCGCATCATGTGACGTCGCCGGCAGAGTCGCCCCTTCAGTTTGGTTACGCGACTCAGCTGTCCGGCTCCCAAAGCCCTGTGACGACGTTCATCGACCCGACGAACTACGACGTCGGCGGGGTGATCACACCGGTTCCGGGACCTGCGTCGACTTCGACGATTCAGCGGGTGTACCTGTTCGGCACGGGTGACGCAGGGTCGCAGGTACTGATCCAGTACGGGCAGGCGATCTACTCGTCGCAGGCCACCGCGCTGCAGAACGTGGGGTCGCTGGACTTCGTGGTGATCCCTGACAATCAGGGCATCGGTACCCTGATCGGGTACATCGTGGTGACGAAGACTGCGACGGACTTGTCTGATCCGGCGCAGGCGACGTTTGTCCGCGCCGGTAAGTTCAACGTCTCGTAAGGAGGCGCGATGCCTGTCATCAACCCGGTACCGGCCCCCGCGCCGTTGCCGACCGGATCGACTGCCCCGTGTGGTTGGACGATCGACACCACGTGTTGCGCGGACTGGGGTAGTGCGACGAACACGCAACGGGACCGGGCGACGTCGTGGGCGACGTACATCCTGTGGGCTCTGACCGGGCGCCGCTTCGGGGCGTGTGAGGTCACGGTTCGTCCGTGTGGCACGGACTGCGCGTTCTACGGCGGGTGGATGACCTACCCGGTGACGGCAGACGGTGTCGGCTCGGTGTGGGCGCCGTTCATTCGCGACGGGTCGTGGTTCAACTGCGGATGCATGGGTGCGTGCTCGTGCGAGCCGCGGTGCTCGGTGTGGCTTCCTGGGCCGGTTGCCGGCGTGGTGTCGGTGACAGTCGACGGGGTCCTGATCGACCCGTCGATGTACCGGGTCGACAACCGCACCAGACTGGTCGGAATCAACGGGCAGTGCTGGCCGACGTGTCAGGACATGAACCTTGAGTCTCCGGATGAGGGAAGCTTCGAGGTCACCTACCTGCGGGGAACTCCGCTTCCGGCAGCGGGGCAGATCGCCGCCGGCCTGTTGGCGTGCGAGTTCCTGAAGGCGTGCCAGGGACAGGACTGTGCGCTGCCTCCGAACGTCGCATCGATCACCCGGACCGGCGTACAGGTGGAGATGATCGACCCGACGGACGTCCTGACGAACGGTCTCACGGGAATCGCCGAGGTCGACCTTTTCATCCGGTCGGTGAACCCGAGGGGGCTGCAGCGTAGGCCGCGTGTCATCTCCAACGACCTGCCGGCGCCGTCGATGAGGACGTCGTGATGGCGTTCGACGACAAGGTGGCCGGTCTCGTCGACACCCTCCACGTGTGTCTTCAGACGGCTCTCGCGCCACGCCCGAATCCGCCTGCCGAGGTGTGCATCATTCACGGTGAGGACTTCCGCCTGTTCCTGTCCGCCGGTCTGGTGGAGGACCGGTGCTGTTCCGGGTTCGCCGCGGTACGCCTCGCCGGTGTTGTGCCGCAGATTCCCGCGCAGGGCGTGTACGAGGCGTGCGGGGTGAAGGTGTGGCAGGTGAACCTAGAGATGGGCGTGGCCCGCTGCGCGCCGGTCGGTGACCAGAACGCCGGGCCTACGTGCGTACAGATGGAGAACACGGCGCAGCAGGCCTACTCGGACATGGGGGCGATGGTGGAGGCGCTGTGCTGCTTCCGGACGGGTAAGGAGGGATCGGGGTTGATGGCGCCGACGGAGTGGCAGCCGTTCGGCCCTGAGGGTGGCTGTACTGGGGGGATCATGGGTGTGTCGGTTCAGCTCGATGCGTGTGGCTGCATCGTCTAGTGAGAGGGGCATTCCATGGCTGACAGGGTGTTGGTGCGGCAGGTTGTGACGACGGTTGAGGCGAAGGCCGGGACCGAGGTGTGGTTGGACGACAGTGAGCGTGTCCGAGGCATGGTTGCCGGCGGGTACTGGGAGGTTGTGGAGAGGGCCTCTTCGGTCGCTGCTTCGGTTCGTGAGCCGAAGTTGAAGAAGGGGCCGGAGGTGGACGGTGGCGACGATCCGGCTGGATCAGAGGGCGGTGAGGGCTGAGCTGAACCGTTTCGCTTCGCGTGATGTGGCGCGGGTGGCGCGTGAGGTGGAGGCTCGGGCGAAGCAGTTGGCGCCGGTGGATACGGGACGGTTGCGGGCGTCGATCTCGGCGCAGCCGCGGGTGACGTTCCGTGGTCCGACGGTGCGGGTGGCGGCTGATGTGAACTATGCGACGTTCGTGGAGAACGGCACCAGGCCGCATGTGATCCGGCCGCGTCGGGCGCAGGTGTTGAAGTTCAAGGTGGGCGGTCGCACCGTGTATGCGAAGGTTGTGCATCACCCGGGTACGAAGGGTGTGCATTTCATGGCGAAGGCCGTGCAGCAGGTGGGTATCCGCAATGGGTACAACGTGCGTGTCACGTAGGTACGATCGGCGCATGGACGCGAACCAGAACCGTAAGATCACCATTGCCGGTCGTGAGTGGCCGGTCAGTCAGCCGACGGCGGGTCAGGTCATGGCCTTGACGATGATCGCTTCGGGGGGGATCTCCGAGGGGTCGTCGATTGTCCTGACGACGAAGTTGATCATTCACCTGATCAAGGACGAAGAGGCCCGGAAGGACTTCATCTCCGAGTTCATCACCGGCGGATACGACCATCGCCACCTTGAGGCGGTGGCCCGGGAACTTGTGAAGACCGTGAACAGCGAGGAAGAGCCGGAACCGAAGAAGACGCCGGCTAAGCGAACGGCGAAGCGCGCCGCTGCCAAGACGGCATCGGGGAAGCACGCCCGGTGAGTCTCGCAGCGATCCTGCGGCCTCGGGAGGTCAGGGTCGCTGTCGGCCCTCTGCGGGTCACTGTGCAGCCCGGGTGGGCAGACGATTGGCTCATCGCTCTGGAGGGGCAGCGGCTGGACACTGTGATTCCCGGGATGGTCGGCCAGACGGATCGGGATGAGCTCGCCGATGCGTTGGTGTCGTGCCAGGTGACCATGGCTGACATCGCCGACGGGGCCCGTTCGGCGATTGCGGAGGCTGCCGGACGCCCGTGGTGGGAGGTGGTCCGGTTGGTGGCGTACTCGGCTGCGCAAGAGGGTCAGATCGTTTCTGCTCTGGCGTTGGAAGGGATCTGGCCGGACCGGGTGACGATCGGTCTGTGGTGCACGGCCGTCGTGGCGTACGTGTTGCCGCGCCTGGACGAGATGAAGCGTATGCAGTTCGAGGCTGATCTGAGGATTCCTCCTGGTGGGAGTGTGCGGGACCTTCGCGGATTCGATGCCGTTCAGTTCTGACCGGGTACCGGTAGCCTGATCACATGGCTATCGGTCTCGCGTTCGTTGACATCGTGGGTGATACGTCGCGCACGGGTGCGCAGATCGAGCGGGATCTGAACCGTGAGATCGCCTTCGTCGAGGAGTCGATCGACGAGGTTCAGATCGACATGGCGTTGGCGTCCGGTACCGCGGACGACCTGTTGCGGTATGTGAACGCCGATCTTGAGGCGGTCGGGAACGCCGCGCAGGCCGTCAACGTCAACGCAGAACTGGACCCGAACACGCGGGCCCGGATCCAGCACCAGCTGCAGGTGGTGGCGCAGAGCCTGCGTGGCGCCCGGGAGCAGATCCGCATCGGTGTCGACGAAGACCAGATCGTTGAGGAGACTGTGGCAGCGGTCGAGACCGCGGTCGAGGTAGCCGAATTGGTGGCGCCTCCGATCGAGATCGAGACGACGATCGACAACGACAGCTTGGAGCGTGCCGTCCGGGACTTTTCCGGGATCGGGAACGCGGCCCGCGGCGCTCTGGGGCCGGTGTCGTCGCTGGGAACCGGACTGCTCGGCTTCGCGGGAGCGGCGCAGGGGGCATTCGCTCTGGTGTCGACGTTGAAGCTTGTGGCGCCGGCCGCGGCGCTGGCTGCGCCCGCCATCCTGACAGTGGCATCTGCCGCAGGCGTGTTGAAGCTGGCGATGGTCGGTGTCGAGGATGCGGTGACGGCGGCGCTGGATCCTTCGGACCCGGAGAAATTCGATGAGGCGTTGAAGAAGCTGTCTCCGGAGGCGCAGAAGTTCGCGAAGCAGGTTCAGAGGTTGCAGCCGGCGTTCAAGGACCTGCAGCAGTCCGTGCAGAACGAGGTGTTTGCCGGCCTGGACGGGGTGTTGAAGGGCCTGTCGACCGATGTCCTGCCGTCGGTGAAGACCGGTCTGGTGGGGGTGGCGAAACAGTTCAACGCGATGGCCCTGTCGGGGGCGTCCGCGGCGAGTGAACTGGGTCGGAACGGGATGCTGGGTAAGGCGTTGGACGGCGCTTCGAAGGCGTTGGGGAACCTGTCTGATCTGCCTGGTGTCGCGGTCAAGGCACTTGGCCAGCTGGCGGTGGCTGCCGGTCCGGCGTTCGACCGGTTGACGAAGGCCGCGGCGGGGAAGTTGTCGGATCTCGGTGATCAGCTGACGGGGGCGTTCGAGTCGGGGAACCTTGAGAAGGCGATCGATTCGGCGATCAGCCAGATCGGTGCCCTTTTCAGGACGATCGGTAATCTCGGCACGGTGTTCGCCAATGTGACGTCGACGGCCGAAGGGTTCAACGGCGTTATTGGGATCTTGGAGAGGGTGTCGAAGGCTCTGGCGGATATCACGGCGACGGATGAGGCGCAGCGCGCGTTTCAGGCGTTGTTCGGTGTGTTGAATACGTTGACGTCTCAGGCTCTGCCGCTGCTGGGTACGGCGTTCTCGGCTCTGGGCGGTGTGATCATCGCTTTGGAGCCGGGCGTGACGGCGATCCTCAAGGCGTTGGGTCCGGCGTTGAACCAGATCATTGCCGCGCTTGCCCCGGTTCTGGTGTCGCTGGCGGGTGCGGTGTCGAAACTGGCGATCGCGTTCGCCCCGCTGATCACTGCGGCGGGTACGTTGATCGCCGCGATCCTGCCCGTGCTCACTCCTTTGTTCGATTCGCTGGCCAGGGTATTCGCCGCACAGGCGCCATTGGTGCAGAAATTCGCCGATTTGCTGACGTCTTTCCTCGTTCCGATTCTCGAAAAGCTACCCGGAATTCTTGAGCCGATTCTCGGCGCCTATGCGACGCTCGCGGAAAAGCTTTTCCCTGTCGCGATCGAATTGCTCGGCGAGCTCGCCCCCGCGTTCGAGACCCTACAGGGAGCGCTCCTCGATGTGTTCGACGCGCTGACCCCGATCCTCACCCAGATCGCCGACCTCGCAGGTCAACTCCTGACCGACCTGCTTCCGCTCCTCGAACCGCTGATCCAACTTGTCGGCAGGCTCGCCGGGATCTTCGCCGACGAGCTTGCGCAGGTTCTGCGTACCGTCGTGATCCCCGCGCTCCGGGCCGTCTCCCAGTTCATCGACGGCGACTTCCGGGGTGCTCTCGGCAGCGTCAAGGACGTCCTGATCGGCCTGGTCTCCGAGGTCGCCCGGGAACTGTTTCTGCTCCCGTACAAGGTGACGCAGGCCCTCGGCGGCCTCGCCGGGGACATGCTCCGCATCGGCGGGGACATCATCCGGTCCCTGATCCGCGGTATCCAGCAGGAGATCTCCCACCTGGGAGACGTCCTCGGCGGTGTCACGGACTACATCCGCGACCACAAGGGGCCCATCGAGAAGGACCGTACGCTACTCGTCGGCGCCGGACAGGCAATCATGCAAGGCCTGATCGCCGGGATCCAGTCGCAGCGCGGCGTCCTCGGCAGTGAACTCACCTCGGTCACCGGCATGATTGCCGGCATGTCCGGTGGAACGGTACGGCCGGCGGTGGGATCGCCGTTCGCGATCGGTGGCGCCGGCGACCAGTTCGCCGCGAACGCTCCACAACTGAGCCAGCAGGCCCCGCAGATCCTCGCGCAGGTATTCGTCGGCGACAGGGAGATCACCGACATCGTGGACACCAGAGTCACCCTGGCCAGCAACCGTGCAGGCCGGCAACTGTCCTTCGGAACGAGGAGGTAGAGCGGTGGCTGATCTCCTCACCGCGACTGTGCAGGACCCGTATGCGGCGGTTCTGCTGCGCACGGAGTTCTCCGCAACCGGTTCGCTGACCGCGACGGTCGAGCGGTCCGACGACGGAGGCATGACGTGGACAACAGTGCGTGGCGGGAACCCGCTGACTCTCGTCGGACCGGCGCCGGGGGCGGGCAACCGTGTCGGGTACCTGTTCGACACTGAGGCGCCCCTGAACACGCCACTCCGGTACCGGTCGACGAACAACCTGGGCACGGTGACGCTGGCCGGCCCGGTGACGATCACCGTTGCTTCGGGTGTGTCGTGGATGAAGGATCCGGCGCGGCCGTGGGCGGACCTGCAGATCTCGCAGTGCGTGAAGAACCCAGTGGACGCTGTGCTGTGTCCGCAACCTGAGGAGCCGGCGCTGTTCCTCGTGTACGGGGGTCTCGGGGATCAGACCCGCGCGGCGGACGCCACCCTGTTCCCGATCCTGAACCGGTCCCGGCCGGCGGACGCGTACGCGTACCGCAAGGATCCGGGGACGTCGTGGCAGATCGCCACGGTCACGCTGGCCGCGCGGGAGTCCGTGGAGACGTTCTACGCGTGGGGCGGACCGATCTTCCTGCAGCTGGATCCGCTGTTCGGGTGGCCTGACCGGTACTACCAGCCCGGTGACGTCGGCGAGCAGCGGATGAGTGGGGATCTGCGGCAGCCGTTCCGGTTGTGGCCGGCACCGTTGACGGTTGTCGATGCGCCGATTGGTCCGGCGCAGGGGACGGTGCAGAACAACTGGTGTCTGGTCAAGGACACTTTCCCGACGTGGGCGAGCTTCACCGCGACCGGGCTCACGTGGGACCAGGTTCAGCAGGGGCTTGCGGCACCTGTTCCGGTCGGCGGTTACGGATTCGGTGCCTATGGCGACGGACCTTACGGAGGCTAGACGATGGTCACCACACCTACCCACGGGCAGGCGAACTGGGACATTCCCCTCAACGCTGCTCTGAACGATCTGCAGGACCAGATCAACATCAACCCGGTGGCGGACGGCGAGTGGATGCCGTCCGACCAGTCCTACGTGGCGTGGTCGATCGACCCTGCGTTGGCGGTGAACTCGTCGATCCTGACCGCGGGTGCGATGACGCTGATCCGGGTGGCGGTTCGGGCGAAGGCCGCGACGACGGTTCTGGTGTCGAACATCGAGATCGGTGTCGGCACGGCCGGTGTGACGCTGACCGCAGGCCAGAACTTCGCGGCCCTGTACAACACAGCAGGCACGCGGCTCGCGGTGACGGCGGACCAGTCCGCGGTGTGGACGTCGACCGGGCACAAGACGATGGCGCTGACGGTCCCGCAGAACCTCGCCGCGGGGTACTACTGGATCGGGATTCTTCCGAACGGAACGACGCCGCCGCAGCTGACCCGGGCATCGTCCGCAGCGTCGGTGAACTCGAAGACGACTGCGGCAACGTCCCGCTTCGGCAGCTTCGGTGCCGGCCAGACGGCGACGCCAGCGTCCATCACCCCTGCCACGATCACACCGGTCAACATCGCTTTCTTCGGCGGTATCTCCTGATGCTGCCGACGACGGCCCTGTACCGGCAGGCGTTGCCGAACCCGTGGCGACGCGAGTGCCGGCTTGAGGTGTTCCACGGCGGCGTGCGGGTGGCGGACAACCAGGCTGTGGTGGATGGGCAGGTTCAGGCGTCTTTGACGTCCCGGGTAACGCGTACGGCTACGGTGACGGTCGACCCGGCGCTGTTCGGGGTGGATCCGGCGGATGTCCTGTCGCCGTATACGGCGGTGATTCGCCTGTCGTGCGGGATCGGATACCCGGACGGGTCTCGGGAGATTTTCCCGATCTTCACCGGTCGTGTGTGGGACCTGGAACGGGGCCCGGACGGCGGTGTGACGGTTCAGGCCGAGGATCTCGCCGCGGATGTCATCGGTTTCCAGTTCGAAGCGCCGGAGACATCGCAGACGTCGAACACGATCGTGGAGGAGATCCAGCGGCTGATCTCCGAAGCGATCGCGTCTCCGACGTTCGGGGCCAACGACGTCGTGGACGCGCAGGTGCCGTTCCTCGTGTGGGACCAGGACCGCGGCAAAGCGCTGGACGATCTCGCGCAGGCTGTTCAGGGCCGCTGGTACGCACTCGGTGACGGATCGTTCGTGGTGCGCCGCTACCCGTACAGCAACGCTGTGCCGACGGTGACGATCGCTGACGAATCCGGCGGGGTCAACGCCCGTGCCACGCGCCGTGTGACCCGGGAAGGGACCGCGAACAGCATCACGGTGATCTCGGAGCGGATGGACGGCACGGATCCGGTTCGGGTGACGGTCCGGGACGTCGGGCCGTCGTCGCCGACCCAATTCGGTGGCCCGTACGGCAAGGTATCTCAGCTGATCAAGGTTCAGACTCCTCTGGCAGTGGCGGAGGCAACGAAACTTGCGCAGGCGCAGCTCGCCGCGTCGATCGCTCTGACGGAACAGTGGACCGTCGACATGGTGCCCGACCACAGCCTGGAACCGGGTGACGTGGCGTTGATCAAATATCGGGGTCTGCAGGCTGTGCAGGTGCTGGACAGGATCACGTATCCGCTGGTGTCCGGGTCGATGCAGTTGCAGGGGCGTGCGTCTGCGGTTCCCACGTCGGAGGTGGACTAGTGAAGGCCACAGCGGACCACGGGTACCCGTACCCGGAATGTGACCCTCCCTACGTCAAGGACAAGGCGGACCTGCCGGCGCAGTTGAAGGCCCTGGCCGAACTCGTCGATGACGACATCACGTCCATCAACGCGCAGGCCACCGCCGAGCTGAACCCGCCTCTCGGGTTGCTGTCGCTGACGGCCGCGGAGGCTCTAGGCCCGTCAGCGTTCTTCAAGTTCACGCAGCTCACGACGATCCTCGCGAACATCGGCGGTATCTGCGATGCGACGAACGCCCAGTTCGTCATCCCGTCCGCCGGCCTGTACTGGATCACCGGTACGGCAGCTTCGACAGCGGCGCCGAACGGCGTCCACCGATTGGGGTTCCGGCTGAACGGGTCGGTGTTCCGGGCTGAGACGATCCAGCCGAACGCCGCGGCCGGTACGCAGATCCGGAACAACAGTGTGACTCCGGTGTTCTGCTCGCCGGGGGACATTGTGGACATGGTGCAGTACCAGCCGGGTGCGGGGAACGTCACGTACCAGACGGCGCAGTTCGGGATCTACAGGATGGTGGCGACGTGATCACGCTTCCGCAGGCGATCGACAACGCGATCCCGTATGCGGCGGAGGGCGGTGTGGGGACGGTCGTCGCGGTGTCGTCTACGACGTTGACGATCCTGGCCCGTGGGATCACTTTTCCTGCGGCGTACACGCGTTCGTACACGCCTGTTGTGGGTGACCTGGTGTACTTCAACCGGCAGGACGCTTCGTGGATCGTCATCGACGCGTTGGCCGGGGTCGGGCCGAACCAGGTGTTCAATTTCAGCTTTGAGGACGGCCCTCCGGGGACGATCCCTGACGGCTGGTTCATCGCGAACCTGTCCGGTGCGGCGACGGCTACGGGCGTGGTGACGGGCTATGCCCCGCTGGGGTCGCGGGAGCTGTCCGTGAACGCCGGCGGTGCGGTGCAGGACACGTACGTGTACTCGTCTCCGATCCCGGTGGCGCCGGGGCAGACATGGGCGATCTCGGCTCTGGCGTCTGCGACGTATCCGCCGGCGACGGTGCCGTCTGCGGATGCGGCCCTGTACGCGCTGTGGTTCGTCAACAACACGAATCTGTATCCGACGACGTCGGCGGCTGACACGTTGGTGGCGCAGGTCAACGATGTGGGTCCGGATGCGTCGCATTCGTCGGTGTCGGGGTCGGTGGTGGTTCCGGCCGCGACGAACTACCTGCGGGTCGCCACGCGGTCGATGTCCGCGGCGTCGATCAGTGTGCTGTGGGACGCCGTGATCGCTAGGAGGATCGGCTGATGCCTGGTTTCACGTCACCTCAGAACCTGCCGTACCCGCTGTACACGGAGGCGGTGAATCCGCCGGCGCAGATTCAGGCGTTGGCGGAGGCGATCGATGATGCGTTGGTGGCGTCTCAGGCTTTGATCGCGGGGATCGTGGCGCGTAAGGCCGGCCGCATGTCGTCGGTGGCGGCGCAGGCGATTCCGAACAACGCGGTGACGGCGGGGACGTTCACGACGGAGGATTTCGACAACGACAACATGATCAACATTGGTGGGTCGAACACCAACCTGGTGATCCAGACTGCCGGCGTGTACCTGGTGACCGGGACGGCGACGTGGGCGGCGAACGCTGTCGGTGTCCGTGAAGCACAGATCTTCAAGAACGGCGTTGCGGTGGCCGGGTTCCGGGCGTTCAACGCCGCGGCGCTGCAGTCCGGTACACCGGTCACGCATCTGGTGGTCGGGGCGCCGGGTGACATCCTGACGTTGCAGCTGTTCCAGACGTCCGGTGGCGCCCTGAACTGCAACAGCAAGGTGTTCTCAGCATCCCGCGTGTCCGGCTAGGAAGGGTCGCCCGATGACCGGTTTCACTGTCCCGTTGCTGTTCCCATACCCGCAGCCCACGGATCCGGCTGATACTCCGGCGCAGATCCAGGCTCTTGCCGAGGCCGTGGACGCGGAGATGACGGACACGGAGACGCAGCTGTCGGCGATCACGGATCCGCCGATTGCGTGGATCCGGGCGGGTACGCAGGTCATCCCGCCTGCGGCCGGCACCCTGATCCTGTTCAACCAGGAGGCGTTCGACAACGCGAACATGGTCGACCTGGTGACAGACCCGTATTCGATCACGATCCGGTCGAACGGCCTGTACATGATCTCTTGCGAGGGGTCGTTGGAGGCGAACGGTGTGGGTGGCCGTCAGTTGGAGCTGTTGGTGAATGGTGTGGTGGTGGGGTTGCAGGCGTCGGGTCCGCCGACGACGGCGCCGTTCGGCTGGTCGGCGGAGGCTGCGGTGATGCGGTCGTGTGTGGTGGGGGATAAGGTTCAGTTCCGGATCGGTCACACGGCGGCGTTCTCGATTTCGACGACGGGTTGTGAGGCGCAGGTGTTCCGGGTGTCGGTGTAGCACACGGTGGCGGAATATGCGTCAGGTGGCTGAATATGCGTTACGGTGATCGCCAGCCCCCGAACGAATGGAACCGCCATGGCGTGGTACGAGGGTGCGCAACGCATGGAGTTGCAGCCCGAATCAAGTAGTCAGCCGGCCATTGTGCCGACACAGTTCATCCTGCACAGCATCGCAGCCCCGTGGAGTGCGCAGCGGATCTACGAGTACTGGCGCGACTCGACGAACCTGGAGTCGCATTTCGGCCTCGACTACGACGGGTCGATGGGTCAGTTCCTGTCCACGGCGACGTGCGCGGACGCGAACTACAAGGCGAACCGGCGCCCTGACGGTACGGGCGCGGTGTCGATGGAGACCGCTTCGGATCTCCAGCACACCGATCCGTGGACCGAGGAGCAGATCCGGTCGATCATCCGGGTCGGCGTGTGGCTGCACCGCACCCACCAGATTCCCCTTCGGATCTGCCGGACCGCGGCGGATCCCGGGTTCGGCTATCACCGCATGTTCCCGGAGTGGTCGACGGGCGGCACCGAGTGCCCCGGCGACGCCCGCGTCCGCCAGTTCCACGACCGGGTGTTCCCCGGGATCGTCGCAGCAGCAAACGAGGAGGACCCCATGGCTGCGTTCACCGAGGCCGACCTGACGCGCATCGTTCAGAACGCGGTCGGCTCCATGAAGTCGGACATCACCCACGACATCCTGTACTGGCTGAACCAGGCCATGTCCGAGGTACCGGAGTCGGCGGGGGATCACCCGCTGCACTTCGTCGTCCCGGAGCTCCACGCGAAGTTCGCGACATGGCCTCAGGAGCTTCGGGATGCTCTCGCTGGCGTCCTCAAGCTGCAGGTTTCCTTTGAGGGGACGGGGGAGTGATCGTGGGGCATCCGGTCGAGGCGAAGGTGAAGTGGGCGACCGCTGCGTCGTATGTGGGGTCCGCGGGCGTGCTGGCGGTGCTGGAGGCGGTGCGGGATCAGCCGGCGCTGGTGTCGGGTCTGCCGTCGTGGCTGGGGCCGCTGGTGCTGGCGGTGGTGCCGGCTGCGGTGACTGCTGTGGCTGGGTGGCAGGCGCGGCACACTCCCCGGACGGAGGACCGCGTGGAGGCCCCGTGGAGGCCCCCTCGTGAGTGACACCACGGGTATAGCTCCGGTGGATGCGGTGGTGGTGTGGTCGATCGCGCTGACGGCGATTATCACGCTGCTCACGATGATCTGGCGGGGGCTTCGGAAGATCACGAAGAAGACGGGTCACATCCTGGACGCGTGGAACGGAGAGGAGCCGCGGCCGGGTGTTCCGGGGCGTCCGCCGTTGATGCAGCGGGTGGGAGATCTGGAAACCGGGCTGCAGTCGGTGAAGGGCCACGCTGCGGCGTTGGAGACGCGGGTGGGGGGTGTGGAGCGCAGTATCGGGAGCCGGCTGTTGGATGGTGACCAGGGCGGTGGGTTAAGACCGCAGCGTTCCAGTGGTTGATGGGTGGGGCCCTGCCGGGTGGTGGGGCCCCTTCGTGTTGGGGCCTTGACGCTTGTGTCATTCTGTGTCATTCTTGAGTCATGACAGAGCGAGCAATCCCCCAGGTGGGGATGTACGAACTGACCAACCCTGATCCTCTGCGCCGGCACACCGTGCGCTCCATCGCCACAGCGGCCGGATGCTCCTTCGCCACGGTGCATCGCCTGCGCAGCGGGAAGACCACCGCCGTTTCGGAGCCCATAGCAGCCAGAATCGCACAGGCGTGTGGCATGGATCTGGCCGACATGTTCAGGGCGACGGGCCGCGTCGCCTGGAACTAGCGAACGTCTTGCATCACCGTGTGGCCCGGATCACACTGCAACAACACCGGGCACATACCCCGCACAAGGCGGGGACCGTCCTGGATTAGCCCCCGAGGACGGCCCCCGGAACCAACCCCCAAGACAGGAAAGGGGTCGGCCAATGAGCCACCCTAGCAACCCCACGAAGGCGCAGACCCTGCGCGTCGGCGCGAACCTCCTGGACCACGCCGCCGTCCTCGGCGCGAACGTGGAGCCCACCATCAGCGCCCCCCTGCCGGGATTCCTCGAAGTCAACTTCACGGACGTCGGCGAGAAGATCAGCCACCAGACGATCAGCGCGTGGCAGCTCGCCCTCGGACAGGCGTGGGACATGAAGTCCCTGACGCACGAATACGCGGGCAAGACGTACCGGCTGCGTCACTGCTACCTGACGTACCAGGACGTCACCGTCCACCTCTCCGTGTCACAGGAGACGGCGGTGGCGGCATGACGATGGAAGCCGCGGACGCGCGCACGGTCGCCGTGTCCCTGCAGACGGAGTCGTTCGCCCGGCGCCTCGACCCGATCACCGAGATCTACGCCCACGTCGACCAGGTCAACCTGACCGTCTGCCCGACGGAGCAGTCCGTATGGGACACGTGGTGCAACCTGTTCCGCGTCGACCCGGAGCGGACGAAGTGGGGCCGCAGCATGGTCAACACCGTCGGAACGTGGCGCGGGGTGCAGATCAACCTCCGCGGCCTGGACACGGACCGCTGGTACAAGCCGTGACCGGGCACGTGTGGTGTGCCGTCGGTCTGCTCCTCGGAGCAGTCCTCGGGGTACTGGCGTGGGTCGATGCGAGGAGGAACCGTTGAAGATCTTCACCGACAGCGAGATCGCGGACATGGAGCGCAAGTTCCGGCTCCTGCAGCAGGACGTGAAGGACCTGCGCAACGAAAAGGCCGAACTGGCCGCACGCGTCCGGGCCGCGGAGACCCGCGCCGGGGACGCCGAGGAGCGCGAGCGAATGGCCACCATCTACGCCGGCATTGCTCTCGCCGAGATCGCGTCGATGGCTGCGGAGGCCGGGTGACAACCGCTACTGGGCTGCTCACCGACCCGGGCCTGTACCTGGGGGTTCCGGAGGACGTGTATCACCGGGATCCGGTCGAAGGCGGTTCGCTGTCGTCGACCGGTTGCCGGCGGATCGTGGACACGTGTCCGGCGAAGTTCAAGTGGGAGGCCGAGAACGGGCGCCTGTCCACCCGCAGCATGGACTTCGGGACCGCGGCACACACCATGGTCCTGGGAACGGGAAAGCCGATCCACGTCCTTGAGAACCCGGACGGCCGAACCAGCGAGGGCCGGATCGAGAAGCGTGAGGCTCTGGCCGGCGGCTACATCGTCCTCAAGCCGGAGGAGTACGAGCGGATCAAGGGCATGGCCGATGCCCTGCGGGCGCATCCGTTGGCGTCGACCCTGTTCGCCCGGCAGCGGTACGACACGGGTCAGATCCTGGAGTCCGGTGGCGACGCCGAGGTGACCGGGGTGTGGCGCGACGAGCTGACGGGGGTGATGTGCCGTCTGCGTCTGGACTGGCTTCCGGCTCCCTCGGACGGACGTCTGATCATTCCGGACTACAAGACGACGACGGACGCGTCCCCGGAGGCGTGCGCGAAGTCGATCGCCCGGTACGGGTACCACCGGCAGAGAGAGTTCTACCTGTCCGGGCTTCGGTCGCTGGGAATCGGCAACGCGTCGATGGACCTGTTGCTCGTGTTCCAGGAGACGACGGCGCCGTTCCTGGTGACGGTGGTGGCGATGGACCCGCAGATGCGCCAGGCAGGGAAGCGCATGAACCGGCGTGGGATCAATCTGTACGCACAGTGCAAGAGGGAGGATCGGTGGCCCGGCTACAACAACGACCGGACGTACACCGCCGAACTCCCGGCATGGCAATTGAAGGAGGAGCAGTGACCGAGATGGAATACCGGCCGATTGCGGTTCCGGGGCGTGTCGGGCAGGGAACGGCGGTCGAGCAGTCCCGCGCGGTGGCGCAGGTGATGGCAGCGGTGCAGATCGCCCGGCAGTTCCCGCGGGACGAGACGCAGGCGATCGTGTCGATGCGGCAGGCGTGCGGCAACCGGATGCTGGCGCAGCGGGCGTTCTACAGCTTTCCGCGGGCCGATGGCAGGGTGACCGGGCCGACGGTTCAGATGGCGCGGGAGCTGGCGCGCTGCTGGGGGAACATCGACTGCGGGATCGTGGAGATGATCCGCGACGACGAGTTCGGGCAGTCGGAGATGCAGGCGTACGCGTGGGACCTGCAGACGAACGAGCGGATCTCGACGACGTTCATCGTGCCGCACACCCGGGACACGAAGTACGGTCCGGTGCGGCTGACGGACGGCCGTGACGTGTACGAGAGGAACACGAACGATGCTTCGCGCCGCCTCCGCGAAATGATCTTCGCGGTGCTGCCGGTGTGGTTCCGTGAGGAAGCCATCGAGATCGCACAGAAGACCCTCGCCAACCGCGGCGAGCCGCGCATGACGATCCAGCAGCAGCGGGGGCAGATTGTTGCCAGCTTCGCCGAGAAGGGCATCACCCAGCAGGCGTTGGAACAGCGGATCGGCCGGCCCGCGGATCAGTGGGTCCTGGCGCACGTCGCGGACCTGAACGTCCTGTACGACGAGATCTGCTCGGGGAAGCTGGCGGTTCTCGACGTGTTCGGTGACCCGCCGGTGACGGATGACGAGATCAAGGCTCCGCGTAAGCCGGCTGTGACCGCTCCTTCGTGGGGTGCGGTGCAGTACGGGAAGCCGGAGGAGCATCCGGCCGCGCCTGCGCCCGCGCAGGACGGGGAGTCGTGGCCGGAGGTTGCGCAGCCCGGAGGGCAGCGGTGAACGGGGGAGCGGTGTCCGAGCCGCTCCCCCTCCATCAGCACACGGCGTGCTGTGATCCGTGTCGCCGGCTGGATGTGCGGGCGGTGGAGGCGGTGGAGGAGTCCACGGCCGCGCTGCGCGGGTTCCTGCGGGCCGAACGCGATGTGCTGGACCCGAAGTCGCCGGGGGATATCGCGGAGGGTCTGGTGCCGGTTGCTGCGGCGCTGGTGTGTCTGGTCCGTGGGGACGGCGATGCCGGAGCGATCCGGTACCTGTTGCGGAAGCTGTCCGCGCGGGAGGTTGAGGCGTTGCCGATCGTGGTCGCGGCGATGGTCGACCCGGAGACGACGGTTCGGGACGCGTTCGGGTGGATCACCTGGGACGAGAACGGGCGTGCCCTGGGCAGCAAGCCCCGCCTGGAAGGCACGGTTCGGAGCATGGGCGAACACTACACGGCCGATATGGTGCCGCCGTCCGGTGTGGCCGAGGCCATGGCCGCTGCGGATTGTGCGGAGGCCCGCTCGATGTATCGGCGGGGTGACGACATTCTCCGAATCGCGTCGGTGTACGGGGTCAGTGAGAAACGCGTGTCGCGGTGGGTGAACGGTGGCCGGCCGTGACTGCTGACTGGTTGGAGATGCGCCCGGGGTGGATGTATGTAGCGGCGTGTCGGAGCTATCCGCCGACGTTGTGGGTGTCGTCGGGTGACGACGGGGTCATGGACCGGTCGACGGCCAGGTACGGCGCTCGGGTGTGTTTCTCGGTGTGTCCGGTGCGTGATGAGTGCCTTCGGTATTCGATGCGGTCGGGACCGGGTGGCAGGCCGGAGCCTCAGGGGGTGTGGGGTGGGCTGACGTATCCGCAGAGGACGCGGTGGTACGACGCTCCCAGTGCGAAGGCACGCGCCGAGATTGAGGATGATGCGCGCCGTCTGGCGCAGATCGTTCCCAGGTTGCGGTGATGATGCCGCCGGGACTGTACGGGCTGCACGTGGTGCTGGGTCAGTTCAATGCGAGACGTGGTGTGTGGTTGGAGCATCCGTCTGCTGACTTCACGTGCGTGTGCGGGTACACCTCGGCGGCTCACGGTGCCGGGCCGGTTGCTCTGTTCTGCGCGGAGGAGCCGGCCCGGCATCGGAAGGACTGCCCGGGTGAGCGCGTGGCGGTGTTGCGTGGTCGCCGGGTGAGGGATGTTCCCGTGGGTGACGTGCTGTAGGGAGGAGAAAGGTGATGGGATCGGCTGTGTCGCAGGGGTTGGTGGAGCGTGCGGGGGTGAAGGCACTTCGGGCCGCGGTCGGGCACGACGACATGGGGGTGTTGCGGGCGTTGCAACGGTGTCGCGGGTGGGGTCGGGAGGATGTGTTCCGGTTGTGCCTGTTCGTGGCAGGCAGGGCCGCGGATGTTCTCGCGGAGACGCACGGGGCGCCGTTGGGCGGCGGGCGGTGGATCCTCGACGAGGAGTTGTTGGCGCGTCACAAGGCGTCGCCGGAACGCTTCGCGGCCCGGTTCCTGTTGGCGGCGGCGAACCTCGACGTGGTGGAGTGCCGGCGTCTGTGGGGGGAACAGGTGGAGTTCGCCAGGCATGTGGTGGGGGTGCGGTTGGGGGATACGACGGTGGTCCGGGGGGCTGTTGTGGCGGTGATCGCTCAGTCGGCGAAGGTTCACATGGAGAAGGGAGTCATGCCGTGATCCTGCTCCACGGTGGCGTGCCGGGTAAGCAGCCCGGGGATGTTCTGGTGCCGCATGCACCGAACGTGGTCGACGGGTGCGCGATCTG
>Ga0310893_10000001_pt1 | contig 50435 bp, 104 predicted proteins | sample C0D2metaG_FD_203910 | JGI IMG/M metagenome (GOLD analysis project Ga0310893, IMG submission 203910) | Lab incubated soil microbial communities from West Virginia University Organic Research Farm, Morgantown, WV, United States - C0D2 | ecosystem: Environmental > Terrestrial > Soil >... | reverse complement strand
GTCAGGGCCTTAGGGCTCTGACCTGCGTGTTTGGGGTGCCCCCCTACCCTCTGGTTGATCTTCATGTTGATCACTGAAGATCACGTTTGGTGCTGTTGCATGATCGGCACAGCACCTGCAGCGCACCGTCCTCGGCTCCACCTGCTGCCACAGCGTGAACGTGATCAGCTGTCAGGTCGTGGGACTCGTGTGCTGGTCTGCGCCAACCAGGACACCACCAGCCGTGGGCGGTGACCCATGCCTCCACTGCCCTGGCCCTGCGTGCCTGCTCGGTCCACGTGTATGGACGGCGTTGGCGTTTGGCTCGCTGTGCGGTGAGCTGGTGGGTGCGGGTGTGGGTGGGGCAGCGTGGCGTGGGGGTGAGGCGGCCGCAGGTCAGGCAGGGCTTGAGGGGCATGGGCTGACCACGCCGAGGCTCACATCGTGTGACACGAAGATCATGGTCACACCGTCGGGCATTGCCTCTTCGAGCATGGCGCGGATGGGTGGGACTGCCTCGGGTCGGGCGCCCTCGGGTAGTCCCACCATGAGTATCTCGCCGGGCTTGATGTCGAGGCGCTTGATGGATTCCAGCTCGATGGTCTGGCTCACTGACTCTCCCCCTCGATTTGCAGATGCGAGTGTTTCCCCGGGGATGCGGGCAAGAATGATCAGGCGCTGGCGCCGATCACGACGATGTCGTAGACCACCGACGAACCCGCACCCGAGTTGACGATGTCGACCAGGTCACCCGTCCCCGCCGTCACCGCCACGCCGGTGGCGTCGGTGCATGCCCAGCAGAACATGCCGCCCGGCCGGACCGGGACACCGTCACCGGCGGCGAGGAACAGCGGCACACCGTTGGAGGCGGGGCGGGTGACGTTCACGTTGTTGACGTTTGTGGCCGCGGCGGTGACCAGCACCATCTTGATGCGGGCGAACGTGACCGCCGCGCCGAACGCGTCAGTGAGTGTGCCGGACAGGTCGAGGCTGTCGGTGGCGGACGCGGCGATGGTGCGCTGGTCGGAGAACACGCGGTCAGCCTGGTTGGCGCCGGTGCCGTTGGTGAGCGCCTTGGACACCACATAGTTGAGGGGGGCGGAGCGGGGCTGCAGGTCGGTGGCCCCGGTCAGCAGTGAGGACAGGGACAGCTTGAGGCGGGTGTCGAGGGCCACGACGTCTCCAGGTCAGTCAGCGGGATTGAGGGAGACGGGGCGCCAGTCGGCTACCTCGTCGTCGGTGTAGCGATGGAGCGTGGGCAGGCCATCCGGCCAGGTGATACCCACCCACACCGGGTGGGTGGTGCCGTACCTGCCGGTCACGTGGGCTCGTTGGGCGACCTGCCCGTCCGGGCCAACACGCAGTTCAGTCGTCACAGTTCGTTCACGTCCAGCACCAGCTCGTCGGTGTCGCAGTCGCAGCCGTCGGCTTCAGCGCACATCAGCTCTCCGAGTCGGCGAGGTCGGCCAGGACGTTCCCGGCGCGGGTGGACAGTGACGCCCACTTCCGGCACCAGAGGCGGAACGCCCTCCGGTCACCGCGGTCGAGGGCTTGGTCGATGGAGGCCAGCACGTCACGCATGACGATCTGCAGACCTCGGAGTTCGGCGTCGTGGTTGATGCGTACGGCCATGAGGGCTCACCTGCCCTGGACATGACGAAAGCCCAGGTCAGGCGACCTGGGCTTGGGCACAACTGTGCACGGTGGTGTCATCGTAGATCGCCGTGCGGTGTCCCGTCCACGCAGGTCGCGGACGCGGCGTGTCGGTCACCGCGTGAAAGATCTTGCGCGCGGGGTGTCACGTTCATGGTGGGTGTGGCGACTCGACAGGTGTGAGCATGACATCACCCGCCGACGCGCCCTCCGAAGACAAGCCGTCGACTCTCCGGCAGTGGACTGTGCCGATCGTTGTGGTGGCCCTGATCGCGGTCGCCGTGGTGATTGGGCTGGTCGTGTCCGGCGGCGACGACACGTCCGGCAGCGCCGACCCCGGCGGGCAGCCGGTCGCCGACACCACAGTCACGGTGCTGTATGAGGTGGAGGGCAGCACCGACTACGCCGACGTGACGATGGAAACCCCGACCGGGACGTCGCAGATCTCCCCTGACGTGCCGATGGTGCGGGAGTCGGATGGGCGGCGCGGGCTGGAGATGGAGTTCACGTCGGGTGCCTACGTGTACCTGTCGGCGCAGAACAACCGGGGTCACGGGACGGTGACGTGCCGGATCACCGTGGATGGTGCGGTGGTGTCGGAGAACTCGGCGACCGGCGGATACGCGATCGCTACCTGCAAGGGCTCCGCCTAGCTGGCCTGCGACGCCCGCCGTCGGGCCAGATGGCGTTGGGCGGCCATCTTGAACGACCGGCTACCGGACAGGTCCGCCGCTGTCGAGACGATCGCCGCGAGCTTGTCCACCGACTCAATGCGGGAGTTGACCGCGATCTGCGTGAGCGGCCGCAGGTGCTTCCACGCCATGCCCTCGAAGAACAGGGCGAACGCGTCCGCCCGCAGTTCGGGGACGTCCGGGAAGGTTGCCCTGATCCAGGTGGTGATCTCGGGGTACTTCGGTTTCCGGTCCAGGTTCGTCACGCTGTGGTCCTCTCCGTTCCGATCGGCGGGTACTGGTAGCGATCCAGCCTGTCGTACTCGCGGGCGACCGCACGCGCCAAGACAGGGTCCGTGGTGGTGAACTCGGACTCTGTCACTCGGTACAGGCCGGGCGCGTCCTCCACCACCTCGCGGGACGCCTGGACTCCGAAGGCATCCGCCAGGGCGCGGGATGCGTCCGCAGCCGACACACCGGCCCCGACGAGTGACGCCGCCGCCCTGCCGCGTTGCGCCTCGTAGTTGGAGAAGGTCATGCGCTCACCCGACAACGGGACATGGCGGGCGACGTCACTCGCGACGCGTTCGGCGCGGCGCCGAAGTTCGCGCTGCAAGTCCGCCCTCATGCCGCTGTCTCCTCCAAGCCGGGGATAGCCAACCCCATCGCCTCAGCCAACTCCAACAGGCGGTCGCGGGGCCACACCTCGCCGCATGCCAGACAGCGGCACTCACGTGCCTCCAGCGTGCCGGACCTGCCCTCGGCCATGCCGATCTCCAACGCGGCTGTGCGTTTCACTTCGCCGTCGGACTCGTCACGGCGCCACACCGTCACCTCACCGCAGCCCTCGACTGGGCAGGCTTTGCCCCAGATCGGGACCTTGCGGGGCGGGTCCAACAACAGCCGGATCGCCTTCGTCCACCCCTCCAACGTGTTGCGGACACCCCACACGGCAGGCAGGTCGGTTGACACGGCTACAGCGGCGACCGACTCCCGGATCGCTTGCTCCGGGTCGCCTGGGGCGACATCAGCGCCGGTTTCGCGGGCGAGGAGGAGAGCACCGGCCTGGATCGCGGTCCACAGGTCCAGTGCGTCCACGCCGAGGGGGCTGGAGTTGGAGGTGCGGCGGCGGCCGCCGCGGCTGGACGAGTTCGCCACCTCCTCCCGCAACTGCTTCAGCAGGGACACGTTGTGGTGTCGGGTGAGGGTGCCGTCCTCCCGCCACACCGCCCGCTTCAACGGGTCGCACAAGTCAGCCAACGCGTGGCGGGTGTCGTCTATGGCCTGACGCAACAAACGGGCGTCCGCGGTCATCGTGCCCTCCACTCCTGACCCGCAGGTGGATGCTCAACCCAAGAATCCCCCGCAACCCACCGGTTCGTTGACGACTCGACCGCGACACGCCACATGTAGACGTAAGGGCGCTCCGTCCACGGGGCGAGCGCGAAGCACCTCTGAACGTCCAGCACGATCGGGTCCGGCGGCATCTCCGGCACAGGCTGCTCAGGCTCGCTGATCCGCCGCCACATGGCCTTCATCGGGGCAGACAACAGCACCTGGTACTCGTCCCGCGCGATCAGGTCCCGCACGAACCGTGCCTGCCGCTCGAACGACGGGTGGGCGGTGTTCGGGGCAGGCGGCCACGAGTGGTCCTGGGACGCGTCGAACAGCTGCTCCAGGTGCACGTGGTGCTCCGCGTCCGCGACCGCCTTCAGCCGCGCGAGCGCCTCTTCCAGCCGCCGTTCGATGTCGTCCGGGTCGGTCATGAGCCCTCCTCGTGCTGCCGGTCACCGAACCGCTTCTCAAACCACGGCAGGTCCGCACGCGACACGTAGATCCGGACCGTGTCGCCCGGCTGCCGGTAGTCAGGGTCGGTGTCGTCCACCCGGTAGATGTGGCCCTCGGCGCGGTTGCAATCCGAGTAGCTGGACACCGCGTCGCTGAGCCCGAAGCCCCACCCCGAGCACTTCACGCCCTCGTCGGTGCCTTCCAGGTGGTCGTGGCAGGCGCAGGTGGCGCCGAACACCTCAACCGGGACCAGGGCGACCGGCACAAGGTCGTCGGGCATCGGGGTGGCGGCGAGCTTCGCCCGTCGGGCTTCGGTCTGCCGTTGCTTCCACTCCGGGTAGTCCGGGGACCACGTGTACGGCATCGGGTCGGTCATGTGTCCTCCATGCGGAACACGTCGCCATCACGGCGGTAAGTCACATTCCGGTAGGACGCCACCGGGATCTTCACCAGGGGCGGGTCCAATTCGTCGCCGACCCACACGAAGCCGCCGACCTCCCAACTCCACTCCCAGCCCGGCTCTACGACTGCCTCCGGGACGAGGCAGGTCTGAACGTGGTCCGCGACGTCGCGGCGCTGGCCATCGAGCGGGCCGCCTTCGAACAGTGCGATGGTCATGTTGTGTCCTCCATGCGGATAGTGCCCCGACGAGACGGCTTCTTCTCCCACACCAGATGGAACGGGCCACGCACCCCGATGTTGTGCCGCTCCGCAGCCTCCAACGCCGACAGCACCCGCTTCTCCGGGTCCAACCCGAGATGCTCCGTCGCCGACAACGCGCCCAACGCGAGCTGCTCACCCGACCCCGCGGCGGCGTAGCCGTCCACATGCTCGCCGACCTGGAAGTCTTCCGCGACGACGAACAGTCGCCCGCGGACCCCTACCAGGAACTCGCCGCCCTTCTCCTGCTCGGCGTCCTTCTTCGCCCACCCGCCGTCACGCAGCGCGGCACGGACAGCATCCACCCACGTGGTGCACATGAACCGCTCCAGCGAACCCTTGCCGGGGGCGGGCGGCTTGAACGACCACCGCAGGAGTTGACCCATCCGGAACGAGGTCGTGAACCCCATGACGTAGGCGCCGTTCGTGAACACCTTCGAGTCCTTGCGGACGTTCACTATCCACCCGCCCACGCCGCCGGAGTCGGCTCCGATCAGCACCCGGCCGTCGTGCACGAGCCCTGCGATCGCGGTCACCGCGAGTACCCCTTACGGAACGCCAGGTACACCGCGAGACGCAGCCGGTCACGCCACCGCAGGGTCGGGCCGTACACCCGCGCCACGCACCAGACGAACCGGTCACCCGAACTGCCGGTCTGAGCCAGCACCCTCGCGTAGTCGAACAGCGGTCGGCAGCCCTCGGTGACGCCCTCGTACATCAGGTCGTGTTCGGCGGTCGCCCCCGCTCTCCACACGATCTGCAGCAGGTGCTCTACCTGGATCTTGCTGAGCGGTCGGCCCAACTGGACCTGCGACCACATCGCGTTGAGGACGTCCCGGTCGTGGCCGGGACGCGAGAACCGCTCCGGGCACACGGTCACCAGCGGGTGACCTTGATCCGCTCGTGGACGGTCGTGAGGGCCTCGCCCCCCTTCGATCGGCGGCGGCTGCGTCCCGGCTCGCGCCATCGCTGCGCGGAGCGACTGCCCCAACCGGGCGAGGTCCGGCAGGACGTGTACCGAGACGTAGTCATCGGGATGCGCTAGTCCCATGCGACGCGCGGTCCCGCGCTTGATCGGCGTGTCCGTCATGCCACCTTCTCCGTTCCGTCCCGACCCTCAACCGCCGACAGCCCGAGCTGATCGAGCAGGCGTCGCGCGTCGTCCGCATCCACCGCAGCCGAAGCCACAGCCCTCACCGCCGCCGCACGCACCGCCGACGTGTTCCCGGCTGCTGCTCCCACTGTCCGTCCGCAGTCCGTGACCTGACCAGCACCCCAAGCAGTAGGCACGTCAGCCCTCCCGGACTTCGACCGCCAGCGGCCCAAGCTCGACCGGCTCCCCGTCACCCAAGGCCCGCCAGCTGACCTCCTGGTCCAGTCGCTCGACGGTCATGGCGACGACCTCAGCGGCGATCGCGCGCGCCGACGGGTCACCGCGGTGCATCATCCGCGCAACCTCCCGCGCGGCGGCGTCCACCATCGACTCCGCAAGATCACTCATCGCTCACTCGCCTTCCGGTCCGTCTTCTCGGACACCAAGAGCAGCAGCGACGGCAACGACAGTGGGGCACGGCCAGACCACGAGGTCACTGTCGTCCTCTGTGCGCTTCGGCGTGCAGGACACGCAGCAGTCCGCCACCTTCGTCTCGTCGCACGCCACCATGTCCGCCTCGGGGCCGACGTACCGGTGGGTGTCCCAGTACTCGTCGTGGCCGGGGTCGTCGTCCATCGGCATCTGGTGCAGCGTGCACTCCTCGAACCACTCCACCGGCTTGTGGATGTCGAGCACGTCGGTGAGTGCCGCTTGGAGGCGAAGCACGTCGTAGTGGTAGTCGGCGGGAAGAGCGCGCGGTTGCAGCAGCGCGCTGTTCCGGATCTTGGCCGCCAGGTCAGTCATTTCGGTGTCCTTCCCCACGCAACACAGAAGCCCGCACCCGAAGTTCATGCGCGGCCCGCTCCATGCCTTGCGCCTCCGCGAACAGGTCCGCCGACGACACGGTCACGCCGTCCTTGCCCGCCTTCAACCGGCGCGCAACGACTAGCGTCTCCTCCACCTGCGCAGCGAGGTCGTCCGCCAGCCGGTCCAGTTCGGCGGCCAGGATCAGCGGAGCCGCAGCCTCCAACGCCACCTCCGCCGCGTCCGTGTAGCCACGCCACTGGCCTTCGTCGCCCCGGAACCGGCCCGCTAGCCGGTACGACGCCCGCTCGATCGCTTCTTCGGGTACCAGGTCGCTCATTCCTGTTCGCCTCCGTTCAGATCGGGCCGTTCAGATCGGCCCCGCATGGCACCAGCCAGTAGGCACCCACTCACAACGACACCGTTCGAGTCAGCTCCTCGCGGCGCCGACGTTGAGCGCGTGGCTCTTCCCGCAGCGGTCTGACTGCCGGCCGCGGCGAGCCGCGCCGGTCTGACATCAGTTCTGTCGGGCTGCTCCCGGCGCAACTCGCCGGCGCTGGCCAGAGCGGCCAGGTTCCTCGCCGCGTTCTCGTCCCGGTCCAGAACGAGTCCGCAGGCGGTACACACGTAGGTCCGCTCGGACAGGGCCAGCTTGGCTTTCGCTGTCCCGCACCCCGAGCACGTCTTGCTACTGGCGAACCAGCGATCCGCCACGATCAACCGGACGCCCGCACGTTCGGCCTTGTAGGCGAGCTGTCGGCGGATCTCCGCCCACGCTGCCCCGGTGATGTGCCGGGCCAGGCGACGGTTGCGGAGCATCCCCGCGACGTGCAGGTCCTCGATCACGACCGTGTCGAAGTCCCGCACGAGCCGGGATGTCAGTTGGTGGGTGTCGTTCCGGCGCAGGTTCGCCACCCGGGTGTAGATCCGGTCAGCTCGCGCTCTGGCCTTGCGCCACCGGTTGGACGGCCCCACGCCTTTCCTGCGGTCCGGTCCTCGACGTCGCGCAGCGACCCGCTGAGCGCGGCGGAGTCTCTGGAGAACGGCATCCAGACGGCGCGGGTTCGGCACCTGCTCGCCAGTCGAGAGTGTCGCCAGCGACTTGATGCCGAGGTCCACCCCCACCGCCACGCCACCGAGGCGTTGCACTGGGTCGAGGCTGTCGACCTCGACCGAGAACGAGACGTGCCACCGGCCGCGCTGGAACGACAGCGTCGCCGACCGGATCCGCGCATGACCCGTCTCAACCTTCCGGGCCAGCTTCCGGGCGGACTCGGCGGTCCTCACGGCGCCGATGACCGGCAGTCGGATGTGACGCCGATCCGCGCCGAGCCCAAACCCGCCGGTGGTGAAGCGGCACGACTGCCGCCCGCGGTGCTTGGCCTTGAACCGCGGCATACGCGCACGCCCTGCCTTGCAGTTGCGGAGCGCGGTCGCCAGGTTGGCGCACCCGGAAGCGTAGGCCTCCTTCGAGTTCTCCGACCACCATGGAGCGACGCGCTGCTTGGCCGCGTTCCAGGCCTTGCGAAGGCTGTAGGCAGAGGTATCGATCCACGGCGTCAACTGGTCGCCGGTCAGGCCGTAGGTCTGCTCCGCAGCTCGCTGCGCCCAGTTGGCCTTCACCTGGGCGAGGCACCAGTTGTAGGCGTACCTCTGCGCACCGCAGTGCGAGCGCATGACCTCGACCTGATGATCGGTCGGGTCAAGCGCGAAGAGGTACGCCTGGATCGCCATGTCTCTGTTCTCCTTGCTCAGCGGCCGGGGCAGTGGAACCAGAACTTGGTGAACCACCGGTACATCGGGTAGGTGTGGGGCTGGTGGGGTTTGCGGTTGGTGCACATGCCGTCCTCCTCGGCGTGCTGGATCAGTCCTCGTCGGTGTAGCCGTCCGGGTCGTCGCCGAACAGCTCCTCGGCCATCTCGTCGGCGAACTCGCGGACCAGGCCATCCATGTAGCGGCGGATGCCCTCCGCCGCGTCGGCGCGCGTGCCCGCGACAAACGCCGTGCCGCCGCCCTGGTTGTCGGCGACCTGGATCGTGTCGCCCTCACGCGTCGCCGTGAACCCGTAGGTGTCGGTCTCTGCCATGTCTCACTCCTCGTAGATCAGGGGGGTTGGGGCCCGCCCCGACACGGGCCCCGGTCGGTCAGCAGGCCGGGCAGTTGACCGCGTCCGCACCGTCGCAGTTGTCGCCACCCGTCATGGGGCAGGTGCGGGCGACCGCGCAGGACTGGCCGGTGATCCGGTCGAACAGGACCGTGGCGCCGGTCGAGCTGCGGAAGGTGAAGACGCGGTCGTCGGTCTCGGCCTGGTTCAGCTGGTCGATCATGGTCACTGCGACTCCCTGGTTTTGATCCCGTGTTGCCTGCTCATGCTATCTCAGGTGGTACCACCTACGCCACCCTGCGCGGCGAGTTTCTAGGCGGGAGGTGGTACCACCAGGTAAGGTGGGGTGCGTGCCGAACCAGGGTCACGACAAGCGCACCTTCCGCATGGCCGATGAGCCGTGGAAGCGGTTCGCCGCTGCCTGCGAGACGGCCGACGTCGACCCGCACGTCATGCTCCGAACCCTCGTGCTCTGGTACTCCCGCACACCCGGCGTCACTGTTCGTCGGCCGCCTGAGCGTTCGTCCTCTGACTGACACCAAGATCACGACCCGGCTTCTGGCTGGTCTCCTCGGAGAGCCGCCGCGACAGCGTCCTCGGCTGTCTCGCCGTGACGGACCCACAGGCCCGTGTCAGGGTCATGCCAGCCGCCGGTACGCGTGCACTCGCCGCGCGCGTTGAGCGTGGCAAAGCACACGTCGGCATGGTCGGATCCGGGCGGCCGGTAGTCGCCCTCGCAGTAGCTGCGCGGCCGGGCAGGGCGTCCGAGGTCGAACACGGCGCACGGGCAGACTTCGCCGTCTCCGGACCAGTTCGGGCACGACTCCATCTCGCATGTGCTCGTCATGGCGTGTCCTCTCGGAGAGCCCGAACAGCAGCCCGCATGTCCGGAGGCGCGTAGTTGGGTCCCTTCAAGACCTTCCCGTCCGGCCGCATGACCGGCCTGCCGTCGACCAGCTTCGACATGTTCGAGGCGTGAACGGCCGCGATCGCGACGTCCAGGTCGATGCCTAGGGTCAGCGCCGCGCCGTAGACCACGTACGCGAGGTCGGCAAGCTCCTTGGCCATGTGCTCCAGGTCGCCGGACTCCACCGCCTCAGCGGTCTCCTCGGCTTCCTCGCGGATCAGGTCGGCGCGGAGCTTGTTCAGGGTGCGGGTGGCGTCGTTGATCGGCAGGTCGAACGCGACGTGGAACTCGCGCACCATCGCTGCCGCTGTGGTGTCGTCCTCCACCACCCGCCGATACCCGGCCGTGACCGCGCGCGCCGCGTAGCCGACCGCGCTGTTCTGCGCCGACTCCCGCCACTCCTCGGCCGCCGGCACGTCCGGGTCGAACGCCTCCGGCTCCAGCAGCGCCGCCAGCCGCTCGATCTGCTCCAGCGGAGACAAGCCTCTGAGATCGCCTGTGGCGGCCTGAACCGTCTCGGCGGCATCCGCACCCGGATCCGGCGGGTTCGTCGCTCCTGCGGCACCCTCTCTAGGCGGGAATGGGCTCATCTGCTTCACCGCCCCACACCTTCGCCAGCGTCGCCCGCTGCTCCTCGGTCAGCTCGGGCCCGCGCCACATGCCCGCCCGGAAGAACAGCCGCCGCTCACCGTGCCGCCCGACCACGGTGGCCGGGTCAAGGCAGGTGCCGTGATCGCCGTCCGCTGACCGGTGGGCGTCGAACAGCGACACCGACGCGAAGGTCCTGCAGCAGCCGCCGCAGTGAGCCACCCTGCTGTCTCGCCACTGCGCCGTGCAGCGCCCGCAGGTCGCGGTCTTCGTCCGCCCCGTCCCGGTTCGGGGACCGTCACCCACACTCACGACGCGCCCGCCGACAGCCGCAGTTCAATCGGCTGGCTTCGATGCGAGAACTCGAACCGGCCCGACTCGAACTCCGCCAAGGCGCGCTCGCAGTCCTCGCGAGTCTCGTATCCGAGGCTGCCGATGGCGTCGTCCACGCCGCGCATCCCCTGCTGGGTGTCGACGACGGTGTAGACGCAGTCCCCGATCTTCGGCCACCCACCGAGCAAGTCCTCATCGAACAGTTCCGCCAGGCCCTCCTCGTGTGCCCGGTCGATGTCCCACTGGCACCACTCACGCGTCGCAGCGACCCAGCGTCCACTAGCGCTTACCGCCTGCACAGTGAACGGGTTCGGGTCCTCGGCGAACGTGACCCGCTCTCCGACTTCGAACCTCATCTCGTCTCCTTCGGTCGTTCCGGTCTCTGCCCTTTCTGGGCTTCTGTCCTGGTATCCGCGATCTGGGCGGCCTGGTTCGGGGTGCGGCCGCGGGCGAGCGCCTTGCGCCGGTTGTCCTGCCACACCTCGTCCCATGCCGACTGATCCGCTGTGGGCGGTTGCCGGGCGGCCTCGAGGTCGCCGCCTTCGAAGTCGGCCTCGGTGATCACGCTGGCCGCCCGAACTTCGCCCGCAACGCCTCGATCTGCTCGAGCGGCACGTGCTTCAGCAGCAGCGTCTGGTGCCGGTGCGGCTGGTTCCGCTCCCGCCAGTCGGCGTGCCGGACGTGGAAGAACTTCTCCAGCGACACCGGTCGGCGCGGGCAGTGCGGGCACCGATAGGCCTCGAGCCGACCGCAGCCGGTGTCCGCCATCACCCTCGCCGCGAACGTCTCCGCCTCGTCCCGGGTGCGCAGCCGCACCTTCCGGCACCGTTCGACCTCGCCCGGCTCGAGCAGCGTGCGGACGACCCGCCGCGCGCCTTCCGCCTGCAGGTGCGCCACCTCGGCGGCCTGCCACGCCAGCCGCGCCAACTCCACCGCCGCGACCGCCCGCGCCATCGCCTCGTCTCGCTCCCGCCGCGCCTGCTGGGCCGCCTCGAGGTAGCGCGTGATGCCGATGTAGTTCCCGGTGACCCGGGACAACCAGCGCCTCATGAGTCCACCTCCTGCCCGTGTTCGACTGCGAACAGCCGCTGCCAATGCGCCGGCACCCGCTCCATCGGCTCCCCGGTGAGCGAGTTGAGGCACGTCTGTCCACGCGGCTGGTGGCACCACGGGCATGCGACGGTCTCCGCGGTGAGTCGCTCGTTCCGCCAGTTGGCGTCTGCGTCTCGTTGCCGCTCAGCCCACGACGTCATGCCACATATCCCGGCGGCTTGAACCGGTCCGCGAACCGCCGGATCTCCTCCATCGCCTTGGCGCGCGTCTCCTCCGACGCAGGCCGCGCGCCCTCGAGGTGAGCCACTGCCTCCGACACCGGACCCGGCTGCCGCATCGCCGACCGCACCAACTTCGTCACATGCGCTGGCATGAGGAACTCGGTCGACGTGGCGTAGTGCTGGTGCACCGCCTCCACCGCCGCCTCGAAAGACCACCGACCCCGGTCAGCCGCCTCCATCCACGCCGCGATGTTCGCCTCACCCGGCCGCCGGTTGTCGTAGGCCATGGCGGTCGCGAGCACCGCCCGGACTTGCTGCTCGTTCACGAAGCACCTCCGGGAAGCGCCAGCAGATTGGGTTGGCCGTTGCGGCCCATGAGGGCAGCGATGTTGGCGTCGGTCTGTGAGGCATAGCCGTTCACTGTCGATGGGCGCCGCCGCTGGATCTTCTGCTGCTCGGTGCGCATCCAGTTCCGCCACGTCGCAGTCCAGTCCAACTTCACGCCCTTCTGCCCCGGCGCGGACCGGAAGTGATCCTTGAACGCCTCCGTGGCTGTCCGTCCGTCGACATCGGGTGCGTTCTCCCGCGCCCACGACACCATCTCCGCCGAGACCGTGAAATCGCCCGGCAGTCGGTGCCCGCGCTTGCGCGGGGAAGACGAACGAAGTGAGTCTTCTTTAGAGGGAGTGGAGGGGAGGGGAGTGGTAGAGCCGACTCCCTCGGGGACTCCCGAGGGGAGTCCCTCGGGGTGTCCCTCTCCTGTCCCCTGGGGACTGTCGTCCTCGACCTGCGGCGTTCGGGGATTCGCTGTCTTCTCTCTCGCTTTCCGCCGGGCGTCTTCCTTCTTCTCGCGGTCCTTGCGGCGGCGCTCCAAAACTTGCTCGCGCGTCGGGTTCCGGCCGTCCGCCGTCCACTCGTGGAACAGGTAGCCGCCCTCAACCTCCAGCCACAGGCCGACCGCGACGAGCCGTTGCGCCTGGGTCGTGGTGCCGAGAGAGGACACGATCGCGGCTGGCACGAACCCCTCGGTGAGCTGATGCGCGGACCACGACCCGGCGCGGGTCCACAACCCGATCGCCGAGTTGCCAGCCCGGACCGCCTTCTGGTGGAAGGCGAACCCGTCGTCCACGTTGAACCATGGCATCAGTTCTGGGCTCCCTTCCTGACGTTGCATGAGTTGCAGAGGGCCTGGAGATTGGCCACCTCGAACTGGCCTCCGTGGATGTACGGGACGATGTGGTCCAGCTCGAGGACCCGACACCCGTACTTGCCGTTGGGCTTGCGGTAGGTCTCCCCGAGCGCGTACCGGCCGTCGTATCCGTCTGGCACCTCTGGCGCCCACCCGCAGTGGAGGCAGGCGTATCCCGCCTGGCGGTATACCTCGAGGCGGACGCGAGCCAGCGTGGTCGGGTGCACTGCGGGCCGGGCCACTACGCGACTCCCTTCAGGTTCGCTGTCTGCGGCCGGGTGACGCCGGCGGCCCGGTTCCGCTCTGCTCGCAGCAGGCGCCGTTCCCGCTCCGACATGCCGCCCCAGATCCCGTACGGCTCCCGCGCCTCCAGCGCGTACTCCCGGCACTCGACCAGCACCGGGCAGTTGAGGCACACCGCCTTGATCGCCCTCGTGGAGATCGGGTCACCCCTGTCTGGGTAGAACAGGTCACCGCCGACCTGACGGCACAGGCCTTCGGTCCGCCAGTTGAACCGGTCGTTCATGCGGCGGCCCCCTGCTGCCCGGCCAGTCGGCGTCGCACCCGGCGCACCGAGTCCACATGCACATCCAGGCGGGCAGCGATCGCAGGACATGACCAGCCGGCGCCGAGCAGCGCCGCCACGTCCTCGGCGGGGACCGGGGTGGCTGGTGTCCGGTTGGCTGCTCGGCGGAGCATGCGGGCTCGTTCGTCGCCGCTGTGGCCGCCGCGGAACCCGTAGGTGTCGCGTAGTTGAAGGGCCTCGGCGAGACACTCGGTTCGGACGGGGCACACGACGCACATGCGTTCGGCCCGTTCGGTTCCGCCTGGGGGTTCGGGGAAGAACAGGACAGGGTCGGCTCCTGCGCATGCGGCCCAGGCGCGCCAGTTGGTGGTCACTCCACAACACCACCCGCAAGATCACCGGGCTGTGCTTCTCCGTCCGGAAGCACCGAAGAGGACGGCGCGACACCGTTCCACGTCTGTCCCGAGTTCGCGGCCCCGGCGAGCATGTTGTCCACCTGCACCTGGAGTCGCATGGCTTCTTCTGCCCATGCCTGACGAGACGCCTCCGACCGGTTCAGGGCTGCGCGCGTCTTGTTGGCATCCGCCGTCGCATGCTCGGCACGCCGGTACCACACGTGCAGCATCTCGTCTGCCTCGTGCTCATCGCGAGACAGGTTCAACCACCACACTGCTTCGGCGTGTAGCCACAGCAACAGGGCGCGGTCTTTGTCGAGCCGCGCGCGCGACCGGTCCCACGACTCCAGCGACTTGCGGTACTCGTCCCGGACGTCCGCCAGGCGCTGCTCCCATCCCTCCAAGATCGGTCCTACCACACCCATCGCGGTGGTGACGGCCTGATCCCACGCTTCCGCGTAGGTGTGGCGCGGAGTCCACCCCAACTGCTTGTCGATCTCCGCGCGGACCGCGTCCACGTAGCCCAGTTCTTCAGCCACTCTCAGGCCACCTCCTCCACGACGGTCACGCTGCCGTCGTCATGTAGTTGGACCCACTTGCCGCGCCGCAACAGCGTCGTGGCGGCAGGGTCGTGAAAGGACTTGACCGTCCAGCCGTTCGCGGCGGCTTGCTCGGGGTGCTCGGTGATCCAGGCGTGGTCCGCCGTACAGAGGTGCATGCCGTTGCTGGCCGCCCACGTGCCGCCCTGAGACCGGTTCTTGCGGTGGTGCCACTCCCGGGCGGGGGCGAGCGCGCAGATCTCGCACAGGCCACCTGAGCGTGCAGCAACCAGCGTCCGTCCCTGCGACTGCGACCCCTTGCCCACCTTCGGTGTGGTCCGGTTCTGCACCTTCTGCTTCGGCCGCTCCACCCGACGTGTCGGCGCGAACTCCTCCCGGAACCACCCCGCCCACACCGGCAGCAGCTCGGCGATCTGCTCCACCGACAGCACCGGCTTCGGACCCCGCCAGGCGTGGTCGTGGAACAGGTCCACGGCGACGTCCAGACGGGCACCCTCTGGCGGCCTCACGCGGCACCCCCGGTCGTCGGGGCCATGCGCTCACGAGCCACCAGCCGGTAGAACTCTCCCCGGTCCGTGCACTGCGGGCAGTCCACAACCTGGCCGACCGTCCGACCGGGACGGCACGCCATCACCTGACGACGTCCCTCACACACTGGGCATGCTTTGGGGTGCAGGTACACACCCACCACCGCGGTCACGACGCCACCTCCCCAGAGTCCAGCAGCGGCAGCAGGTACCGGTAGGCCGCGATCGCCTGTTGCCTCACGACGCCGTTGCCGCACAGCCGTAGCTGGTCGTTGACCGACAGGCCCGGCACACCGGTGATGAGGCCGGCGGGCAGGCCCATCAACCACTCGGTGAACCACGGCGACAGCTTCGGCCCGCCCCGCTGGCCGACGATCGTTGGCGCGGGCGCGGGTCGTCCGATCATCAGCTCGTGCTGCCGGATCGCGGCGGTGTACTCCCGCCAGTCGACCCCGGGCCCAGCAGCGCGCCCGGCAGACAGGTCGCGTCCGCCCGCTGGTTCAGGTCGGGGCGACTGATCTCGCGGCTCCAGTCCCGCAGCCCGAACCCGGTCGTCCCGCCCCTTGGACCCGCGTCCGAGTGAAGCGGCGTCGGCACGTGGGCAGGCGGCGACGAAGACCCGCCAGCGCTGGTGTGCGCATCCCACGGCGGAAGCGGGTAGGCCACACCAGACCGCGTCATACCCGAGATCGGCCAGGTCCCCGAGAACACGTCCGAGTGCTCGCAGAACAGGCCCGTCGTCTCCGACTCCCAGACATCCCGGGCAGGGTTCCAACGCGCTATCGGATCCGGCACTCAACGCCCCTCTCACGTTCTCCCACAACACAAGCCGCGGACGCAGAACCTCGATCGCGTCGCACATCGCATGCCACAACCCCGACCGCGTACCCGCCCGCATCCCCGCCCGCTTACCCGCCGCGCTCAAGTCCTGGCACGGTGTGCCGCCGGTCAGCCCGTCGACCGGCTCCACTTCGGACCAGTCCACCGCCGAGATGTCGCCGAGGTTCGGCACGCCCGGCCAGTGGTGCGCAAGCACCTTCGACGCCGCCGTGTCGACGTCGGCGAACCACGCGTGGTCACCGCCGAGCAGCGCGGTCGCCGCCATGTCCAGCCCGCCGTAGCCCGTGCACACAGAGCCCCACCTCACGACTCACCGCCTGGGTACCGGAGAACGCGGATACCAGCGGCCTCAGCCGCGTCCGCGCAGTGCGTGGCGCCCTTGCTTCGGTTGTGGATGAACGCCAAGCACAGCGCCGGAGCCGACTCGACCATCGCCAAGTTGCGGCGCATGCCGGCGTATCGGCACACCGCGGTCCGGTTAGGGCAGCGGCAGTCCACACCGTGCTCCCGCCAGTTGGCGGGCCACGCCTCGACCTCGCCGCCCATGCCTCGCCACAGGTTCGCCGCGTCTCGGTCACCGCGGGGCGCGTCGCCGTGGACCAGGACCGCGTCCGGGTACTTCGCGTGGACCTGTTCGAGCGCCTCACGCATGACCTTCCAGCCTCGCCAGGATCGGCTGACCGTGACGAGCACCCGCACCTGTGCCGGCAGTTCGACCGTCACCATCCGGGCCGCCGCCACATCCGCCGGATCAGCCCAGTCGTCGGTGTCGTCCCAACCATGCCCGTACGGGACCGTCATGACCCGAACCCCCTCTCGCTGGCGTACATCTGCCGGATCGACGCGCCGATCGACTGGGTGGCGCGGAGTTCGTTCTCCAGCGCGCGGGCGGTGCGTTCGGCGTGCTTGAACGCCACCTCGGCGATGTCGACGGTGTTGCGGTCGTCGGTCGTGGCGATCTCGGCGGCATACCTGCGTTCGTGCGCCGGGCCCTCGTGCGCCATGTAGGCCTTGGCGTAGGCGAGGTCGTAGAGACGGCGCTGCTCGCGGGCGTCCCGCTCGGCCGCGGTCACGACCTTCACGCCTTCGTGGATGCGGCGGGAGATCTCCTGGATCTTCGCTTCCAAGTCGGCCGGGTTGAGGACGTTGTCGCTCATGACTGGGCCGCCTGCTGCAGGTGATCCCGGTACTCGACGAGCAGCGCGACGCTGGCATCCCGGATGCCGGTGCCGCGAGACCAGGTCGCGAAGTCGCCCGCCACCTCGTCGACCGTCTTGCCCTTCCGCTTGGAGATCAACGCGATCTGGCCGCGCACCTCCGCCTTCTTCTCCTCCTCCGTCTGCTCCACCCGCTCAACCGGACGGGAAGGGACGTCGTCGACCGGCGCGGGAAGTTCCTTCTTCCACAGGTCGAGCGCCACCCCGAACCGCATGGCGGCGTTGCGGATCGCGTCGCCGATCGCCTCCTTCACCGCGAGCCCACCGGACTTGCCGGGTGCGTCGCCGTACCCGATGCGGGAGATGCCGTTGATGGTGAGTTCGATCCACAGGCCGCCGGTGTCGTCCAGTGCGGGAACACCGTTGTTCTGGAAGGTGAGGGGCTTCCACGTCCATGCCGGGTCGACCGCGAGCAGTCGTTCGGTGACGTGGGCGTGGCCGACGTAGTCGACGTGGATGTGTTCGGTGGTGATCCAGTTCTGGCAGGTGCGGCACCGCTTCTTCTTGTGGTTGTCGCACACCTTCGCGGTCTTGTTCCGGGCGCAGTCACCGCAGGTGATCTTCGGCAGCTTGCCGATCTGCTCCGGCGGGAACGGGTCCCGCAACCCCACCTTGTTGTCGGTCACTTCGGCTCCTCCAGGAGTGGACGGACGGTGCCGTCGAGATCGATGTGTCCTTCGCGGAACAGCGCCAGCAGCCGGGGCAGAGAGTCCTCCACGGGGCGGCACTGCAGCACCGGGTCCGGGGTGCGGACCTCGAGGCCGGGAACCTTGGCTTCGCCGCCCGGTCCCATCACGTGTCCGAGCGTCACGCACGCCGCCTTCAGTTCCCGCAACGCGTCCGGCTTGATCTGCCGGGTTTGCCGGAGAAGCTCGGGGGCGTGCTGGAACAAGACCTCTTTCACCTCGGCGTCGGACCCGATGATCGTGGTGACGTTCTCCGTCAGCTCCGGATACTCGTCGGCCAGCCACTGCGTGAGCTCGGTGATCGAGGTGACGTCGACGCGCGGCTTCGGGTCGGTGAGCGTGACGAGCGACAGCTTCGAGTCGTCGCGCGGGTCACGGCCGGACAGCCGATCGCCGCGCTTCATCGCCGCGGCCTGCTTGCCGCGTTCCTCGTCGTACCTGCCAGCCATGTACTCGGACAGCACCTTGAGGAACGTGATCGTCAGTGCGGGGTCGGTCATCCCTCACCACCAACAGACCCGCCGAACTCCTCGATCACCGAGTCGAGCGAGTACCGCTCACCGGTGTCCCGGGCCATCCGTGCTTCTGCCCCGGCCAGCAGCACGGCGTCCTCGGCCGCTTCAGCGGTGTCCTCCTCGCGGCGGCGAATCCAGTGCATGACCTGTCCGTCCTCGATCCACCGCCCGTACAGGTGAGACCCGCAGTAGGACCACCACGAGTCCACGATGCGTCCCACGCGGCGGCTCCAACGGCCACGGTTCAGCGCCGCGACCGCCGGCGCCTTGCAACTGGTGTTGCCGGGGCCAACCGGGAAACGGCAACGACGTCCGGAGTTGCCGATGGTCCACTTGGTGTCCGGTACTGCTACTGCGGTGCTCGGCGGGAACTCCTCCGGGGGATTGGGCCTGTCGCTCACTGGTGGTCTCCTCCCGCCTGGAACGTCGGCTCGTCAGCGACCGCCACCGCGCCGTCCTGATCCACGCCCACCGACACGCCGCCGATCCCGCCGCCGTCCCAGAAGATGGGGCACATCAGGTAGTTCGGGTGGCCGCACAGGCAGAACATCTCGGGGCTCTCCGTGTAGAGGCCGTTCCAGCCGCCCGTGTCTGGCACGGGATGGTCGGACTCGCCGTGGTAGATCGGCATGTTCCCGATCCAGTCCGGCTCCGGGTCGCGGTGCGGTGCGTCCGGTGTTGGGCAGTGCGGTCCGCAGAGTCGGTCAGCCATGGTGGCCCCCTCCTGCAGAGTTCCGAGACACACCTGTCTTAGGTGACCGCAACCACGCCGCCCGGCGACGCAACATCCGACCGTGCTCACCACCGAACTCCTTGGCCCACCGCACCAACTCGCGGGCCAGCAACTCGTTCACCCCGAAGTCGTAGACCGCGTTCACGTTCCAACTGTCCGGAGACGACAGCTCCTTCCAGTCCAGGCGCAGCGGGTCCTCCGGCTCGGGCGCGACCTCGGGCAGCTTGTTGCGGGCGTCCACGGCAGCGATCGGCCCAGCGAGGATGACCATCCCCGCGACGTCCCCCACCGGTGTGGCTTCCGGGATGGCCGGGCGGCCAGCTTTGCGGGGCATCAGCCCACCTCCGTGTCTCGGGTTGATGCGTCCATGTGGGTCCGCTCGAACGCGGTGTCCTCAGCGATCCACTGCCTCACCTCGGGCGCGGCCTCCGGTGTCCACTCCACAACCAGCCACATGCGACGCGGCCCGCCGTCACGGTCCAGCACGGCGGGGATCTTCTCCTCCACGTAGGCGGGTGTGTCGTCGACGACAACCCCCGCCGCCACCAAGCCGTCGACGGCGGCCTTCTGGGTGGGCATCAGGTTGCTGGGGTCGCGCCGCCGCCGGTCCTGCGGCTGGAACATCAACTGCACCGTGACGTGCTCCATGCGCGGAATCTTGTTCTGCCGCACGCGCCAGCCGATGGCGTCCTTGATGTCCTGCACCCGCCGGTTCTTGGCCGCCCAGTGCAGGCGATCGTTCGCGGACAGCGGCGGCTTGTCGTCGACGAGCGGGATCGGTAGGTGCCACACCGAGTCGGTCATGCCCTCACCTCCGGGCGCAGCGGCTCGAACACAGACGTGTCCATCTCCGGGCCGTCTTCCGAGTCAGGCCACACCGGTTTCGCGTGCCTGCCCGACGACTCACCCACCGCGGGGATAGGGCCGGTCGTCTCCTCCGGTCGCGGCCGCGGAACCGGCAGGGTGCCGACCACCGCACCTGGTTCCAGGCGGCGGTCGTCGTGTGCCTTCTCCCAGCCGAGGAGGAAGAAGTAGCGGGCCACCGCAACGGTGACGCCGACACCGACAAAGAACGCGCCGAGAGCAACGAGGATGACCGTCACAGCGGCCGCCTCCTCATGTCGGAGTTGGTCTGGTTGCGGCGCTGGCCACGCCGGGCGTCGAGTGAGACCGTTTGCTCGCGGCCGGACAGGTAGGCGTCGAACTCCTCGCGGTGCGTCGCGATCAGCACGTTGATCGCCTCAAGTTCCGCCAACAGCCGCTGCCGTTCCAGCCACAACGGCGTGGGGGGACGGTCCGGGTAGGGCGGGTACGCGTACTGCACACCGCTTGTGGCGCGGGCGACGACGTGCACGATGTCGGTCTCGTGGCCGTGCTGGTTGCGGTGCCGGTCGGAGGTCTCCACACAGGTCATGCAGAGCGAGAACGCGGCCCGCTTGTGGCCGATCCGCTTGATCCGCCGTGATGCTTCTTCGCGGGTGAGCAGCCGGCCGGGGTAGGCGGTGACAGCCTTGCCGCACTCGGTGAGGTCCGGCTCGGTCCGCCACGGCAGGACCGGGCGGGTGATGTGGTCGACCGGGCCGACCTTCTCGGTGTCGGTCATGCGGCTCTCCCGTCGACAGGCACCGGAACCGAGTCCACGATGCGGTGAGTAGCAAGCCACGACAGATCCGCGCAGGCGTTCCCGGCCAGCTCGTTGAGGAACAGCGCGGCCGCCTGGCGGGCGGTCTCCGCGGGCGCAGCGCGGTCGATCCACAGAGCTGAGGGGTCGATCGTCGCCAGCGGGTAGCCGCGCTCCCAGTCGGTGAGGTCGGTGTACCAGCGGACTTCTGTGCGTCCCAACGGGATGTCTCGGGACACGATGACCACAGGAGAAGTCACGACGGAAGCACCTCCACCAGCGTGTGACCAGACGCCAGACCAGCAGCCTTGCGCCAAGCCATGAACCGACCGCAGTCCGGCTTGACAAGTTCCGGGCTCGGAGACCAACGCCACCCGCCGTGATCACGCACGAGGTACGGCTGTTCCGTCTCGCTGTCGGCGCATGGGTCTCGGAGCGCGACGACGTCAGCTGGTGGCTCCGGTCCGTCCGACTGGAACACGCGCGGTTCCCGGGTCTCTCCGTGCTCGGACAGGTAGGACTGATACTCCGACATGGACTCGACGTACTGCTCTGCCTGCTCACGGTCCAGGCCAGCGGTCGCTGCGGTCAGCACCGCGCGAACCTTGTCGCCGAGCCCCAAGAACTCGACGATCCGTCGGCGGTCCTCAACCGAGGGGCCGTGGGGTTCGTTGACCACACGAACCGACGGACGCGAGTGATCGATGGCTGCTTCGGCGACAGCGGCCAACCTGCCGCACTCCTTGCAGCCGCTCCGCTGGCGGTGGCGGACGGCGCGGCGCGCGGCTTCCTGCCGGGCGTCGTGGACCAGGTCGTCGGGGTCTGGCTCCACCCACGCTTCTGCTGCTGGGGTACCAGGCGCGGCGCCGACGACCGGCATGCCCCGCACTTGGGCGTGTGTCAGAGACTCGCCGAGGTTGCCGAAGTGGTCCGAGTGCGTGCACACCCAATGCGATCCGGCCTTGGTGTCGGACAGTTGGAACTGGATGTGCTGCCACGCCGAGTGGCCGCCGTCCTCGCGGTGTTCCTCGCGGCGCACGGTTCCGATCTCGTCCTGGCTGGGGTCGTCTGCCCGCTCCACAACATCGACCCGCGCCCACGCCGGGATTTGGACGTGGATCGGCCCAAGTCCGTCAGCGATGTCGACGATCCGATGCCCGTCCCGCTCACCAACCCAGTCCGCCGCGAACTCGACGTTCACGCGGTCCTTTGGGCGGGGTCCGTCTCCGTCACGGGTACCGGTCATGCCGCACCGTCCAGCTTCTCGGGACGGTGCTCCTTGATGGTCAACTGCACCGTGCCGTTGCCGTGCTTCTGCACACCCGCCAGATAGCAGGGCGCGAACGGGATCAGCATGTAGTCGCCCGGTGCGACGACCATCGACTGCGTGTCGCCGTTGTCGAGGTCTTCGACGGTGACCTTGAACCCCTTGCTCACGAAGACACCTCCGCCTTCGCGGCCTGGATCTCGTCCCAGATCGCCAGGTACGAACGGATCTCCGCCACGTCCCGCTCGTCCAACTCCACCCGGATACGCGGCTTCGCCGGGGTCACACCCGGCACCTCGTCGATCACGAACTTCGGTCCAGCCAGTCGGTAGCCGTGACCGCCGCCCTCGTTGTCCACCGCGCTGATCGCCATGCGGCCCTTGCTGTCGGTCTCGATGACGACCTTGGTGTAGTCGCTCACGGCTTGTTCTCCTGCTCTGCTTTGTTGTCCTTGTAGCGACACCAGGCCCCCACACCCGTGTCGAAGATCCACGCGCCAGCCTTGAACGAGAGCCACGCGAACACGCACGCACCGGCCCCGTAGGCGGCGGCCATACCCGCACCCCTCATGGCTGCGGCCTGAAGTAGACGCCGAGGAACGCGCCCCGGCATGGCCCGTCCGCGTAGCCCAACTGCCAGGACCAACCCCCATACGCGCCATACGAGTTCGGCAGGCAACCGATCTTTCGGTAGTAGCCGACGCGGGCGCGGGTCAGCATGTCGTGACACCAGGCGGCGGCATCCTCTACGCCTGCCGGGTCCACTTCGTCGCCCGGCTGCACGCCGTCGATCAGGTAGCCGTGGGTGCCGTCGTCCAACTCGTCGACGACCAACGCGAGAGCCTGCATCGGGTCGTCGGTGCCGCGCACCAGAACGTCGCCCTCAGCCATGAAGTCCACGCTGTACTTGTCGCGCGACATCACGCTGCTCCTCTCGGTGGAGACACCAACCGGAACTGCGAGTCAGTGAGATGGATGAGCGGGCCGCCGGTCCACTCGGTGGCGTCGACCTCGTGCCCGTCGAGCGACACCACCGCGATGGTGAGCCGCACCGACTCGTACCGGTGTCCGTCGATCACCACTCCGGGCATCACGGCTATGACGTCGTAGGGGGCGGGCATCCTCCGCAACGGCACAGTCACGACGCACCGTCCAGGTATGTGATCTCCCACGTCGGGTGCAGGATGTCCGGTGGCTCGCCGTCGCCGAAGTCGACGAGCAGGTAGCCGGTGCCCGCGCTCGCGCCGACGATGGTGCCGGTGCGGATGGTCCCCTTGGGCCACGCGAATTCGATGCGGCCGCCCCTCCGTGCGGGCACGCGGTACCGGCCACGGATGTAGGCGAGCCCTGGGTCCACGGCCATGTCAGCTCACCGCCCACACGATCAGGTGCACCGCCAGGTACAGCGACCCACCGAACAGGGCGAGGATCGCGGCGAGTTGGATCACGCACGGGAACCCGCCGCCGGGAGTCACCGGGGCACTCACGGGGTCACCCCGCCATTGGCCGCTTTCAGCAGCACGACGACGATGAACGTGCCGGTGATGACGGACACCACAGCCACGCCGGGTGTGATGTCCATGCTGCGGCCAACCCACCCGATGGTGATCAGCCTGTCGAGGATGACGTAGATCGCGATCGCGATCAGAAGCCCGCTCATCGGGGTACCTCCGGTGTCTGGTCCCCGACCCACAGGTTGTCGTGTGCGAACGGCTCACTGTCGACGTCCGCGCGCATCGCCGCGAACAGCGCGAGAAGCTCAGCCACGGCCGTCGACCTCCTCCACAGTCAGCTCACGCCCGAACTCGTCGGCCTCGTCCAGGAACATCGACCTCGGCAGGACCGACGGGTTCCAGTCGCCGTCCCGGTCACGGAACTCGACGACCGACCCGGACAGACGCCACAGGTCCGTCCCGATCTCGAAGTAGCGGTAGGCGGTCATGCCAGTCACCGCCTGTCCATGGGCGTGCCGAGCACGAGGCGGCGGATGATCCGCTCCACAAGGCCCGCGGGCTTTCTTCGGCTTCTTCCCCATCACGACTCACCACCCGGCAGCGATGCGAGCACCTTGTCCGCCTTCGCGATCTGCTCGGCCGTGTACTCGCCGGGATAGATCTCCTGCTCACGCACCCACCGGTCCCGGATCGCCTCGACCGCCGCGCGCACCGCCTCTGCGGACGCCCACTCGTCGTCGAACCCCAGCGCGCGGAGGTCGTCGTCGCTGCCCGAGTTCATTTTCGTGGGCAGCATGGTCGAGTTGACCAACTGGGACTGTCCGGCGGCTTCCATGCCGGTGATGTAGCTGTCGCTGTCACCGAGCGCGCCCATCAGGTGGAGCAGCGGGTCACGCTCTGCGGTGTTCTCGATACCCGATGCGGTATTGTCCTGTGCAGCCATCAGATTTCCTTGCCTCTCAACAGGTGTGTGATCTGGTGGTCACGCCGTCCGGTGTGTGCGCACCGGGCGGCGTCCACGTCTTCGGGGTCAGTACTCGCGGTCGTCGCCGCGCGTGACTCTCGTGCCATCCACCTGCTCCACCCCCTCTACTGCCGGAGGGACATCGGGCAGCAGGGACCTCACCGCGGCGGCACAGTCTTTGATCGCGTCGCAGCGGATGCACTCGTGCTCGGATTGGTGGGAGCACACGATCTTGTTGGCGTCGTCGCACCACTCGCGGATCGCCCGCAACGACGCCGACGCCTCGTTCACCACCGACCGGACCGCACCCAGGATCTGGGTGGAGTCGACACCGGACAGACGATGCTGGCCACTCACGACGCCACCGAATCCGAGTAGGACGCCAGCAACTCGTCGTCGTCCCCGCCGTTGTCGACGTAGTTCCGGACGATCTCCGCCAGCTCGTCCGCGCGGTCCGGGTACTCGCGGGCAACCCACGCCAGCGCCGCGGCCATGCCGATCGACGACGCCGACGCGCACCCGGTCACTGCGATCGTGGACCCGTCAGCGGTCTCGATGGCGTCGCCGAGCGCATCCCACCACTTGGCGTGCTCGGCCAACGCTGAGCGGATCAGGCGGTCTGCGTTCACGATGCCGCCCCCTCGTAGTAGCGCGTCCAGATCTCGTCGAACAGCGGGCGGTGCTTCTCCTGGTACTGGGCCACCCGGATCGCGTGGCGACCCTCGATGTCATCCATGACCGGCGGCACGTCGCCCTCGACCTCGACGTAGCGCTTCTTCAGCCGCTGCCCGAACATGCCCTGAACCGACTTGATGACCTTGCGGCTCAAGCCCTTCCCGTTCAGGTAGATCGAGACCGTCAGCGGCTTGGTGGTCTGATCCAGGTCGGTGACCTCGCCCATCGCGCGGGCGGCGACGATCCGGGCCTTCGACTCCAGCCAGCCCGGGTCGACGATCCCCGAGAGAGCGGTGAGGACTTCCGCCTGCGCACGCAGGGCGGCGAGCTGGTCAGCAGACGCGCGCGGGTTGATCACGCCGCCCTTGGTCCAGTACGACTCGATCGCGTCAGCGACCTCAGCCTGGTAGGCGACCAGCTTCGCGCGGACGTCCTTCGCGACACGGTTCTCGTCGATCGTCGCGAGCAGCATGAGGAAAGTCCGGACAGAGCAGGTGAGCATCTCCCGTCGCTGGTCAGAGACCTGCACCTGCCTTGAGGCCAGTGCAGCCCACGACCGCTTGCGGAGCTTCTCGACCTGCGGCCAGTAGTCCAGCCCGATGGACTCGACAGCAGGCTTGAGCACGATGTGCGGAGCGCCGTCCACGTCCATCAGCAGGATCTCGTCGCCGTGGAAGTCGAAGGGGATCAGGTCGTCAGCCATCACAGGTCCCGTCGGGTCGCATGGTGCATTCGCTGGACAGGTGGCCGCAGCCGCACGGCACGTCGAACCCGGCAGGGGCGAGACGGGCGAGTGCGCACGGGGGTGGCGCATGGGGGTTTCGGCTTGTTCGGGTCCGGGGCACTCACGCGGACCGCCTGTCCATGGCCTCAGCCATCAACCGGTCCAGCTCCGCGTTCGGGATCCGCTTCTCGCCACCGATCCAGGTCCACGCAAGCTGGCCAGTGTTGATCAGCCGGTAGACGGTGTTGACGTTCACGCCCCACGCGGCAGCGAACTCCTTCACGGACCATGCGTTCCGCGGGACGGCAATCGACAGCGACCGGGTAACGGTGACGTGCTCAGCGACCGCAGCCGCGAGCGCCTCGCAGTCGATCGTCACGACGGGCGGATGGGCCTTCAGGTAGGCGGCCACTCCTGCGGCGATGACATCGGGAGGGATCGCCGCCGCCGCGGCGAGCACGGCCTCGACCTTGCCCTTGGCGCGGGAGGCGGTCACGACGCCGCCTTGTACTGGCCGGTGTCCCGCTTGGGCCCGGTCTTCTTCTCGTCCTTGTCCTTGCGTTCGCGCGGACCCTTCGGCGAGTTCGGGGGCTGCTGCGGCGGTTCGTCGGGGATACCGGTGTCGTCGAGGATCCCCTTCACGTCGACCATCAGCGTCTCGGCAAGGACGGACACCCGGCTGTAGCGCATCTGGTCCCCGGAGCCGATGGCGTTGCGGAGGGTGCCGTAGGGGATGCCGGTGAGTTCGGCGACCTTGCGGACGTCTCCGCGGAAGCGCCGGTCCTTCCGGATCAAGTAGGTCACGCGGTCTTTGTCGAGCTTCGGCATGATGTCACTCTGCAAGTATCTGCAAGCATTGTCAAGCAGACTCTTGCAGAGTAGTCACTTAGCTACTTGCTGATGACCATGACTCTGCAATAGTCTGCATGCATGCACTTGCTACCCGGGGGAACGCGAAGGCGTAGGCGGATGCACAGGCCACTAGCGCACTGCCCGACTCTGCGAGAGTCTGCACCCGTGGCTTCCCCCCGCACACGCACCGCGCTCTACTCCGAGACACGCCGCCAAGACCTCGCGGCCGCGGTCATCAAGGCCCGCGAGCACGCCGGCTGGCCCACCACGGTCGACTTCATCAAGGCCGTCGGCAGGGGCTCCCGCGCCATCTACGCGCTGGAGAACGCCGAGCCCACCGTCGGGCAGGTGATCCTCCACGCCGTCGGCCGCACTCTGGGGTCGCGTCTACCCGGCTGGTCGCAAGACACGCCACGGCACATCCTCGAAGGCAACCCGGCGCCGCCGCTCAGTGCCACTCCTGGACAGGACACGGCAGAGGAAGACCCGTGGTCCGAAGAGGACGAGAAGCTGTACGACGCGCTCGACGCCATCGTGCGTCCACACGGATTGCGGCTCACGCCGAAGATCGTGCAGGCAATGCGAGACGCCTGGGAAGAAGAACAGGCACAGCGTGATCAGGTGAATACGGACTAGCCCAAACGGGCGACACAAGCGCAACGCGAATGTCACAGGTCTGGCCAGTAGGTAACGAGGGAGTGTCTACTGGAGACGCATCCGGCAGCGTCAATTGCCGTTCGAGAGGCGCTGTGACCTGGGGTTCTTGATCACAAAGAGGGGTTGGATCAACGTGACCAACATCGACTGGCGTGCAATTGTCGGAACAATCACCCACGCCCCCGCAAAGATCACACCGGCGCACGTGGTCACCGCTGTGATCGTACTTAGCGCATTCGGAGCAGCATTTTTCTTCTGGCTCGCCACTCTCGACGGGCTACCCGCCGTCGGCTACTACCGGCTAGGCCTAACCGTCGCGTTCGCAGGCGCAGTCCTGACATGGGTGATCCGCCTACACAACCGGTGCCGCGAGCAGGCTGCCCGGCTGAAGGCCGTTGAGGCCGACCTTGAGGCGATCAAGGAAGACGCCCACGTGCGGAAGGCGCTCCGCCAGTGGCGTCGCCGCGGGGCCACTGCCGACGTGTTCACGGACAACTGATATGGGCAGACGTCCGCTCCCGATCGGAGCCCACGGCAACATCAAGGTCAAGGAAGTCGCGCCCGGCATCCATGAGGCGCGCTGCTGGTACCGGGACCTCAACGGGGAGATGCGGCGACCGGCCACGAGAGGACCGAGCGAGACCGCCGCCATCTACGCCCTGCAGGAACGGCTGACCGAACTCGCGCAACAGGTCGGCGCCGATGAGATCTCCCGCGACGACCTGTTCGGCAAGGCCATCGATCTGTGGCTCGCCGACCTTGAACTCAAGGTCGAGGTGGGCGACACGGCACCAACCACGTTCCGCACCTACCGGTCGTACATCACCGGGCAGATCCGGCCGGCGCTCGCCGCGCTGCGGATCCGGGAGGTGAAGGCCGGGCGCTGCGACAAGCTGATCAAAACGGTGCGGAAGGAGATGGGGTACGAGTCGGCGAAGAAGGTCCGCACCATCACCTCCGCGGTGTGTGACTTCGCGATCCGGCGGGGGGTGGAGAACTGGACCAACCCGGTCAAGGCATCCGAGTCCCTCACCGCCGGGCCCGCCGAAGATGTGGTGGCAATGACCGCCGCCCAGGCCGTGGACATGCTGCAGAAGATGGATGCCGAGGTGACGAAGAAGGTTGCCGAGGCGAAGGACGGGCGGGCGCGGTCCCGGGCGCAGGCGTGGCTGGACCTGCCCGAGCTGGCGGAAGCGATGCTGGCCACCGGGGTGCGGATCGGTGAGGTGCTGGCGCTGCGGGGCCAGGACGTGGTGAAGGTCGACGGCGGCCGGGTACTGGTGGCTGTCGTCGGCCACCTCATCTTCGTGACCGGCGAGGGCACCCGGTACGTGCCGGGGCGGAAGGGCAAGGCGAAGGACTTGCTGCTGCAGGTGCCCGCCTGGTCGACCCCGATGTTCCTGCGCCGCAAGCTGGCCGCCGGCGCGGACGGGCCGCTGTTCCCGTCGGCGCGTGGGGGCTGGTTGGACACGAACAACGCGAACAAGCGGATCCGTGAGGTGATGGACGCGTGCGGGTTCGAGTGGGTCACCTCGCACGTGTGGCGGCACACGGTGGGCACTCTGTTGGATGAGGCTGATCTGCCGGTCGGTGAGATCACCGGACAGTTGGGGAACACGCGGGCGGTGGCGGAGCGGCACTACATCAGGCGGCGGGTGACGAACCAGGCCGCAGCCGCCGCTCTTGAGGTGTTGGGGCGGGACACCGGTTCGTAGGTCACGGGTTGGCCACATCACCTTGCGATCATGTCGTACGGTACGACACAATGGACGTACACGACAGGAGGCATCGCGATGACACGGGAACTGCACTACGAGGTCCGATGGGAGGACTGGGACGGCAATGGCACGGTCGCCATCTGGCAGGACGCGGATGAGGAGTGGCAGGAACCGGTGCGGATCGTTCTGTCGACGAGAGATGCCATGGACCGCCTGAACGAACTGGTGGACCAGATCAGGCGGGAATGCGACGACTACGCGATGCGGCGATGACGGAGCTGTGGAACACCGAGCGGATCCGCCAGGAGTTGGGGGCGAAGTCGATCCGCTCGGCGGGCCGGATCATCTTGCGGCTCGGGCTGACACCGGTGTCGCGGGAGCCGGGCCGGTCGGGGATGAACCAGTACGACGCGACGGTGGCGGGACCGATCATCGCGGCGCACAAGGCCCGGAAGGGCCGATCGAAAGTGGACGCAAAACGGACGGAGCAGTAACCGATCATGAGCAAGAGCACGCGTTCGCGCTGCTCCGGGTGGGCGCAGCAGGGATCGAACCTGCGACCGCTCGGAGAGCAACACCCTGTCTACCAGGGTGCCATCAACCCCACTGACCTCGCACATCGGGGTCGCCGGGTCTACCAGAGTCCACCCCGATCTACCCCATTTGTGGACGTAAAGTGGACGGCCGATCTTGGTCGTCGCGCCGGTATCCGCGCCGCTGAACTCGCGGTCGCCGCTGTCCTCTACCTGCCTGTCCGGTGGGCCTACAGGGACGGCGGTGCGCGATGACCGACGTCCAAGGGTTCTGCCCGATGGGGTGCGGTCAGACGCTGTCCGCGATGGACGGCGGCCACATCACCTGCCGACACATCGACTGCCCGCATCCGACCGCCGTGGACGAGATCCTCGCCGACCGGGAGACCGAGCACCTGGTGGTGTTCTCCGAGTCGGCGTTCACGGTGCGGCACCCGCTGCGGGAGCGGCTCGACGACGCGCTGATGGAGTGCCAGCTCCACGAGCACATCGCTGGCCTGTCAGGGCCGCCGACCGCGCCGGGCCGGTATCGGGCGCTCGCCGAGGGACCGGACGAGTGGTCGTGGTGGCCCGTGAAGCGAGGCCAGCGATGAGCGAGTGCCGCCGTATCACCGACCCCGCCCCGGTTCCGTTCGCGGTCGAGAAGATCCGCCGACGCACCTGCATCGAGTCCCTCGCTGAGGGCTGGTGTCTCGCCGACGACCTGTGCCCGTCCTGTACCCGCCAGTTCATGGCCGCTCTGGATTCGATCGAGGAGCCGTTGAAGTGGTCGGCCGGGTTCCGTGAGCGGGCAGGGGTGGAGTCGTGAGCTCGTTCCGCTACTTCCGGGTCACCGGACAGGTCGGGGTCGACTTCTACCGGTACGACCCCGATAAGCCCGAAGGGCAGCAGATCCGCAGGTCCGACGACGGCATGTGGATCCACACCACTCACAGGTCGATCGACGGGTTCCTGGTGGACGCGCGCGGCAACGGTGACGTCGTCGCAGAGCTTCCCGTGGACGAGGTGCCGTGTCACCTGTGCATGCTCGCCGACGACACCGTCACCCGCATCTTGGTGCGGGAGTGGCCGGACGCGATCGCGATCACGCCGCGCCCTGCCCCGGTGGTTGCCGGGCATGTGGTGGTGATCCCAAAGGTCCACGCCACCGGCCGCATCACCCCAGCGGTGGCGGGGCTGTTGGCTGCCCGCGCCGCCGAGTTGGCGGCCGACCACGGCGACCGGTCGTGGAACTACATCCAATCGAACGGTCGCGCCGCGACCCAGACCGAGCCGCACTTCCACGCGCACCTGGTGCCGCGCGAACCCGGGGATGGTCTCGCGTTGCCGTGGTCCCCGGCCCCCACCCATCCGGAAGGCGCGCCGCGAAGGCGGCCGGCCCCTACCCACCTGGACGGAGAACAGCAGCCATGACCGAGCCGAACACGATCACTGCGCGCTGGGTGACGGCAGACCCGGACGAGATCAGCCACCACTCCGGCGACGGACACCGATACGCCCGGTGGGGTCAGTGCGTCATCTCCTACGACGAGGAGCGGGAGCCGATCCCCGCCGTCTACAGCAACGGCCAGGACGGCGGTGAGATTCAGTTCGGCGATGAGCGGCTGACGCTGGACGAGGCCGAGGCGTTCATCGCCCGCCTGCAGAACGCGATCGCCTACGAGCGCGCCCAGGGCGGTGAGCCCCGATGACCGCCCCGCCCTGGGTCCGCCTGGACCTTCGAGACGGCACTAACTGCCGGTCCTGCTCGATGACGGCCCGCACCTGTCGGGATCACGAGCCGGGTGAGGTCGGCGCGGTCTGCTGCGACCAGTGCAACCACCCGAACGCGGTGGGGAACGAGTGCGTCAGCGAGTGCTTGTGCGAGGAAGAGGTGGCCGATGTCTGAGGGGCTGCCAGTACAAGAACCCGAACCGGCCGCCGTGCTCGCCTGCCCAATGCAGGACAACGACGCAGGAGCGGACACCATCCGTACCTACCTCGTGGCCCTGCTCGCCGAACTGTGGAAGCACGGCGAAGGGTTCGGCGGCAAGCGGCCGTTCGGCAACAGCGGCTGGGAGTACGAGCTGTACGAGGCGCTCGCCCGGCAGGGCTACATCACCAGCACGTTCGACGAGGACGGCTACCTGGACGACGTCGACACCCGCACCGGTAATCAGCTCGTTGCGGCTGCCATCGAGCACATGGCCACGGAAGGCGGTGAGTCTCGTGGTTGACCGGGACATCCCCGAAGAGATGGTGGAGAAGGCAGCGCGGGCGATCGCCGAGCAGATCGGCATGCGCGACCAGTTGTACCCCGTCGAGTCCCCGGACTTTCCTGCTCACCGCCGCGACATCGCACAGGTTGTCCTGTCTGCTGCGTTGGAGGGGTGTGCGGTAGTCCAACTCCCCGCCCCGGACGGGTCACGCGAACAGCTCGACGGCGTGCTGACGTTCTGGAACGTCGACGGCTGGTCGGTGACGGTCAAGCCGGGCGACAAGGTGTCGATCGCCACCGGCTCGGAGCTGGGCGGCGGGCTCGGGTTCCAGCCCGACACCGCGCCCCGGATCGCAGCGGCGATGGTCGCGGCAACCCGTCGTCTCGCTTCTGGTTCTGGGGTGGGTGACCACCATGAGTGAAGGCGTCACGCAAACCATCCTGGCTGGGACGCCCGGACGGCAGGGCAACTGCTTGCAAGCCGCCGTCGCCACCATCCTGGGCCTACCGCTCGACGACGTCCCGCACTTCGTCGAGCTCGACAACTGGTCCCAGGCGCTCGCCGACTTCGCGCACCTCAACGGCTACGCCACCATCTGGACCGACGGAGACAGCAGACTGCCGACCCTCGGGTTGGCGTTCGGCCCGACCGTCCGCAGCGCCGACATCACCCACGCCATCGCAATCGTGGGCGGCCAGTTCTGGGATCCGCACCCCTCGCGTGACGGGCTTACTGCCGTGTCGACGTACGTGGCGTGGGTACCGCTCGCCGATCTTGCTGGGGTGGGTGAACAACCATGACCCGACTAGCCGCGGAACTCGCGTGGCGCCGCGCCGCACCCCGCGCACCCTGGCACACCGAACGACGCCTCACCACCGCCGGCCGCCGCATCGCCGACGTCGCCAGCTTCACCGGCACCTGCCTCATCGCCATCCTCTACGGCGCCGCCTACGGATGTGTCGGCTTCTACATCGCGCTGGCGATCTCATCCACCGACCTCCCCGGTTGGGTTGGTGTCGCCTGGCTGCTGGCGTGGGTCGCTGTCGGCGCCGTGGTCCTCACGGTGTGGACGCTCCGTTGGACTGGCATCGATGTCCGGCGCCCGGAGGACCGGCCACGACCACGCCACCGGCGTTAGCCCCCGGACAGCAGTTGGCCCCGGTGCTCGAGGTGTGAGCACCGGGGCCAACTCGTGTCGGGTTAGCGGGTCAGGCGGTCCGCCTTCACCGCGGCCAGCAGGCCGGACAGCGATACCTCGAGGTGAGGGGCCTCCGGGGTCTTGCTGTCGCGGACCGCGCCGAACGGGGACAGCTCAACGCACGCCCCCTGCTCCGCTGACCGGCTCGACTTGCGCCACCTCATCTGGTTCTGCGGTACGGTCACTACGTCGTCTCCAAGCTGCTGCGCGGGATGGCGTCAGCGATGAGCCCGGCCGTCGCAGTTGGGCTCATCGCTACCCGGCGGAGGGTCTCCGCCGCGGCCTGATAGTTGCGCACCACGTCCTGGTCGACGATGAACGTGCTCGACCACGAACCCTCGAGGTACACGGTCGTGGGCATGTCGTCGTCGAACTCGTAGACGATGAACGGTGCGCTGGGCGTCCAGGTGTCGCCGATCGTGGCGAGCTGGACGGTGACGTTGTCGTGCTTGGTCAGTTCCTGCACGTGCTCGAGCTGAGCAGCCCGAACGTCGTCGCCGACGAACCCGCCGTTGATGGCGACCGGGCTGATGACAGCGTCGAACCGGACCGGGCTGAGGCGCCGGGTCAGGATGTCGCGGCGGGCGTTGCGGATCAGTACCCGGGTCTCGACCTCGTTGGCGCTGGCGGTGTCGTCCTGGGAGATCACCGCGCGGGCGTAGTCGCTGCACTGCAGCAGGCCAGGCCACCACACCAGGTTGAACTCGAAGATCCGCGTCGCGAACCGCTCACACTCGAGGACGGTCGCGAGCTGCGGGTTGATTCCGGGCGGGCCGGACACGATGAGGTCTGAGTCCGCGGCCCGCGCGATCGAGAGGATCCGGTCCCGCTCGGGGCCGGTGACCTCGATCCGGGCGAGGAACGCGGCCGTGTCTTCGGCGTTCGGGGCGGGGCCTTCCTTGCCGAGCCACCGGTTGACCTTGGTGTGGGAGATGCCGAGCTGGCGGGCGACCTCGCGGGCGGACGCACCCGACTGCTCAAGCGCAGAGTTCAGCACCGCCTTGAGAGCGCGTGCCCGCCAACTGGTCGCCATGACCACACCCTAACCGAGACCTGTCACTGGGAATTAGTGAATACTTCGCCTTGCGTAACTGGCACGTTCCACGCACACTGGAACGTGCCAGGCCGCTGCGGCGGTTCCAGAGAAGGTTACACGCGAGGAGCACGCCCGATGGCGGAGACGTGGGAACGGCAACAGGACTGCGAAGACGCCTCCGAGCGGCCCCGCAGATCCCTGGTGTTCCTCACCTCCACCAATCGCATCGCTGTCCGTATGCCGCCCGGCGAGGTCGGTACGTACACGCCGACTCAGGCGAAGCATCTGCAGCAGGACCTCATGAGCGCGATCTTCGAAGCGACGCACCGAGGGGCTGGGTGGGGATGAGCAAGGCGTGGGTGTTCTCGGTGCTGGACCTCGACGACCACGAGGCGTCGCTGTCGATCGGCGTTGAGGGCGGGTTCGTGACGTGCCGGGCCCCGCGCTGGTGGAAGACCGACCCCGACACGGCGGCGAAGATCCGGGCAGCGCAGGAAGAGGCTGAGGGGATGGCGCGGGGGCAGCGGCCATGACCGCAGCCGCGCTAGCCGCGATCGGCATCGTCCTCTACCTGCCTGTTGCGGCGCTGCTCCTCGTGTGGGGTGGGCGGCGTGTCGACGCCGCGTTCGTGCGTGACATGCAACGTGTTCTTCGGGGTGGCCATGTCAGTGGTGGCCCCGAGGTGGCAGACCTGGCGAACCCCCGAGGCCGGTCTGCTGCGGCCGGGGTTGAGCGTCGCGCCCCCCAGCGCGCGGACGCTCCCCCGGCCCCCTGTCCCCTGGTGGGCGCGACGGTACGCCAGAACGCCGCGCCTGCCAGGCCCCCACGGGTGATGGTCCATGGCTGACGCGCTCGGGCTCACGTGGCGGCAGTCGCCGTGGGACCACTTCGTGCACGGCTTCCGCGAGTTCGGGGAGATCGCGTCGGAGGCGATCTGCACCCACTGCGCGCCCACGTCCCGGCTGATCGAGCCGCTGCCGGGGGCGAAGCCGTGCCTGGCCTGCCAACTGATCTACGGCGACATGCTCGCCGACCAGCAAGACCCGACGTGGAGACAACTGTGAGCGTCGACATCACCGATCGGGTCTTCGCCAAGGCCGTGGGGCAGGCGATCCGGCAGGCCCGCGAGGCGCACGGCTGGACCCGCCAGTACCTAGTGGAGCGACTGCCGTGCGGCATCGGTGACCGGACCCTCCTGTCCTATGAGCACGGCATCCGGTTCCTGTCGGTGGTGCGGTTCGAGGAGATCTGTCGGGCGTTGGGGGTGGCGGGGTCGGAGATCCTGCGGCGCGCGGAGGACGCTGCCCGGGACCTGACCCAGCGGACTCTGACGGTGAACCTGCGGGCGGTGAAGAAGGAGAGCGACGCGCCTCCGGGTGTGGCGGAGTGGGCGCGGCGTCGGGTCCTGGCTGGGGATGGGCCGTACCTGCGGTTGGAGCCCGCGACGCTGCGTGAGATGGCGGCGACTCTCGACCTGTCCCACGAAGACCTGGCCACCTATCTGGCCGCTCATGCGGTGGACGAGAAGTGAAGGAGACGGAACCCGTGTGTGACGGCTACTGGAGTGAAGAGGAACAGGTCAAGGTCATCACGGACACGTGTGGTGATCCGGAGGGGTGCGCGTTGCACCCGGACCACAGCGCAGCCAACGACCGGCCGGGGAGGTGAACGGAATGAAGCTGGATGGTCATGTTCCGAGGCGTTGCCCGAAGTGCGGCGGCACGATCAGCGAGTGCGGTTGCGGCTAGTAGGAGGTGGCGTTGTGCCAGCGATTTGGGATGAGCCTGACCGGTGCATGATCCGCACCTCCGACCTGGACCGAGACACGCAGGTGGTCCGGTGCTCGCGGGTGGAGCATGACGGTCGTCCGTGTCGGACGGTGGGGATAGGCGTGTACCGGGACCACGTGTCTGGGTCGGGTGACGTGGCAGACTCGGAGACACAGCCGCCTGCCAATCCTGAAAACAGTGGCTGAGAGGCGAGGGCCATGGGCAGGGACCCGAAGTCGTGGCGTGAGCTGTTCGCGTCCATGACACCGATCATGTGGGTCAGGTTCGCGGTGATCGTGCTCGCAGTGGTAGCGGGTGTCGCGATCGTGGTTCTGGCAGCATGGGTCGGGACACAGTAGGTGAGGGGAACAGCATGACCGAGACGTTCGCCGATCTTGCGACCTTCCTGAAGGTGCAGATCCACACGGACGCGTCTCTCGCGCGGGAGGCGCTGGCCGACTGGGTGGAGGGCCCCGAGGGCGACGAGATGGCTGCTCAGCCGGACTCGATCCTGATCGGCGGCCACCTGGTCCGGTGGAGCCCGCGCCGCGTACTAGACGAGTGCGAGGTCAAGCGGAAGATCCTCGCGCTTCACTGCCCCACCGAACCGGCCTATCCCGGCGACGAACTCACCTACCCCAACGCCGCCAACCTGTGCCAGCACTGCGGGCCCGGCGACAACTGGCAGGCGGAGCAGGAACCATTCGCAGCCCTACCGTGTCAACATCTGCGCCTGCTGGCCTTGCCATACGCGGACCGCGACGGTTACCGCGAGGAGTGGCGCCCCGATGGCGACTAGCTTCGACGGTCCCGCCACCCTCCACATCGGCGGACGGGATTATCCCGTGCAGGTGAAGCTGGCGACCAGCCTCGGTGTCACCTACTCGTGGCAGGGCACCGCCACCACCACCGACCTCGCAGCACTGAATATGCAGGGCCAGGGCGGCACGCTCACCCTGCCAGTGCCGCCCTGCAGCGGCGAGGTGCATGTGGCGGTCGCCGAACTGCACCTCGGCGGCGGTGTCCTCCTGCGCCTGCATGGGGTGGGGGTGGCTCCGTACCAGCGTGACGGGGAGATCACCGCCACACCCGGACCCGAAGGCTCCACCGTCTACCAGGCTCCGTTCAGTGCTCCTGGACGGGACGGGGCGGCTTCGCGGTAACGGAGCCGCCCCACTCTGGACACAGCAAAAGACGGCCCCCGCGACTCTGCCCTGAGGGGTAGGGCTTGAGTCGCGGGGGCCTGACGCTGTCCGTCCCGGGGCTTATCGGAGTACGGACAGCCCGGGAGGAGTGTGGTCAACCCTCCCGGAGATGAGCCGGCGCCGTGTACGTGGGCGGCTGCGCCGAGCCGAGGAACACTCTGGTGAGCCAGTCCGGCAGCCGCGGTTCCACCCAGCGGAGGAACGCGTACACCACCGCCGCCGACGCGACCTGCACGACCTGGGTGACGACCTGGTCCGATCCGAGCCAGTCAGTCCAGGCTTGCGGCACGCCGAGCGACGCCAGCCACAGCACGAGCACGGACCAGGCGCCGGGGAGCACGGTTCTCACGAACGAACGCAGTCCATCGGTCATGTCAGTTCCCTCCGTTGAGTGCGCGCCCGAGCGCGGCGACCAGCTCGCCGCCGAGTTCCGGGCCGAGCTTCGCCGCGAGCGCGTCCGCGAGACCCGCGACGTCGACCGCGCCACCCGCGCTGGTGGAGATCGCGCCCAGGATCTTCGCCTCGGTTTCGTCGAGGTCACCCTGGATCGCCTTCAACAGACCCAGCACCTGAGCCATCTGCGGCGCCACCACGAACAGCCGCTCCGACGCCTGCGCGATCCGCACCAGGGTGTGGTCGAACTCCTCGTCGAAGGAGCCGTCCACCAGTCGGGCAGCGAACAGTTCTGCGGGGGTCATGTCTTCCTCCTGGAGCGCTGTCTTGGCGGCACGCCTGAAGGCGGCCATGTCGATCGTCTTGCCCTCGGCGGAGCCGGGGTCCCACTTGCCGGTGACGCTGGTCTCTGCGTGCGCCCGCACGCGTTCGATGTCGCCGCCGCCCACCACATCCGCGACAACCCGCGCCCACACCTGCGCGGTACGCATCTGCGCGGGCTTCATCGCCACCGTCCCCGGATACACGATCTCCAGACCGAGCACGCGCGGGTTGAACAGCTTCGTGACCGGCAGCGGCCCCATCGACCGGCCGCCGGACGCGCCGGCGTGGTTCGCCGGCCCGGCCGACACGACCGTGACCGAACCGTCCATGTTGCCCGCGTAGTTACACAACGGGCCGTCCAGATCAGGGCGGCCGTCGATCAGCATCTTGAGCACGCTCGACCCAGTGACCGCGTTCGTGAACCCGGTCGCGGTGTGATGCACCAACCCGCCCACATAGTTCGAGATGTAGCCGTTGGATCGGTTCTTCCACCCGGAGGCCTCGAAGACCCTTACGCCCGCGGCTCGCAACCGACGGTTGATCTCCTCGCACTTCGTGACGCTCATGCGTCCTCCCCCCGCCTCCGCTGCTCCCGTCTCCGGGCCAGGTCGTACCGGCCGAACACCCACAGCCTCTGGTTGATCACAACGATCAGCGTCACGAACAGCACACCCCGGATCACGTCCCGGCCGGGCATGTCCGGCCAGAAAACCAGCAACCCGTAGTAGGTGAGGAACGCGCCGAGACACGCCGACAACGCCACCAGGTGACGGCCCACGCTGTTGCGCCACCACCGGTAGCTGAACGAGTACAGCGCCACGAAAACCCAACACGCGACGATCCCCTCACCCAGCAGCACATACACCAGCACGCGGTACGCCGTGGACAGTGAAGCGAGCCAGGCGATCACGGATGTCTCCTCCGCCGAGTCTGCTCAAGGCTCGCGATCACAACCTCGGCGATCCCGTTCTCCTGCAGCCGCTTCTCCAGCCGCGCGATCAACGGTTCGCGGGCATGCCCCTCACGGACCACCTTGGCGTGCTCGCGGCGTGCCGCCGTCAGTTCGTCGTCGAGCGCACGCAGCTTCTTCTTGCGGCGGATCATCATCCGGCCCCCTGGGGTGGCTGGCGAAATGAACCGGGGTCTGGGGTGGGTTGTGGCCCGAGTAGCTTCGCCTGAATCAGAGCCGTCACTTCGAGCCGGTCGATCTGCCGCTGCTGCGCGGTGATCGTCTGGTTCTTGGTGTCGATCACCGACTCGGCGGTGGCGAGTTTCCCCAGCAGGTACCGGATGATCCCGCCCAGGATGACCGTCAGCAGTGTCGACACTGTACTGATCAGGGCGATGATCGCACCGGGTTCCATCTACCGCCCCCCACTGTGATCGTGTGACCAGTTCCGTTCGTGTCGCCGCATCCATCAGGGCACGTGGTAGCGGCAGACTGGGTTGGCGCGCACCATGTCGAAATAGGTGGGCACCGAGATCCCGCCGATACCCCACCGGTGTCCGGGGTGGTCGATGTCCTCGTACTCGTCCAGCGCCGCCCGGACCCGAGCGGGGGCCGCGCAGGTCTCTGTCCCCAAGTTGATGGCCGGGTAGGCGTTCTGGAACGCTGCCACCGCCCACGGTTCGACGTACATGCGTAGCGTGTTCGGCGCGAGAGCGCCGGCGTTCAACAGGTTCAGTGCGGCCTGCCCCGTGTTCACGTGGTCGACGTGGCGGCCGGGCGCCGGACGGTGGCTGTAGGTCTTGACCCACGCGCCGGGGTAGTCGGCGAGGAACTCCATGATCCCGAACTGAGCCTCGGCCACAGACAGCGTGCTCTGCCCAACGACCCTGTTGCTGGCGAAGTGGACATTCGCCGGGAGCACGCCGAGCGCGCGGGTGGCGCGCAGCATCTCGTCGTCGCGGGCCGCGGAGAACGCCTCGTCGTCGAGCCCGACCACCGCCTGCGCACCGGAACCGCTGCCCGCGGTCAGCAGCAGCACGTGGACGTCATGGACCCCGGCTTCAAGGTGTTTCCGGATCGACGCACCCATCGCCAGCTCGCCGTCGTCCTGGTGTGGCGGCACATACACGATGGTGGCCATGGCATCCCCCCCGAGTCAGAAGAACAGCGGCACGACGGTCAGCCGCTTCGAAATGTAGGTGCCGGTCCCGGCGGACACCCGGAACATCTGCCGGATGTTGTAGGTGGCGCCCGGTGTCAGACCGGTGATCGGTGTGGACACCGTCGCCCGGTTACCTACACCCGCAACACCGCTGGACTGGTTGGTGTTCTGGTCGTCGGCCGCCTGGAACACCGTCCCCGACCCGACGACAGCGCCAGCACGGATCTCGAACGACATCAGCACACCGGAGGTGAGGGTGTTCGAGAGGTTCACCGTGTTGTGCACCATCACCTGCCCTGACGGCGGGGCAACGAAAGTCAGCGAGCAGGTGGTGCCGCCGGTGAGGGTCGCGGTGTAGCTGGTGGAGGTGGTGGTGCCGGACGTGTTCTGGGTGGTGGTGGCAAGTGCGCCTGTCGCGAACTTCGCCGTGACCGGTGTGACCGGGGTCAGAACGGCTTCGACATCCTCCGCCAAGTCCTGCACCCACTGAGGGACGTCGGGAGCGTCACCGAGCGCCGGGTAGTGAAACCCGTAGGTTGGGGTAGTTGACATTCTGGCTACTCCTACACCGATATCCGCGAATAGATGGCGAACCCGGTCATGATTGCTTCATGCTCGCTACTGGCCGCCCACGGGCCACTGTTAACAAAGGCGACGCCGTTAACGGTGACGGTTGCGCCTGGCGTCACGGACTCTTCCGCCGAGGCTGCCACACTCACAGTTCCATAACCGGTGTTTGCGACCTGTTCAACATTCCAATAGATGGTGCCGGAGATGCTGAGCGCCGCACACGATATCTTGGCGTTGAGATATGTACTCACGCCGCTGCTGTTCCGACCCGCCAGATGATAATTGACGTGTACTAGTGCACGGTTCGCCCACGCCGGAACGTGTACGTCAGCGCTAATCACGGTGGTGTCACTGGTGGTCAACGCGAAGCTGGCGGTTTTGGTAGCGATCTTCTCGAACGATACCGCCGACGTCGCAAACGCCCCGGAGTTTGGCAAGACGACACGTCCGAGGATGAAATACGTCGTCTTGTACCGAATCAACGCGACGACATCACCTACAGTCAGGTTGGTCGTATCGCCTATGTTGAGTACGGGCAGATCCGAGATCGCCGCCCCAGACACATTGACGACGTTCTCGCCAGTGGCCGAGTCCCATGACAAAATCGCGCCCGTATGAAACCCGACGTCTGCGGACGGCTGCGCCCGCATGAACTCGGAGAGATCCGGACCGATCACAGCACCTCCTCGATGTCGACGCCCTCGCTGGCCCGCCTTCGCGTGTCGGCATCCATAACCCCGGATGCCGTCAACGGCACCGTCAGCTTGTCGATCACATGCAGTTCAGTCTGGGCCCGGTCCCGATAGGACACCGTCACCACATCCAGTGGCTCCAGCGCCGGGTTGGGGACCATCCCGAACGACACCGCATAGGGCAACCCAAGGTTCCGGACCAGTAGCGCAGCCGCCGCGGACGCCGCCTGCTGGGTCGTGGTGATGAACGAACTGCTGTACGCCTTCGGGACCTTCCCGAACGGGCCTCCCCAATACGTTGGGGATGTCGGCGCCAGGTCCCTCGCCACCGCACGCACCGCCGGTGCATCCCCCGGCGCCTCACCGGTCACGATCACCGCGTTGTACACGCCCTCTCGGGACCGCTTCCGCGACATCCGAACCAGCACACCGTTTTTGCCGTGCGTCACATCGGCCACCGGGTCCGTCAACGCCGGGGCATCCCGCACCTGCAGCTTGCCCTCATGGTCCCAGTACATGACCTTCCCCAACGCCTTCACCACGTCAAGTAGGAACTGGTATCGGTCTTCCTCGGCGATGTGGCTGCCGGTAAAGGCCGTGTTCGCGGCGTCGAAGTCGTACTCGATAACCGCGCTCGGGTATACGTCCAACACCAGGGCGGTGAACACCGCCGACACGGAAGCGCCTGCCACAAACTGGCGCGGCTGCTCCAGCCGGGCCTCGACAATCCCCGACATGCGATCCCTGCCGTCCACTTGGATCAGACCATCCTTTGGGGCGTCTTCCTGGTCCTCGTTGTAGATGCGGTAGTAGCCCTGGCTGACCCACTCGCGTTCGCCGCCGCCGAACTCGATCCCCCGCGACACGTGGATCTCCGCGCTGTACGGGTCCAACACATCCCAGTAGGCGCCTTCGGTGGTGAGTTCCAGCGTCCCCCGAATGTCCGCGTTGGCGTCCAGTTTGATGTCGCCGCCGAGGATCGGGATCGGAATCCCGACAGGTGACACGCCGGTGGGCATGCCGGTGACGACTGTCGCGCGGAAACACGCCTTGTGCGAGTTCCTGACAACCTCCAGGAACCGCGTCGACACGGGCCTCATGGGACCTCGATGTCCGCGGGTTGTGCGATCTCGTCGAGGATTTCCTGGAATGTGGCGAACGCGGCGAGCACGTCGGCGAACGTCGCGTAGTTGTTCAGCAACGTCTGGAACGTGGATGTGGCGCCGACTACCTCGGGGGCGGGCGCCGCGATCTGGGTCAGCGGCAGCGTGAAGAAGTGGGTGCCCGGGACTGGGGAGGTGATCTGCACGTCACCGACGTCGACATGCATCGACGGCAACGGGTGATCGGCTGGGGCGTGGAGGAACACCGGATCCCCGCCGGCCAGAACCAGATCGAGCCGCTCGTAGTCGGCGACCGTCAAGGTCATCAACGCCAACAGCCCTTCTCGTGACAGGCGTACGTCTGACACCGCGACCCGGGTTGAGCGTCCCACCACCTCGAACACACCGTTGCGGGACCGTCGAGTCCACTGGATGTCTCCCCACGGTTCGACCCTGGTGTTGAGGAATGGGCGGGAGATGAACTTCAACCACACCCCACCAAGCACGGGGGTGATCGAGTTCGATTGGGTGGCGAGGGTCGGCTCGAACGCCGCCACACCACCGCGGGAGATCGCCGCGACACCGCCGGTGACAGTGAATGTCCGTGACGCCACCGCGGAGAAACTGAACGCGGTGATCCGGTAGTCCCACACGATGCCCTGATCGTCGCCGGTGGTGGTGTCCGGTTCACCGATCTCGATTGCGTTGGTGAGTGTGTCGACCGACGTCCAGTCGTCCTGCTTCCACCCGAAGTACAGCAACACCGAGTCAAACAGGGTCTCGCCGGTCGGGAACACGATGGACGGTGTCGTGATGTCCTGGCCGGACACGTTCAGTTGCTGAGCCAAGTAGGACGGGTTCAACTCGGCGCCGCGGAACGCGGCGATCTGCGCCGAGGTGTCGGCGTTCGCGACCCCGCCGGTGAAGCTGACCGTTGGCGCAACCTCCGCCCCACCGGCAACTTTGCCGAACAGTCGCATGTTGGCGCCGTCGACCAACAGCGTCCACCCAGCCGGGGTCGTGGGCACGCCTGTCGGCGAGTTGCGGATTGCCGCCAGCATGTACATGCGATCACCGGATGCGAGACCAGCGGGAAGGCCCGGCACGACGGAGGCGTTGTTGCCGTGCGCTGCCGTGCCGGCGGCGACGAACGACAGCGCGGCCGGGTAGGTGACCCGGTAGTAGTTCAGGACGTCCGCAGCGAACTCGTAGTCGTCGAGCGTCGCCATCGTGCCCGCAGTCACCGCGACCGCGGAGCCGCCTCGTACGGTGGTCCACCGGATCTGATCGGTGGACCGTTCGACGACGGCGGTCGCGGCAGAGCCGAGGCTGTCCGCGCCGATCCGCACCCGCGACAGTTGCGCGTCGTACGTCAGTGAGACAGTCACCGCGTGTTCCCTGACCCGGACACGATGTTCCGTCGGGTCTGCCTGTTGCTGTGGGTGATGCGGACGTCGACGATGTCGGTGAGTTCCCGCTCGCCGATGAACACCTGCACGTTGACGTCGCCCGGCACGGACCCACCCCCGGTCTGCCCTGACACGCCGCCGTACCCGAACGCCCGAACCATCTGCGACTTCGGCACAAGCCAGAACCCGAACTCGTCGGCTGTCTCCCTCAACACCCCAGTGGCGCGGCCGCGTCGGTCCATCGCCCACGGGATGTAGGACTCGGCGGCGGTTTCTTCCTCCGCCCACACCCGCACCGTGCCCGGCACAGCGCGGGCGACCATCGGCTGGTGGTTCTCGAACCCGCCCTGCGCGAAGTGTTTGACGACGCCACCCATCGCGTTGCCCAAGAACATCTTGCCGCCGACCTGGTTCACCACACCAGTCGCCTGAATCCTGATAGGGATCTGCCTGCCGTAGTTGCGGCCAATGAAGTTGTCCAGCGCCCTCTGCGCGCCCGCGGTTTGCGCCGACACCGTCACCGACCCGTCCGGCAGTTTGCGGACTTTGAACCCGATGTCCTCCAGCTTTTTGATCGCGGTCGACGACAGGACGCCGACGTTCACTTCCTTCTTCGGCGGGATGTTCTTCACCCGGTTGAACACGTTCTCCAGCTCGGCTTTCGCCTCCGGCGAGCCGGGCGTGGTGACGAATGTTTCCGCCTCGGCGGGAATCGCCAGCACACTGTCCACGTAGGCCCAGGCCTGGTCTTCGGTCTTGAAGAACTGCTTGGCCATGTTGAACAGCTGCTGCCTCGACGTCTCCAACGAGGAACGCAACGCCGCGTTACCTGCCGCCGCCCCACCGGTCGCTTCTGCTTCGCGGGCCGCTGCTTCAGCGGCGGCGTTCATGGCGGACGCGACACCGTCCAGAGTTTCAGCGTTCTCCATACCGGCCGCGGTGTGAATGTCCAGCGTCTTCTTGTTGCCCTTGAACGCCTCATTCGCGTCGTCGACCGTCTGCACCAGTTTCCGCTGCGCCTCCCGATGCGACAGCGTCACACCGTTGAGCTCGTCCAGAGCGTCGACCATGCCATCGAGCGCGTCCGCAGCCTCCTTCGCGGCATCCGCAACCTTCTGCGTCGACTCCGCGTTCTCCGCGTTCGCCCCAGTCGCCCCCTCGGTCGCAGCCTTCGCGTCGCCGATCGCCTGGTTCGCGGCCACCAACCCCTCCCTGCGGGCGATGATCGCGGCAAGAAGCTGCCCCTCCTTGTTCAGGTTCAAGCCGTCGAGGTCGGCCTTCTCCTTCAGCTTCCCCGTGAGTTCCTCGTACGCGTTGCCCTGCCCCAGCACCGCCTCAGTGACCTTGCCGCCCTCGATGCCGAGCTCCCGCGCCAGTTTCAACACGCCGTCGTCGGCGAGCTGCTTCGCCTGCGCGGCGATCACGGACTCGTTGATCTGACCGTTCTGTTCAGCGATGATCGCCGCTACCTCTTTGGCGCTAGCCGCCGTCTCCGCCTGGCGCTGCGCCGCCTCACCCGACTTGGCCGCGAACAATCCCAGCAGTGTGACCGCGGCACCGATCGCGATCCCCCACGGACCAGCCAGGAACAACCCCATCTTGCCGAGTGCACCCGAGACGCGGCCACCTGCCGACGCCATAGTGGTCATCGATTCGCGGAACGCGAGCACCTTCGGTGCAGCCACCAGCGCGGCCCCGCCGAGCAGTGCTACGCCACCTGCCACCGCGCCGATCACGGTGACAACGGTCTTCATCGGGCCAGGCAGGTTCTGGAACCAGGTGACCAGGTCGCGGATGACCTCGACACCGCCTTGTACGATCGGCAGCAGCACGGCACCGATGTCGATGGCCGCGTCCTTGATCGCGTTGGCCGCCATTTGCATCTGGGCTTCAGTGGTCTGGTACCGCTTCGCCGCTTCCTCGCTGAGCGCAGTGTTCTCCGCCCACGCCGCCGACCCCGTCTTCAAACTGTCCGTGAACAAGTCCGCGGCACCCGACGCGCGCAGCAGCGCGTCACGAACCCGGATCTCGGAGAACCCGAGCTCGTTGAGGATCCCGAACACGTCGGCGCCGGAAGCCTGCAGCTTCCCCAGCCCGGAGATGAACAACTGCACCGCGCCGGCCGCGTCCACCCGGAACTTGGTGGCGAACCGCTCTGTGGATACGCCGGCGATCTTCGCGAACGACTCCAGCTTCTCGCTGCCGTCGTTCACCGCAGCCGACATGGAGATCATGACACCGGAGAACGATGAGCCGCCTGCCTCCGCTTCGATACCCACCGACGACAGCGCGGACGCGAACGCCAGCACTTGCGCCTCGGTCATCCCGATCTGGTGGCCCGCGCCGGCGATGCGGAGTGCCATCTCGATGATGTCTTTCTCCGTGGAGGCGCCGTCGTTGCCGAGCGCCACCAACGCCGACCCCAAACGGTCCACATCGGATGCGCTGGTGCCCATGATGTTGGAGAACTTCGCGAGCGCGGTCGCTGCCTCCTCGGCGGACAGGTTCGTCGTCTCACCGAGATCGATCATGGTTTTGGTGAATTGGGCAACGTCCTGCCGCTTGATACCCAACTGGCCGGCTGCCTCGGCAACCGCCGCGATCTCCTCATGCGTCGCAGGCAAGGTGCGGGCCAACCCGCGAAGTTCTCCTTCGAGTGCGGCGATTTCCTCGTCCGACCCGTCGACGGTCTTGCGGACACCGGCGAACGCCGACTCCCACTTGATCGCCTCACGGATCGCCAAGCCCATACCGACCGTCGCCGCGGCACCGAACGTGAGCATGCCGGTGCCGAGCTCGGACAACGCCGCCCGGTGTTCCCGCTGCTGCTGCTGCAGTTTCCGGAACTCCTGCTGCTGCTTGCGAGTAACCCCACCCACCTTCTCGGCGTTGCGAACCAGTTCGCCGATGTCCATGCCGAGCTTGTAGGTGAGCGGCTTCGTGGCCATGGCGTCACCTCACTTCGTCGGCGGTCCGCAACGTGGACACAGTCCGTTAGGGCCGGACGCGAGCCTGATGTGGACGCCCTTCATGCGGGTGTCCTGCATCTCCGGCAACTCCCGGTGATGTTCGATCTCGGCGCAGCCAGGGCAGGTGGCGTGCTCGGCATGCCAGGCGTGCCGGTCGCCGCCGGCCTTCTCGTTCCAGTCGTCGGGGTGGGTGCCGCAGCCGGAGCAGCGGCGGTTCTCGTGCTGCTGCCACGCCAGCGCCGCGGCCTGGTCAGCGGGCGACCACGACAGGAAGGTGGAGAGCTGGATCCCTTTCGGCCCGCAGTAGGCCATGCGTGCCGCGAACAGCGGGTCGCGGCTCAGTCTTTTGGGGCCCTGCTCTCCACCGCGTACACGTTCAACTCCAGCAGCGCCGCACGAAGCGCGTGGGTGTCGCCTTCGGACCACGAGTCCCGCGACATCTGGTCACGCCACCATCCGGCGTCCCGCAACTCCTCATCCACGCAGGACACCTCGAGCAGCGGCGCCAACGCCACCGCCCACGTCATGTCGCCGTCCTCGTCGACCCACTCGGCCTGCGCGGCTTCCCACTCGGCGGCCGGCAGCGCCTGCAGCTCGACGTCCACGTAGTGGTCCCGAGCCCGCGTCTCCGCGGCATCCAGTTGTGTTTGGAGGTTCTCGAGCATCTTCGGGTCGGGTTCGTCTTTGCGGCGTTCGACCTCGAGGGCGGCAGCGACCCCCATCCAGGTGGTGTGGTCCTGCGAGGGATCCGACACCTGGATGGGGACGATCCGGCGGCGGCGTTGTTTGGCTTCGAGCCGCTCCCGGATGCTGGTCACGACTGCGGGAGGGTGACGCCCTCGGACGGCTCCTCGACGATCGCGAACGTGACGACACGCTTCACGGTGTCGTCCGTGGACCGCATGGTGGTGTTGGAGCCGACCTTGACGTGGAACACGTCGCCCACACCGGAGGCGAGGCCGGCGTCAGCGAACACGATGTAGCCCTCGGTGTCGCGGGGCAGGATCAGCGCCATGTCGCCGGCGCCGCGGTCCTCGTCCGCGTAGAACGTGAGAGAGCTGTCGGCGGCCGTGATGCGGCCCGGGACCTTCGACACGAACCGGGTCTTCATGTCCGGGGTCTCGATGAACGCGGACTCGACGGTGAACCCGGACACCGCGGCGATGTCTCGGGTGATCTCGGTGCCCGCGTCCAGTTCGGCGAACGACGGCGCCGCCTGGTTCGCGATCGTGGTGCAGAACAGCACCTCGGTGACACCGACACCGAAGTAGCGGCTGATGGCGGCCGGCTGGTTGGGGGTGATCGGCATGGGTCAGTCCTCCTTGCGCCCGCTCGGCGCCTTACGGGTCTTGGCCGGCTTGTCGCTGGCCTTGTCTTCTTGCGTGGCGTCCACGGGCGTGGACTCGACCGGCTCTGCCGGTTCGCTCTTGGGGCGTGAGACACGCCGCGGCGGCAGGTCGGTGGTCACCCAGCCGTTGCCCTCCCAGTGCTGCACCGCCGACGCCGGCACCTTCGCCGACGCCTCGATACCGGCGTGCTTCATCCACACGAACTCCACGGGAGACCCCTTCACCTTCGTCAGCCTTCGAACCCGATCCCGGCGGCTGCTTCGTCGAGCACCGCACGGACCTTGGCGTCAACCTCACCGGCGGACGCTTCGACCGCCGGCATGAGGAACGGTCGGGCAGCCTGCGCCACCCACCAGTCGTTGCCGTACACCGGGTGCCGGAAGGAGTCACCGCGGGTAGTGAGACCCTCGTAGGGGCGGGCATGCGGGGTGTTCGACCCTCCCGCCCGGACGGTCACACCTTCCCGGTTCTGGCGGAAGCTGGTGACAACCTTCACGCTTCCGGGGATCCGCGACGACCACGACGCGTTCGCCTGCGCCTTCTTCTGGATGATCTGCCCGGCCGCACGCAGCTTCGGCCGCGCCGACTTCCGCACCTCGGGCGGCAGATCGCGCATGTCACGGGCGATCTGCACCATCGGGTCCACCGGGCCGGGCGCGGTCACAACGCCGCCTTCACTTCGACGTCGAACCACAGGTTGGCTTCGGCGCCCTTGTCGGTGTGCAGCAGCTGCCAGTTCATGCCGCCGAGCGACGCAGTGACACTCTTGCCGAGCCCGAGCGTCATGTCTTCCTGGATGGCGTGAACCACCACGGTTTGGATGTCGCGGACCCTGACCAACGCCGCGGCCATGTCGTGATCCGGGTCGGTCGCGGCGAGCAGGATCGGGATCGGTGCGGTCTCGATGTCGTTGAGCCGGTAGCCGGCGGGGCTTTCCCTGGTTGCGGGGACTGTTGCTTCCGCGTTCGGGCGGTGCCCCACGTACACCAGGTAGTCGTGGTAGTCGTTGACGTACATGGAGCCGAGGATCACCGCGGTCTCGGCGATGTCGGGTTGGGCTTTCACGATCCCGTACAGGGCCAGGACGATGTCGGGGACCTTCGACTCCATGACGCTGGTTGATGCCATCACGCCACCAGCGGGCCGGGTTTGCCGAGCAGTTCCAGCGCCCGGTTGGGGATCGCGAACCCGACCAGGCCGCCTGACCGGGCGTCGAGCGAGTCCTCAAGCGACGCGGGCCCGGGCGTGGCGGCCGACGTGGAGAACGGCCGCATGGTCTGCCACAGGTGCTCGGTGATGATCCGGCACGCCAACAGTTCGTTGGCTGGGATGACCCGCTTGCCGCACACGTAAGTGGCTTTCAGGTTCCCGTACGGGCGGCCTCCGGTCAGTGGGGTGATGATGCCGGTGGGTTCGTCGACGTGCAGGGTGGACACATCCCAGGTGGTGGCGCCGTCCAAGCTGGTGAGGCTGGTTAGTGACAGCGCGGGAACACGGTCGAGGATCAGGGCGCCGTCGACCCGCAGATGGGTTTCGTTGGTGATGGTGCGGCGCGCCAGCTTCTTCCCGATGTGGTCCTCGACCGCGATGGTGGCGGCGGCGATGAACAGACGCAGGTCGTCGTCCCGATCGGCTGTGGTCAGCCGGAGTTGCCTCTTGGCTTCCGCCAACGAGATGATCTGATCGGTGATCTCGCGGACGTTGAACGCATCTGGGGTACCGGACGCGTTCGCTCCGGTCACATCCCACTTGATTCGGTGCAGCCCCTCCATCGTGGCGGGGAAGTCCACCGTGTACTCGGCGGTGCCGGGCACGTGGTCGACGGTCGGGGTGACGGTGGTGAGGTCAGGAAGCCCGATCGTCAGCGCGACAGACCCGGCTTCCGCCGGGGTGCCGCTGGCATCGAGTGTGGTGATTCCGAGGGGGACGATGTCGCCGACGTCGTACATCACGCTCCCCCTCTCGTAGTCGGTGCGGTTCTGTTAAGCGGGGCCGTCGAGCTGGAGCCCCGGGCATTGGCGCGGACCGACGGGGCCGTTCGATCAAGCCACGCGGATCCGCCACGGGTGGTCGGCGGCGTAACGATCCCCCCCGCCGTGAGAGCGCCCAGCAGGGCCACGGCAGTACCGGTCGCGAACCGGACACCAGCAGCGGACGCGACGAGCCCGCCCAGCAGCGCCGCGGCTGCGGCAGTGGTGGCACGTGTTCCGGCGCCGGTCGCGACCAGCGCGCCGAGCACGGCGGAGGCGGAGCCGACCGCGGTGTGTGTCCCGGTTGCTGTTGCTGCCAGCGCCCCGAGGGGCGCGTTCGCGGTTCCGCCACCGGGGGCGGTGACCGTTCCGGTGGCGTTCGCGGCCAGGGCCCCGAGCGAGGCGACAGCGGTCGCCGCGACCGTCACGGTTCCGGCAGCGGAAGCGACAAGGCCGCTCAGCGGCGCGTTGGCGGTGGCGGTGGTTGTGCGGATCCCGACGGCGGCGGCTGTCAGTGCACCGAGTAGCGCAGTGGCTGTCCCCGCGCCGACGGGGGTGACGGTGCCGGCCGCTGTGGCGGACAGCCCACCGAACGGGGCGGCGGCGGCCGCGGAGACTGTGGTGGCACCAGTG